>ERZ1669248.277-NODE-277-length-28013-cov-39.773088_pt1 | contig 28013 bp, 23 predicted proteins | sample MGYA00579296_ERZ1669248 | MGnify/ENA primary metagenome ERZ1669248 (study PRJEB41166, sample SAMN08046057) | hot springs metagenome | biome: hot spring; feature: neutral hot spring; material: thermophilic sediment; isolation source: thermophilic sediment from...
CGTGAAGCTTCCGATCATGCGGAGCACGGTGTAGATGGGGCGGGCAATGGGGCCGTGTTCCCACCGAGGTCTCCTCCCTTCTTTCCGGCCTTGTGGTGAAGATCGGAGTGGCAACCATAGCGCGCTTGGCCCGCCTTTTGGGAACGCGATCTTAAACTGTTTCTTGCTCATTCCACCGTGTCGAAGCTCGGTTACATCCTCATGGGCCTTGGTTTTGGGACCCAAAAGGGAGCTGTGTTCTACGCCGTGGCCCACGGGTTCATCAAAAGACTGCTTTTCCTTTGCTCCGGAAAAGGTGAGGAAAAAGGGGCTCCGGATTTGGCTAGAAGCCTTTCCATCCCTGCTGCCATGGGTTTAGCCCTGGGCAGGGGGCCATGGTTGGCCTTCTCCCCTGGGGTATGTAGCGAAAAACGTGCTGAGCTTTGGGTACCTGCCCGGAGCAAGGCTGTGCTTCTTTTGTTCGCCTCTGTGGATTGCTGCCCTCTTCGCCCGACTTTTCCTGCTCTTTCGCCCCCAGGGCTGGGGAAAGCTTGGAGGCATCCCCTAGCTTTTGTGGCCAGGGGGCTTTGGGGACTTTTCGTCTATCGGCCCCTTCTTTCCCCGCGGACATGGGGCGAGGCTCTCCTCGCCGCGGGCCTTGGCCTTTGGCTTCCCCGCCTACTTCGGCGAACCCAGCTGGCCCTTCCCCACTTGGGCATGGAGGCAGCGACTTTAGCGAGCTTCCTCGGAGCCCTTGGGCTAGTGGCGGTCGTGGCTTTTCTTTAGCTGTCCGCCCGTGGGGCAAGGTTTTTCGGGCCAAACCCCCAGGGGAGAAGCTCCGAAAGCTTCTTGCGAGTGAGAAGTTTGCCGCGGCCGTCGGCCATGATCACCAAAAGATCGGGGGCGAACTCGTAGAGGACTTGGCGGCAGGCCCCGCAGGGCGCGCACGGGCTCTCCCCGCAGGCCACGGCCAGGGCCACGAATTCCCGGGCCCCCTCGGAGACGGCCTTAAAGAGGGCCACCCGCTCCGCGCACACCGTAAGCCCAAAAGAGGCGTTCTCCACGTTGCAACCCGTGAAAATCCGGCCGTCTTCGGCCAGAAGGGCGGCGCCCACGGCGAACCCCGAGTAAGGGGCATAAGCCCTGGCCCGGGCCTCCACCGCCCGCCGCACAAGCTCCCCTTCATCCACTTCCAGGTCCTTTTTGCGCTCACCTCCGCTCACGCTTCCGCCTCCTTTTTTCCGCCTACCCGCCCTCAATAATCGCGGAACTCGACACTGTGGCTACATGAACGAGAACTTTCTCGCCTCACGCAAAGCCGGGCCACAAAAAACTAAGCGAGTTTGGCCCGCAGCCGCGCGGAAAGCCAGTCCAAAAACCACACCATGAGGATGATGAGCAAAGTGAGGACCGTGGCCTCCGGGAAGGACCAGCTCCGCAGATACTGGACGAGGCGGAAGCCGATGCCCCCGCCGCCCACCATGCCCACCACTGTGGCCATCCGCACGTTTATGTCCCACCGGTAAAGGGTGAAGGAAAGATAGGGGTTGATGATCTGGGGGATGACGGCGTAGCGGATAACTTGGAGGCGGTTGGCGCCGGTGGCGGTCAGGGCCTCCACGGGGCCGGGATCGATGGCCTCAAGCTGCTCCGCATAAAGTTTCATCAAATCCACCACGGAGTGCACGAGCAAAGCCAAAACTCCGGCAAAGGAACCGGTGCCCACCCAAACCGCGAAGATGATGGCCCAAATGATGGCATCCACCGAGCGCGTGAAGCTTCCGATCATGCGGAGCACGGTGTAGATGGGGCGGGCAATGGGGCCGCGCATGAGGTTTCGTGCGGCTAAAAAGGAGAGGAAGACCGCGAAAGGCACGGCGAAAGCCGTGGCCATGATGGCCATGAACACGGTCTCGGCCAGGAGACGCAACCCCAAACTCAAAAGGTCCCAGCGTGGCGATGCGATGGCCCGCCAAAACTTGAGCGTTTTTTCAAAACCTGTGCGTAGCCGGGAAGGATCGATCCGGGTCACCCCCCAGGCCGCGGCCAAAGTGCTGAGGAGCACCAAAGCTGTGAGCCAGCCGGTGAGGCTGCGGCACCAGGGCCGATAGACGATGAGGGCCACCTCGGAAAGCTCGAGCCCGGAAAGAAGTTCCGCTGGGGACCGACCTTCGGGGTCGAAAGGCGCGGTGAGGACGGTCAAGGGGAAAAGGGGCCAGGTCAAGGCGTAAAGAAAGCGTTTTGCCGCCGAGCCGCCCTTCAGCTCGTGGTTCACCACCTTGAGCCCCACCGTCTGATCCCAGGCCGACCAAAAAGCGGCCACGGGGACGATCACCAAAAGCATGGTCGTCCAGGGGAAGAAGGAATAGTGGATGCGGCCGAAGCGGAAATACCCATAGCTTATGGAAACGGCCATCCAAAGGTAGCCAAGGAACGCAAGGTCCAATAACGCCGGAAGGATGCCGATTCTCAAGCCCCTTGCTAAGCGCGTGGTGATGTCCATGGCTTAAACGATTTTTTCCCTAACCCAACCAGAAACATAGTCCATTATCCACACCGTGACCATGAAGAGGATGATCACCCCACCCACAAGATTCCACTGGAGGTCGTCCTTGTACTCAAAGAGGAGTTGCCCAATCCCTCCTCCGCCCACCAAAGCGACCACGGTGGCCATGCGCAGGTTGATGTCCCAGCGGTATAGGGAGAAGGCCAAAAACTGGGGGATGACCTGGGGGACCACGGCGTAGCGCAGAATTTGCAGGAGGTTGGCGCCGGTGGCGGTCAGGGCCTCCACGGGACCGGGATCGATGTGCTCAACCTGCTCGGAGAAGAGCTTCCCCAAAGCGGCGATGGTGTGGATAAACAAAGCCATGGAACCCGCGAAGGGGCCGAACCCTACCCAAATGGCGAAGATTGAAGCCCAGAATACCGATTCCACCGCGCGGAAGACGTTGAAGAATCCGCGGGTGAGGGAATATAAAAGCCAGCCAAAAGGGCTACGGGCTGCGATGTTTCTCGCGCCCGCGAAACTCAAGGGGAAGGCCACGACGATGCCGGCCACCGTGGCCAAAAGGGCCATGTACAAGGACTGCACCAAACCATCAAGGAAAGAGAGTTTTATGCGTGGATCAGGGCGAAAGAGGTACTCGAATGAGGGGTTGGTCAAACCGCGCCAAATGCGCAAGGATTTGGGAGCAAAGCGGACGAGTTTTTGCAAATCCACCTCGGTGAGGCGCCAGCCCACGGCCAGGGTTGCGGCGATCAAAAGCAAAGCGGTGAGGCCATAGGCCGTGCGATACCACGGCGGGCGCCGCGCTTCGCTCCCCAGAGGAGGCAAGGGTTCCAACCGCAAGCCCGCCCAGCGCTCGTGCCAAGGGTTTTGAGGGTTGAGCCAAACGCCCGCCCCCAAAACCAGGATTTCCAGGTGGGAGAAGCCGAAATAGGCCAAACGTTGGGCAAAGGTGGGGCGGCGCCCCCCTTCGCCCACGAGGTGTACCCCCAAGACCCGCTGGCCGAGGCTCGGCCCGAATGACCGGGTGAGGAGCACGGCCTCCACCATCCCCACCACGACCACCGCCCACCCCCAAGGGGAAAGGGCCGGCCAAACGAGCTTTTCCTCCGGCCGCCAGGGGCTCCACAGGGCCTCGAGGTAATAGAGGGTGAACCCGCTATACAGAAGATAAGCCCAGAGGAATAAATCGGCGGCGAACGAAAGGAGGCGCGGCCGCAGGAGCTTCACCGGACCTCCACTTCCTCCGCTTCCTCCCCGTAAATCTCTTTGAACTTTCGGTCGTCGATCTCCTCAGGCTTTCCGTCGAACACCTTCTCCCCGGCTTTTAGGGCGATGATGCGCTGGCCATAGCGGCGGGCTAAGGAGAGGAAGTGGAGGCTAGCGATGACTGTGACCCCATCCTCCTTGTTGATTTGTTCGATGTATTGCATGACGGAGTGGGAAGTGGCGGGATCGAGGGCGGAGACGGGCTCATCGGCCAAAAGGAGCTCCGGCTCCTGCATGAGGGCCCGGGCGATGCCCACCCGTTGTTGCTGGCCCCCGGACAGCTGGTCGGCCCGCACGTACACCTTGTCCAACAGGCCCACGCGCGCCAAACATTCCTGAGCCCGCCGAACATCCTCCTTGGGGAAGCGGCCGAAAAGGGTGGGCAGGGTCGGGTTATAACCCAAGCGGCCGGCGAGGACGTTCTGCAAAACTGTGGCGCGTTTCACCAAATTGAACTGCTGGAAGACCATGCCGATTCGGCGGCGGACCTTGCGCATGGCCCGGGGGGAAAGCTTGGTCAACTCCACCCCGTTCAGAAAAATTCGGCCCGAAGTGGGTTCCACCAAGCGATTGATGCAACGAAGGAGGGTGGATTTCCCGGAGCCGGAAAGTCCGATCAAAACCAAAAACTCGCCCTTTTCCACGGAGAAATTGACGTTGGAGAGGGCGCGGATTTTTCCGCGCTCGTAGATCTTGGTGAGGTTCTCCACCACGAGGTGCGGCATCACGAAAAGAGGGGGGAGCCTCCGCTCCCCCCTCCTCCCTCTCATCCTCCTTTAGCGCTGGGGGATGGGATAGCCCGCAAGCGCGCGATAGGAATCATAGAAGGAGTCATCGATCTCGGCCACGTCGTACCACTCATAGAACCCGGGCCGGGACCAAAGGGCGTAGCCCTCGGGTGAGCGAATGTGGGCTTTGATGGCCTCCACGATCTTGTCCTCAAGATCCTTGGGGAAGCCGGCAGCAAAAGCGATGCAGTCGTTGGGCATAGGACCAACTACGGCCACGATCCCCACCTTTTTCACCAGGTCCCAGATGTCGCCGTAGACCTTAACCTCGGTGGCAATGGCCCAGCGCAGATCGCGGCAGTGCCCCCGGATCCCCTCAGGATAGAGGTCGTTGTTCCAGCGGTCCCACAGCCAAAGCTCCGGGTCCATGCCGTATTCCCAGCGCCAGCCCGCGGCCTTCAGGGCCTCGGCGATCGTGTCCGGAGGAAGGGGCGGGGAACCATAGCCGGTGCAGAAATCGGCCTGGCCCTCGAGGATGGCGATCATCGCGTTTACGTGCGTCCCCACCGCCTTTTCCTCGGCGAAGCTCAAACCAAGCTTATTAAAATACATCTTGGGGATGACGTAGCCGGAAGTGGACCGAGTGCTGGAGAACGCCCAAACCTTGCCTTGGAGGTCGTACACCGACTTGAACCCCTTCTCGCGGAGGGCATAGATGGAGGCGAAGTAGTACGGATAGCCATAGCGCACCGCGGCCAATCGGGCATGCACCCCGGGGTTCGCCTTGGTGATCTGGCAATATTGGTCCGTGGTGGGCACGCCGAACATGTCGCCCCCGGCGGTGATCATGGCCTCGATGAAGGCCGCATAATCAGCGGCAATCACCGGTTTGATCACCAGGCCCGTCATCTGGGAGAGGGCCTCGGCGATCTTCGGCCCCACCTCCTGGATGACGTCCACCTTCACCGAGGGCACAAAGAGCATGGTGATCGGGTGCTCCGGCGTCCCCAGGGCCTGAGCCAAACCCATGACCCCCAACACCGCTAGCCACAACACGGCTAAACCCACGCGCTTCACCGAACCACCTCCTTGAATGCCATTATAGCCCAGGACGGGGAAACCGGACTACTCCCGGCGATAAGGTACACCCAAGGCTTTGGGGAACCGCACCCGGCCGATGACCCCGGCCACCACCAAAAGGGTGGCCACGTAGGGGATCATGGAGATGAATTGCCAGGGCACCGCTTCCTTCACCCCGGGAAGGGATTGGATCCAGGTGGCCAGGGATTCGAAGAAGCCGAAGATGAGGCCGCCGGCCAAGGCCAGAAGGGGGCGGAGCCCGGAGAAAACCACGGTGGCGAGGGCGATGAACCCCCGGCCGGCGGAGATCTCTTTCGTGACCGAGCCGAGCCAGGAGACGGACATGTACGCTCCGGCGAGGCCAGCCAGGGCCGCGCCCACCGCCGTGGAAAGGAGCTGGGTCAACTCCACCGGGATCCCCGCCACATCCGCCGCCTCCGGGTTTTCCCCAACGGCTTTGATCCTCAAACCGACCCCCGTGTGGTTCAAGAACCAATGGATCAGGAAAGGGAGGAGGAGGGCCACCGGGATGAGCGGGGAAAAGGAACCCACGGAGGTGCGAATCGGCGCAAGTTGTACGTCCCTTGGGACGGTGTAGAAGCCGGGCGAACCCAAGACCTGGAGGCCGAAGGCCACGAAGCCCAAGGCGAAGAGGTTTATCCCCACTCCGGCGATCATCTGGCTTCCCTTCCAATAGGCGCAAATGACCCCGAAGACGAGGCCGATCCCCAAGCCGGTGACCAGGCCCATGAGGAGGCCGAGGATGGGGCCGCCGGCCCGGGCCCCGAGGGTCCCAGTGAATGCGGAAAGAAGGAGGATCCCCTCAAGACCGATATTGAAAAGGCCGGCGGATTCGCCGATCACCTCCCCCACCGCAGTGAGGGTGATGGGGACCATGGCGTGGAGGGAAATGGAAAAAAGGCTCCAAAAATAGGCCCAGCTCATGCTCTTTCTCCCCTTAGCCTCCAGCCCCGCAGGAGGACCCGAAAGATCCGGGTGAGCTCGGGAAGGGCCAGGGCCAAAACGATCACACCCTGAACGGCCCGAACCATCTCGAAGGGGACCCCGGCCTCCATCTGCATGAGGCGGGCCCCGGCTTGAAGCCCACCGTAGAAGATGGCCGCGGGGATGATCCCCAAGGGATGGATCCGGCCGATCATAGCCACGCCGATCCCGTCGAAACCGAACCCAGATAGGTTGGTGAGGCCGCTATAAACTGCATAAGTGGGGGGTCGGCCCATCACCTCCACTGCCCCAGCCAGGCCCGCGGCGATCCCACCCAGGGCGAACACCAAAAGCACCGTCTTCTGCGGGGAAACCCCGCCATAGCGGGCCGCATGGGGATTGGCCCCAGCGGCGCGGACTTCGTAGCCGGCCACGGTGTGCCAAAGGAACACGTAAAAAACGAGGGCCAAACCCGCGGCCACCACGATCCCCAAGGAAAGGTCCGTCCCACGGAGGAGAAGGGGAAGGCGGCTAGTTTTCGCGATGGAAAGGGTTTTTTCAGCGCGAATGGGATCAACCAGGATGTTGGCCACAAGATAAAAAGAGAGGAAATGGCTCAGCCAGTTGAACATGATGGTGGAGATGACCTCGTGGACTCCGCGGTAAGCCCGGAGCATTGCGGGGATCAATCCCCAAAGGATTCCCGCCGCCGCGGCGCAAAAGAGGGCCAAAAACGCATGAAATCCTGAGGGAAACCGAAGGAGGCTTAGGGCCACGGCGGCCATGGCCCCCATATACATCATCCCCTCCGCGCCGATGACGAAGAGGCCGGCCCTGGCCCCAACGGCGAAGGTCAAAGCCGTGAGGATGAGGGGGGTGGCGTTGGCCAAAGCGCTGGCCAGCCCGTAGCCACTGCCGAAACTCTCTTTGAAAAGGGCCACATACGCTGGCCAAGGGTGGTATCCCCAAGCCCGCATGATGAGGGCCCCGACCCCAAGGCCGATCAAGCCAGCGAGGACGGACTCGAGGACCGGACGAAAACCCCGCCAGACCCAGCTCATCCCTTCCCCGCCTTCACCCCGCCCATGAGGAGGCCCACGGCCTCGGCGGTGAGCTCCGCGGGCCGCACGATCCCGGTGAAAGTGCCCTCATACATGAAGGCCACCCGATCGGAGAGGGCCAGGACCTCATCCAAATCGGCGGAGACAAGGAGGATGGCCCGCCCCTCCTCGCGCAGGCGAAAGAGAAGCTCCCGGATGAACTGGGCTGCCCCGATGTCCAGACCCCGCGTGGGCTGAGCAGCAATGATCACCTTGGGATCCTTGGAAAGCTCGCGGCCAGCGATGAGCTTTTGCTGGTTTCCTCCGGAGAGGCTTTTCGCCGGCGCCGAAAGGCCGGCGGTCTGAATCCCAAATTCCCGCACCAGCCTTGCCGCGTGGCCCCTTATGGCCCGGGCCCGCAAAAATCCGGCCGCCTGAAAATCTCTCTCCCGCTGTAAGCCAAGGATCGAGTTCTCCGTCACCGTGAAAGACAGGATCAGCCCGTATTTCCAGCGGTCCTCGGGGATGTGGGCAAGGCCAAGGCGGTAGAGCTCCGTTGGAGGTCGCCCGGTCACCTTCCGGCCCAAGAGCTCCACCTCGCCGGCTTCCACCCGCCGGAGCCCACAGATCGCCTCCACGAGCTCGGTTTGGCCGTTTCCCTCCACCCCGGCGATCCCCAGGATCTCGCCGGGATAAAGCTCGAAGGATAAACCCCGGACGGCGAGCTCCCCCGTATCGGAGCGGACCTGGAGATCTTTCACCATGAGGATCGGTTCCCCTTTTGGTCCGGGAGCGGCGGCCCGCGAAAATTCCGCTTCCAAAGAGAGTTCCACTGGGCGGCGGCCCGGCTCGACCTCCACCCCGATCATGAGCCGGGCTAGCTCCTTCGCCGTGGTCTCTTTGGTGCTCACCTCCCCGGCTACCTTCCCCCGGCGCAAGACCACGATGCGGTCGGTAACAGCTAAGGCCTCTTTGAGTTTGTGGGTAATGAAGACCACAGCTTTGCCCTGCTCGCGCAAATTGCGGAGGAATTTGAAAAGCTCCGCCGTCTCCACGGGGGTGAGGACGCTCGTGGGCTCATCCAAAATCAAAAGTTTCACATCCCGGGCGAGGACTTTGAGGATTTCCACGCGCTGGCGCTCACCCACGGCCAGGTTCTCCACCGGAACGTCGAGGGGGACCCGAAGCCCCGTTTCCGCCACCAGTCTTTCCAGTTTTTTCCGCAACAGGGAGAAATTGACCCGCCCCAGACCCAGGGCGACGTTTTCCAGGGCGGTGAAGGTGTCCACCAGGGCGAAATGTTGGTGGACCATGCCGATCCCTATCCGGAGGGCATCCTTTGGGGAGTGGAAGCGGACAGGCCCCCGTGGGGTGAGGATTCTTCCGGCCGTAGGCGGAAGGAGCCCGGAGAGGATTTTTGTGAGCGTGGTTTTTCCAGCCCCGTTTTCCCCAAGGAGGCCGAGGACTTCACCTGGCCGAACGGTGAGATCCACCCCGGATAAGGCTACCGTCCCATCCGGGTAGACTTTGGTCAAACCCTCTGCACGTAGGAGAAACTCGGCCACGCGCTTATGGGGAAAGGGCCTGGGACGGCTCGCCCCAGGCCCCTGCGTCATCACAACTCAGCGGGTGAGCGGGTACTTGGCCCGCACCGCCAGCATTTCCTCCCTGGTCTCCGGTTTGGGCACCACGATCTCCCCGGAGAGGATTTTGGCCTCAAGCTCGTCCACGGCCTTCCAGATCCACTCGGGGATGGAAGCCCTCATTTTCTTCCAGTTCTCGATGATCCTTTCTCGATCGGCTTCGGTGATGGCTCCGGCTTTGATCCCAAAGTCGATGAAATCAAGGAGGTCCTGGTAGCGAGAGATTGCCACCCCTTTGTTTTTGAGGCCCAAGGAGAGCACGCCTCCTTTGAACGTCCCCTCATGGACCATCTTGATGGCCGTGTAGCAGCCCACGTCCACCCGCTTCATCATGGAGGCCACCACTTTATTCCCGTCACCCATCCAGTCCTGGTTGGCATCGACACCGATCATGAACGGCGGGCCAGCCTCGCGGTTCTCCTTGGCCAGTTTCGCCGCCACCGCCTCGAGGATCCCGATGCCCAAGGGGCCGGCGACGTTATAGACGGCAACTGCACCCTGCTCCAATTGGGCCTCGGCGGCAGCCTTGCCCTTGGCGATGTCCGAGAAAGTGCCGGTGTAGACCCAAAGGAGGCCCACATTCGCGGTCTTCCCCGTCACCTCCGCGTACTTTTTGAGGCCCCAATCGATCCCGAAACGGTAACCGCCCTCGAAGTGGTAGAGGACGGGGATTTCAATGCCCAAAACCACGCCCACGTAGGGATAGCCGTACTCCGCGGCGAGCATGCCCGCGAGGGCTCCCACCAAGGCCGAGCCCTCCTGCTCCTCAAAAACGATGGAAAGAACATTGGGTTGGTTCACCACCGCATCGATGATGGCGAACCTTTGGTTGGGGAACTCCGCAGCCACCTCGTTTAGGGCGTCAGCAAGGAGGAAACCAACGCAGATGATGAGATCGAATTTTCCGGAGCGCGCGGCATTGCGGATGTTGGGGAGGTAATCGGCAGAAGTGGCGGACTGGATCTCCACCATTTCCCAGCCGAAGGCAGCGCAGGCCTCCTCCGTGCCCTTGAAGCCCATGTCGTTGAAGGAGAGATCGCCCCGGCCACCTACGTCGAGGATGAGGGCCACCCGGCCGGCCAAAACCGGCAGCGCCAAAAACGCCACCAAAACCACCACCAATCCCAAGCGTTTCATCTCGCTCCCCTCCTTCGCTGATCCTTAAAGGTTAGCCCATGGTATGGGGAGGGATAGGGGGCGGTCAAGGGGGAGGGGGTTTCCCCCCTCCCCCGGCGAGGAGGAAGGAGGCCAGGAGGGGGTCATGGGGCGTGCCTTGCCGAATCGAACGGCCACCCGCCCACCGGTCTTCCCGGAAGGTGGGGCTGGAAACCCCTTTGGGCCGGCACCTCGCCCGGCACGCCAAGCCATCCTCAGCCTATTGGCCTTCGGGCGCCACCGGCAACGACAAAGACCTCAAAAAGAGGGAAACTTTGAGCCCTGAGGATGAGACACTAGTCCGGAAGCTTCGCGATCCGCCAATACTCCCAAACGGTGGTGAGGAGCCGATCGAATTCCTCGGGTGAGGCCGGCTTCTGCAAAAAACCAGCGGCCCCGGAATCATAAGCCCGCACCATGTCCTCCTCGTCGGTGGAGACGGTGAGGACCACCACCGGGATCTTCCGGAGCTTCTCGTCTTTTTTGACTTCCTCCAGGACCTCAAGGCCGCTCTTTTTGGGGAGGCGGAGGTCCAAGAGGACGAGGTTTGGCCGCGGGGCCTGAGCGTAATTCTTGCGGCGGAATAGGAAATCCAAAGCCTCCTCCCCATCTTTGACCCAAAAGAGATCGTAGCGGACGTTGGCCTTCTCCAGGCTCCGCACGGAACGCTCGATCAATTCGTAATGGTAAGGGTCGTCCTCCACCACCAGGATCGCCATTCGCCGTTCAATGGGCATCGCTCTCCACCCCTTTTCTCACGGGCAGCCGGGGCAGGGTGAAGAAGAAGGTCGCGCCCTGCCCGAGCTGGGATTCTGCCCAGATCCGGCCGCCGTGTTCCTCCACGATGCGGCGACATATGGCCAAGCCCGCACCGGTTCCCTCCTTCGTGCGATCGAGTTGTTCAAACAGCCTGAAGATCTTTTCCAAATACTCCGCGGGAATGCCAGGACCATTGTCCCGCACCCAAAAGAGGTAGGTATCGCCCCGATGGGGCTTCCATCCCACTTCCACCACCGGATTGGGCTTGTCGTTGAATTTCACGGCGTTGTGGATGAGGTTGGCGAAGAGCTCGCCGATGAGGCTCGGCCGACCATAGATTTCGGGGAGATCAGGGGGAATGCGCAGGTCCACCCCGGAAAGGAGGGACCCCAAGTCCGCCCGGACGTCGGCCAAGAGTTTATTGAGGTCGATCGGCTCAAACTGGGACGGGTCCAAGCGCATCTTGGAGTAGCGGGAGAGGTCCTCCAGCATGCGGTCCATGCGTTCCAGCCGCCCACGGGCCAGCTCCAAATCCCGCCGGACCTCCGGGGGGAGGACTCCATCATGCTGGGCCAGGATAAGCTGGACATAGCCCAGGGCCGCCCGCGTGGGATTCCGCAGATCGTGGGAGACCGCGGCGTTGAAGGAGCGGAGGCGCTCGTTGGCCTCCTCCAAGAGCTGCTTTTGCTCCCGCAGTTCCGCCTCGAGCTTCTTCAGGGCCGTGACGTCGGCGAAATAGTCCACGCGACCTCCCCGGCCCCGTGTGCCGCAAAGGGGAACGCTGAAATATTGGAGGATCCGCTCCTCTCGAGCCTTGCCAGGGCGCACTTGCACGATCAACCCCTCTATCCCCGTCCCAGCTTGATAACTTTCCCGTACCTTGGCGAGGAAGCTTTCCCCGTCCTCCAAGACCATTCCGATGCGTTCCAAAAGGCGCAGAGCCGGATGGCCGATCCACGATTCCCGATCGAGGCTGAAGAATTTGCTCAGGGCCCGGTTGGCCCAGAGGACCTGGCCCTTGGCATCGATAAGGATTACGCCCACATCCAAAGCGTCGATGCCGTCCTCGATGAGATGGCGATATCGCGCCCGCTCCTCGGCGATCTCCATCTGGAGCTTTTGCACTTCCGAAAGGTCCCGGGCCTCGAGGACCGCGAGTTTACCGGTGACCCGCCGGGCCTGGACCTCCACGCTCAGGAATCCCCGGTCTTCTTTGAGGAACCGCACCCGGACCTCCCGGATCTCCCCCCGCTCGAATAGCCGTTCAAGATCGAGGCGAAAGTGCCCAAGATCCTCAGGGTGCACGTACTCTGTCACATGGAGGGTTCGCCGATATGGCCAGCCCAAAAGCTCGAAGGAGCGGCGATTGCGCCTGAGGACATTCCCTTCCCGGTCGATCACGTGGAGGATGTTCAGGGAATTCTCGAAGACCTCGGCCCCATAGCAGAGCTCGAGTTTCCGCTGTACTTGGCGGTGGGAGGTCCGCCGCCGGACCAAAAAGGAAGCCCCACCGCAAAGGAGGGAGAGGCCGAAAAGCAGGAAGGATTCGGCGAGGAAGACGGTCAATGGTTGGGTCCAGAGGGCCGGGGCGGCCAGAACCACGCCGGCGAAAGGTATTCCCAGGACCCAAGGCCAATGGGCTAGAAGGACGGCGAAAACGGTCCAAAGCCCGCTCACGCTCATGAGGAAGAGGGGTTCATAACCCAAACCCAATCCCCAAAGCAGAAGGGCGCAGAGAGCATAAACGCCAAGGACCAAAAGACCCCGAACCAAACGGGATCGTTTCATACCCCTCGTTTTTAACCCTGGCGCCGTCCCGCGCCAAGGACAGAGGTCATTCTCAGCCCTAGATGATGATGGCTTTATCGATCTCCAGGGAGAAGGGCTCGGCCAACCGGCGGAGGTAATCCTCCTTGATCACATTGATGCGGCGGTTATCCACGCTGATGATCCCCCGGGACTCCAGCTCGCTTAGGGTGCGGATCGCGGTCTTGGAGGACACGCCGGCCATCTCCGCGAGCTCCGCCCGGGATAGCTCCAGGCCCAATCGGTCCAAGGCCAAAATGAGCCGGGCCAATCGCTCCTTGCTCGAGGCATAGGAACGCTCCGCGAGCTTGTTCTGGAAGGCTTTGAGCTCCAAGGAGAGGTGCTCGAAGAACCGGAAGATCACCTTGGGATGGTGCTCGAGAAAAAAGAAGAAATCACCGCGTTCGATGAAGCCCACTGTGGAGGGGATGAGGGTTTTGGCGTAGGCATTGTGCAAGCCTTTATCGAAGAGGGTGGTCTCCCCAAGGAGGCCTCCCGGGCCGACAATTTTTAGGATTTGGGATTTTCCTTTGGCGCTGCGTTTCACGAGTTTCACCGCCCCTTTGAACACCAAATAAAAACCGAAGGCCGGGGCGCCCTCCATGAAAATGAGCTCTTCTTCGCCGTAATCGATCTTTCGCACCAAGGCCTCGAGTTTTTGGAGCTCCTCGGGCTTCAGGTCTTTGAAAACCCGGAAATCCTTGAGTTCAACCATCACCCTCACCGAAAAAGGAGTCTACCGCGGGGCTGGGCTGCGCGTCAAATTCTTGACATGGGCCAAGGGGTTCGTAGAATGGCGTTGGCCCGCCGGGGTGGCGGAACTGGCAGACGCGCTGGACTCAGGATCCAGTGGGGTATCCAACCCCCGTGTGGGTTCAAATCCCACCCCCGGCACCACGCGTTGCGTGACCTTTTACACTGCCGTGACGGGTTGTCCCGCGGGGAGCTCACCCTCGCCCACGTCCTCGAGGAGCTTTACGCGAACATCGAGAAGCGCGAGCCCACCATCCACGCGTTCCTCTCCCTCGCGGAAAAAGAGGAGCTACTCCAGGGAGCCGAGGGGAAGGAGGCCACGTTTCTTTTGGGGCTTCCCGTGGCCATAAAGGACAACATCTGTACTTTGGAATTCCCCACCACCTGCGGCTCGCGGTTTTTACAGAATTATCGCTCTCCTTTCGAGGCCACCGCGGTGGCCAGGCTCAAGGCTGCTGGCGCGCAAATCCAGGGCAAGACCAATCTCGATGAGTTCGCCATGGGCTCCTCCACGGAGTACTCGGCGTTCGGGCCGACCCGCAATCCCTGGGATCCCGAGCGCGTTCCCGGGGGATCATCGGGGGGGTCGGCGGCGGCCGTGGCCGCTGGGGAAGCCTTGGCCGCTTTGGGCTCGGACACCGGCGGCTCCGTCCGCCAACCCGCGGCCCTGTGCGGGGTGGTCGGACTTCGGCCCACCTATGGCCTCGTCTCCCGCTATGGCCTTGTGGCCTTCGCCTCCTCTTTGGACACCATCGGCCCCATCACCCGCTCCGTCCGCGATGCCGCCCTCCTCCTCTCCCTCATCGCCGGCCACGATCCCCGGGATTCCACATCCCTTCCCCTTCCTCCCCAAGATTATCTCGCGGATCTAAGGCCGAACTTGGCTGGCCTGCGGATAGGGTTGCCCAAGGAATACGTGCCCAAGGAGCTTGGCGCCAAGGCCTTGGCCCTGGTGGAGCGATGGTGCATGGTGGTGGAAGAGCTGGGGGGTGCGGTTTTGGAGGCCTCCCTCCCCCTCACGGAGTATGCGCTTCCCGCTTATTACCTGGTGGCTTCCGCCGAGGCCTCGGCCAACCTCGCCCGTTACGATGGGGTCCGCTATACCCTGCGTGTTCCCGCAAACCTTTTGGCGGAGATGATCGCCCAAAGCCGGACGCTTGGATTTGGGCCGGAGGTGAAACGTCGTATTGCCCTAGGGATTTTCGCCCTCTCCGCCGGCTATTACGATCAGTATTACGGCAAAGCCCAGCGGGTGAGGACCCTCATCGCCCAAGAATTCCAAAAGGCTTTTGAGAAGGTGGACCTCATAATGGGTCCGACCGCGCCCACCCCGGCCTTTCGCCTGGGCGAAAAAGCCGATCCCCTTTCCATGTATCTTTCCGACCTCTTCACCATCCCCTCCGCCCTTGCCGGCCTTCCGGCCATCTCCATCCCCGGGGGGACCATCGAGGGGTTGCCCTTCGGCCTCCAGCTCATCGGGCCCAGGCTTTCGGAGAGGACCCTTCTTGCGGCCGCTTGGGCCTTGGAAGAGGCCTTGAGATGAAATTCGAGGTGGTGGTGGTTGGGGGCGGGCCGGCCGGGGCCCTGGCCGCTCGGGCTGCGGCCAAAGCCCGCGCAAAAACCCTCCTCCTTGAGCGCTCCCCGAAGAGAATCCCTTGCTGTGCAGGGTTGGTTAGCCCAAGGACCGCCGATCGCTTGGGCGTTCCCTCGCACGTTGTGCTGCGGGAAATCCGCGCCGTGCGGGTGTTTTCCCCGCAGGGCCGCGTGGTCGAGCTCCGGGCCGATGAGGTCAAAGGGCTCGTCCTCGATCGTCCAAGGCTCGATTGGTGGCTCAGGGAAAAAGCGCAGGAAAGCGGGGTGGAAATCTGGACCGCGGAGGCGCGGGGCTTGGAGGGAGGAAAGCTTTGCACCACCAAGGGTTTAGTGGACTTCGAAGCGCTCGTGGGCGCCGATGGGGTCTATAGCGTCGTGGCCAGGGAGGCGGGCCTTCCCCGGCCGCGGGAGGTCCTCGTGGCCGTTCAGGCGGAGGTGCGCGCGGAGCTTAAGGATACGGTGGAGGTGCATTTCGGGGTTGCCCCCGATTTTTTCGCTTGGGCTGTACCTGGGAAGGAGGGCATCGTCAAAGTCGGGTTAGCCACAAGTTTTGGCCGCCAAGCCATGCCCAAGCTTCGGGATTTTTTGGCCAAAAGATTTCGGGGTCAGGAGATCCTCGGGGTCAGAGCCGGGCTCATCCCCGTTGGCCCTCCAGAGCGGGTTGCGAGCGATCGGGTGGTTCTCACGGGCAATGCCGCTGGCCAAGTGAAGCCCCTGACCGGCGGGGGCCTGGCTTTCCTGAGCCGCTGCGCTCCCCTGGCCGGAAAGGCCGCGGCTTTTGGGGGGAACGCCCTTCAGGAGTACGAGGAAGCCTGGCGCAAGGCCGTTGGAGAAGAACTGGCCTTCCAAGAGCGAGCTCGCTGGCTTTTTCTCCGCCTTCCGTCCGAGGCCTTGGAGGAACTGGTCCAGATCCTGGCCAATCCAAAGCTTGCCGAGGTTTTTTCTGACTTTGGGGATATCGATAATTTCTCGGCGCTTTCGGCGAAAATTTTGCGGCGGCCGGGCCTTTGGACCACCATCCTCCCTTTGGCCCGTTGGCTTTCCCAATGGGAGGCGCCATAAAATAAGCCCATGCCCAAGAAGACCCAAAGGAAGCGGAGAATAGAGGCTGCTAAGGCCTCCTGGGTCGCCCGCTTACGTTGGGGAACGCTCGTCTTCCTCTTCGCCACCCAGCCCCTGCTCTTCATACCCTGGAACACGGAATACGGGTACACAAAAAGCGTTTATACCCTGGTGGTGGTGAGCCTCATCCTCATCCTTTGGGCTTGGGAATTGTTGAAAAGCCCCGGGGCGAAGGTCGAGCTCTCTTGGCTTTTTCCCGTCCTCCCCGGACTTCTTTTGGCTTCCGCTCTTTCCCTCACCGGCCAGACACCGGCCTGCACCGTTCTTCAATCGGCCGCTTTGATCCTCTTTTTTGGCCTTATTTTTGTTCAGGTCCTGAATGCACCCGAGCGGTATCATCCCTGGTTTTTGGGAGCTTTGATTTTTTCCGCTTTCCTCAACGCTTTGTTTGCCCTCCTGCAGTATTTGGGGACTGCTCCCGGGGACCCTAGTGGCCGAGGGCCAAGCGCGATGATCGCCACCATGGGCAATCAGCAGTTCCTCGCGGGCTTCCTTTCTTATTTGATTTTCCCGGGGCTGATCCTCCTCAAGGCCAAAAAAGCTTGGCCCATCGCCGCTTTGGTTTTGGGGTTCAATTTCGCGGTGATGCTCCTCACCCAACAGATAGGGGTGCGCCTCGGTTTGGGCGCGGCCCTGGTGTTCATCGCCTTTGGCCTTGGTTTTTGGCGAGCGAAAATTCCTCCCTGGGAAAAACTTGGCGCGGTGGCCATCCTGGGCCTCGCTGCACTGGCTGGGACTTTGGGGCTTTTTGGGCTGGTCGTGGGGGTGGTTTTGGCTTTGGGCGCGGCTGGCCTTTATTTTCTGGGGCGGGCGGTGTGGCGCCGGCCGCTCCTTTGGCTGGGAATAGCGGCGGCGGTTGTGCTCGCGGTGGTTTTCCTCCTCCCTGTAACCACGCCCCTGGCAGCGGTCCGGGACCTTTGGGCCCGAAAATCTGGAGCCATCCGAGCCTGGGACTGGTGGGTGGGCTATGAGATGTGGAAGGATTTTCCCTTCTTCGGCATTGGACTGGGGGGCTACAAGATCTATTTCGTCCCTTATAAACCGAAATTTCTGGCCACCCCAAGGGGAGCGGCCTATGCCTTCCCCTTCCCCCGGGCGGACCAAGCCCACAACGAATACGTGCAGATCGCGGCAGAACTCGGAACCTTCGGGGTTATCGTCCTCCTGGGGGGACTGGCCCTCCTTGTTTACCTGGGCCTCGGCCGCCTTGGCCGGCTGCGCGATCCCCAAAAGACATGGGAGCTCTTGCTCCTTGGAGGGGGGCTGATCACTGCCTTAGTGCATGCCGCGCCAACCTTCCCCTTCCACCTCCCCGCTTCCAGCCTGGCCTTTGTGGCCGTCCTCGGATTGGCCCTATCCCCGCGCTACGGTCCGTTTGGGGATCTTCGCCTCTCCTTGGGCAAAAAGGGGCGCCTGGCCTTAGCGACGTTCTTGCTCCCCTTGGCCTTGGGTGTGGGGGTTGTTTCCGTGCGGGACATCGTGGCCGACGGTTATCTCCTTTCCGCCCAGGCCTCCTATTATTTGGGCGAGCTGAAACTGGCTGAACAACAGGTGACGAAAGCGGTGGAACTTGATTTTTGCCCGCGGGTTTCCCTTTATTGGTACGGGCTCATCAAAGCCGGCCTTGGCAAGCTCCCTGAAGCCAAAGAAGCCCTGGAGAAGTGCCTAAATCTTTATCGGCCCGAGGCCCTTTATCTGAACCTTGCTGCCGTGGACCTTCAGTTGGGGAACGCTGAGGAAGCGAAAAAGCTTTTGACCGAGCTTTTGGCCACCGTTCCGCCGGCGGACATGGCGCAGGACGCCCGGTATTACCTGGCGGCGGCCGACCTCCAGCGGGGGGACCTCCTCTCCGCCAAATCCTGGCTTGAGGAGATCCTCCGCGAAAACCCTGAGCACGAGCGAGCTTGGCTCCTTTTGGGGGAGGTTCAGCGGCGGATAGACCTTTGGGATGAGGCGAAAACCGCTTTTCAGCGGGCTTTGAAAGTCATCGACGCCAAACTACAGCGCCTGAATGCCCGGCTCTCCCAACCCCTCCCCCTTAAGGATTACGGGGAGCTCCGCGCCCAAAAGGAGAACCTGGAACAGATGAGGAGCCGGGCGCTCAAGGCCTTGGCGGAGTCGCCTTAAGTTGTGTTTGGCTTGAAGCCTCCGTATAGTTTTGAGCCATGCCGGTCACGGAGCTCCTCACCAAGGTTTTCCGGGAATCCAACGAAAAGAAGCTGAGAAAGCTTCTCCCCATCCTTTCCGCGGTGAACCACTGGTCCGAGAAGGTGCGGGCTCTTTCTGACGAGGAGTTGAAGGCCAAAACCTCGGAGTTCAAGCGCCGGCTGGCTCAAGGGGAAACTACTGATCAAATTTTGCCGGAGGCGTTTGCGGTGGTGCGGGAGGCCGCCCGCCGTACCATCGGCCTTTATCCTTTTGATGTCCAAGTCCTGGGGGGGATCGTCCTCCACCAGCGCCGTATCGCGGAGATGAAAACGGGCGAAGGGAAGACCCTGGTGGCCACCATGCCCGCCTACCTCAACGCCCTCGTGGGAAAGGTGCACATCGTCACAGTGAACGATTATCTGGCCAAGCGCGACCGCCACTGGATGGGCCCCGTCTACGAGTTCCTGGGGCTCACCGTGGGCCTCCTTCAGGAAGATACCCCGCCTGAGGAGCGGAAGAAAGCGTACCAGTGCGACATCGTCTACGGGACCAACGCCCAATTCGGTTTCGATTATCTGCGAGATCACATGGTTCTTTCGCGGGATCAAAAGGTTCAGGGTCCGCTGGATTACGCGATCATCGACGAGGTTGATTACATCCTGATCGACGAGGCCCGCACCCCCCTCATCATCTCCGGTCCCACTGAGGAGACAGCCCGCATGTACCGGGAATTCGCGCGCCTAGCCAAGCTTTTCAAGCCGGGCGAGGACTTCGAGGTGGACGAGGAGCACAAAAGGCTTTCCCTCACAGAAAAGGGCTGGGAGAAGGCCGAAAAACTTTTGAAATTCGAGAACATCGCCGATCCGCGGGCCACCACCGCCCGCTATCACCTGGAGACGGCCCTCAAGGCCCTCGTCTTTTATAAGCGCGACCGGGACTACATCGTGAAGGATGGCCGGGTCATCATCGTCGACGAGTTCACGGGAAGGCTCATGCCCGACCGCCGCTACTCCGGCGGCCTGCACCAGGCCATCGAGGCCAAGGAGGGCCTGCCCATCCAACGGGAGCACCAAACCCTGGCCCAGATCACCATCCAGCACTACTTCCGCCTCTATAAGGGCCTGGCGGGGATGACCGGCACGGCCAAAACTGAGGAGGAGGAACTGAAGAAGATTTATGGCCTTGATGTGGTGCAGATCCCCACAAACCGGCCCATGATCCGCTATCACCACCCCGATGTGATCTTCCGCACCCGCAAGGCCAAGTTCGAGGCCGTGGCCCAGAAAGTGGAGGAGCTCCACCGCCAAGGTCGGCCGGTCCTCATCGGCACCACCTCCATCGAGGATTCCGAATACCTCTCGCAACTCCTCAAGCGGCGCGGGCTTCCCCACCAAGTGCTCAATGCCAAATACCACGAGAAGGAGGCGATGATCGTGGCCCAGGCCGGGCGCTTTGGGGCCATCACCATCGCCACCAACATGGCCGGAAGGGGCACGGACATCCTCCTCGGCGGAAACCCGGAATACCGTGCCCGACAGGAAGCCGATCCCCAAACCGAGCCGGAAAAATACCGGGAGCTCCTTGCGCGCTACAAAAGGGAAGCGGAGGAAGAGCGGAAAAAGATCGTGCAGCCGGCGGATCCGCACTCGCCCTACGGCCGTTGGGTTTTAGAGCAGATAAAAAAGTGGTGCCGCGAGATCGGAAAGGAATTTCGGCCCGAGGAATGGCAGGAGATCTACCAAGGCGGGCTTTTCGTGATCGGCTGCCAGCGGCACGAGGCCCGGAGGATCGACGACCAATTGGCCGGCCGGGCCGGCCGGCAAGGTGACCCCGGCGAGGCCCAGTTCTTCCTCTCCTTGGAGGATGACCTCCTTCGCATCTTCGGAGGGGAGCGCCTCTCCTCCCTCATGGAGAGGCTCGGGGTGAAGGAGGGGGAGGCCATCACCCATGAGCTTTTAACCCGGGCCATCCGCCGGGCCCAAAAGCGCGTGGAGGAGCGAAACTTCGAGATCCGAAAAAGGCTTTTGGAATACGACGAGATCATGGCCAAACAACGCGACGCCGTTTACGCCCTGCGCGAACGCTTCCTCCTCCCAGCCCCCGGGGAGACCCCCAACGACGAGGAGCTCAAGGAACATCTTCTTGGGATGGCCGAGGAGTTCGCCGAGCTTTTGGTGGAGCGGTACGTCCCGCGGGGAAAGCATGCGGAGGAGGGGGACCTTGCCGGGCTTTCCCGGGAGCTCGCTCAACTATGCGATCCCGTCCCGGCGCTCAGGGCCAGGCGCTGGGAGGAGCTTCTAAAAACGGTGCAGGAGGCGCTTAAAGAGCAGCTGGAGCGGCAATGGGCCCGTCTTTTCCCCCACTTCCCGGTGGTGGCCCGGCTCGTGGTCCTGCGGGCCGTGGACGAAAACTGGCGACAGCACCTTTTGGAACTCGACGATCTTCGTGAGGGGATTGGCCTTCGGGCCTATGGCGGAGCTGATCCTCTGGTGGAGTTCAAGCGCGAGGCCCATCGAATGTTCGAGGAAATGCTGGTGAGAAGCGAAGAGCAGGTGATGCGGGTCCTCCTTTCCCCGCGGCTCATGGTCCGGGTGGAAGCCGCGCCCGAGGCCCCTCCCACCTCTTCCCCGAAGACCGGGAGAAAGCCCACCCCCAATCAATCTTCCGCGGGATCCTCCTCAGCTAAACCCGCTTCCCCTGGGAAGGTCGGGCGCAACGATCCCTGTCCCTGCGGATCGGGCAAGAAGTACAAGCACTGTTGTGGTCGGAAGGGCTGAGGAGCTAGCCGCGCACCAAGCCTGAGCGGGCTTGACTTTTCTCCCTTTCCCCCTATCATTGCTTAGCACTTTGAGGAGGTGATTGCTAATGAGAGGGCGGAGGGCCCAGATCCTCGTGGAGGTGGTGGACCGCTATATCCGCACGAAAAAACCCGTTTCCTCCCAAGAGATCGTGCAGGTCTATGGTCACCGCCTGAGCTCCGCCACCATCCGCAACGAACTCCACGCCCTGGAGGAAGAAGGCTATCTCTACAAACCCCATGTTTCTGCGGGCCGGGTTCCCACCGTCCAGGGCTTCCGGTTCTTCGCCCAGTGGCTTTTGGCCGTGGCCGAGACCGAGCCCAAAGAGGCCGGCCTCCCCATGGAGCCCCAGCCCGCTTCCGCCCTGCCCCCTTTGCCCGAACTCCTCCGCCGCACGGCCCTCCTCCTTTCCGGGATGACCGGGGCCTTGGGCTTCGTGGTCCCGCCCAGCCAGGAGGAGGTGGGATCCCTGGGGGTGGTGTTGCGGGAGATCCGGCCCGGGCTGCTCCTTGCTGCCACGGTCTCGGAGCTCGGGGTCATGGAGGCCCGCCTCCTTTCAGCCCCCCTCGATCTGGGCCCGGAGGAGCTCCGGGAGGCGGAACAGTGGCTCAGCAGGCGCCTGCGGGCCCCCCGCTCCACCTGGGACCAACCCCCTGGCCTTTGGGAGGGCAAAGCGGCTCATCTTGCCCACCAACTCCTCCAGGAGATCCGGGCCACTCCCCCGGTCTCCCGGATCTTCGTCGAGGGCTGGCCCCAGCTCCTTTCCGAGCTCGCGACGCACTCCCCGGAGTGGGCCCTGGGGAAAGTTCAGGCCCTCCTTCAGCTTTTGGCGGACGAAGTGGCTTTCGTCGACCTCCTCGAGGATCTGCGGGCTGGGCAGGCTGGCCTCACCGCCCACGTCGGCCCGGAGCAGGTCCCCGAGCTGCGGGACCTTTCCTTGATCACCGCCCCTTACCTCCCTGGCCGGGGCATTTTGGGCGTGGCCGGCCCGCTTTGGATGGATTATGCGCGGGCTTTCACCGCCGTGCGCTATTTAGCAAGCCGCCTCCAATCCCTCCTTCGGCAAGGAGGTGAGCCGTGAGCGAGGAGATTTTGACCGAGGAAAAACGCCTCAAAGAAGAGCTTTTGCGTTTGGCTGCGGAATTCGATAACTACAAAAAAGAGGTGGCCAAAGAGCGGGAATTTTGGCGAGAGCGGGCAATGGACGAGGCTTTGCTCCTCTTCCTCCCCGTTTACGAGGCTTTGGAGCGGGCTGTGAACACTGATCAGGATTTGAATGAACTTCGCGAGGGGTTGCGGGCTTTACAAGGGTTATTCCAAGAGGTTTTGGCTCGTTTGGATTGCCAGCCCATCCCCACTGTGGGGATGGATTTCGACCCCCTTTATCACGAGGCGGTGGTGGCCGAGGAATCCGACCAACCGAGGAACCGGATCTTGGCGGAGCTGGAGCGGGGCTGGACCCGCAAAGGGCGGGTCCTCCGGCCGGCCAAGGTCAAGGTGAGCCTCGGCCCGAAAGGAGGTGAGGAACGATGAGCGAGAAGGAGAAGGTCGTAGGCATCGACCTTGGGACCACGAACTCCTGCATCGCCATCGTGCGGGGCGGCCGCCCCGAGGTCCTCCTCAACGCCGAGGGCGAGCGGATCACCCCCTCGGCTGTGGCCTTCAGCGAAAACGGGGAAATCCTCGTGGGGCAGCTGGCCAAGCGCCAGGCCATCCTCAACCCCACCCGCACCGTCCTTTCCGTGAAGCGCCGGATGGGCACGGACTGGCGCTTCCGGGTGGAGATGGGAGGACAAGTGAAGGAATTCACCCCCGAGCAGATCTCCGCCTTCATCCTCCAAAAGCTCAAACGCGACGCTGAAGAACTCTTGGGGACGAAGATCCAAAAGGCGGTCATCACCTGCCCCGCCTACTTCAACAACCTCCAGCGCCAGGCCACCAAGGACGCCGGGGTCATCGCCGGGTTTGAGGTCCTGCGCATCCTGAACGAGCCCACTGCCGCGGCCCTCGCCTATGGCCTCGATAAAGAGGGCGAGCAAAAGATCCTCGTCTATGACCTCGGCGGCGGGACCTTCGACGTCTCCATCCTCGATATCGGGGAGGGCGTTTTCCAGGTGATCGCCACCGACGGGGACACCCAGCTCGGCGGCGACGACTTCGACCGGCGGATCATGGACTGGCTCATCGAGGAGTTCAAAAAGGAGACGGGGATCGATCTCCGCGGCGATCCCCAGGCCATGCAGAGGTTGCGGGACGCCGCCGAGCAGGCCAAAAAAGAGCTCTCCAGCCGCTTGGAGACGAGGATCTCCCTCCCCTATATCGCCGTGGATGCCCGCGGTCCCAAGCACCTTGAGCGCACCCTCACCCGGGCCCAGTTCATCGCCATGATTGATGACCTCCTTATGCGCACGATGCAGATCGTGGACCAAGCCCTGGCCGCGGCGAAGCTCAAGCCCCAGGACATCGACCAGGTGGTTTTGGTGGGCGGCTCCACCCGCATCCCCCGCGTGCAGGAGCTCGTGGCGGAAAAATTCGGGCGGGCCAAGATCAACAAGGACATCAACCCCGACGAGGTGGTGGCCGTGGGCGCGGCCATTCAAGCGGCCATCCTCGCTGGCGAAATGAAGGAGGTCGTCCTCTTGGACGTGACGCCCCTCACCCTGTCCATCGAGACCCTGGGCGGGATCGCCACCCCCATCATCGAGCGGAACACCACCATCCCCGTGGAGCGCACCAAGACCTTCACCACCGCCGAGGACTTCCAAACCTCCGTGGAGATCCACATCGTCCAGGGCGAGCGGAAGATGGCCGCGGACAACAAATCCCTGGGCCGGTTCGTGCTCTCCGGGATCCCCCCCGCTCCCCGGGGGGTGCCCCAGATCGACGTGACCTTCAAGATCGACGCCGATGGCATCCTCCACGTGACCGCCCGGGACCGCGCCACCGGCAAATCCGCCTCCATCACCATCAAGGACACCTCCCGCCTTTCCCCGGAGGAGATCGAGAGGATGCGCAGGGAAGCCGAGCAATATGCCGAGGAAGACCGCCGGCGGTTGGAGCTTGCGGAGACCCGAAACCAGGCGGACAGCCTCATCTACGCCGTGGAGAAGTCCCTTGGGGAGCTCGGGGACAAAATCGAGCCCGAAAAGCGGCGGAGGATCGAGGAGGCCATCCGGAACCTTCGGGAGAAGATGGCTGGGGAGAACGCGGGCGCCATCCGCGCGGCCATGGAGGAATTGAAGAAGGTCGCGGGCGAGGTGGCGGCCGAGCTCTATCGCCGCGCCGGAGAGGGGATCTCCGGGTGATCCGCCGTGCCTGAGGACTACTACGAGATCTTGGGAGTGCCACGCAATGCCACCCAAGAAGAGATAAAACGGGCCTTCCGCCGGTTGGCCAAACAATATCACCCCGACGTTTACAAGGGCGACAAAAAGGAGGCGGAGAGAAAGTTCCGCAAGATCGCCGAGGCCTACGAGGTCCTTTCCGATCCGGTGAAGCGGGCCCAATACGACCGCTTTGGCCATGTGGGCCCGGAGCAGAGCGTGGATTTCGGTCCCGAAGGGTTCCGCCGCACCCGCGAGGCCTTCGAGGAGTTCTTCGGCCCCTCCGCCTTCGAGGAGATCTTCAACCTCTTTTTCGGCGAGGGCCGGAGGACCCGCACGGTGAGCCGGGCCCGCCGGGGCGAGGACCTGGAATACCGGGTGCGCATCACCCTGGAGGACGCGGCCTTCGGAACTACCGTTCGCGCCACCGTCCCCCGCTACGAGGTTTGCTCCCGCTGCGGGGGTTCAGGCCTGACCCCCGGGACCGGGCTTCGGGCTTGTCCCACTTGCCGTGGGACCGGCCGCATCGAGTATCGCCAGTTCTCCATGTTCGGGACATTCGTGAACGTCCGCACCTGTCCGGAGTGCGAGGGGGTGGGGGAGATCCCGGAAGCGCCGTGCGCGGCCTGCCGGGGCACGGGTCGCGTCCGGGAACGCTCGGAAATAACCCTGGAGATCCCGGCCGGCGTAGAGGACGGCGCACGCCTCATCCTCCGCGGGCAAGGGAACGCCGGCGTGGCCGGCGGCCCCCCTGGTGACCTCCACGTCATCGTGGAGATTCAACCCCATCCCATCTTCGCCCGCCAGGGCCAGGACCTCTGGGTGGAAGTCCCCGTGCATTACGGCACCCTGGTCTTGGGAGGCCGGATAAAGATCCCCACCCTCACGGGCGAGGAGGAGGTGGAGATCGCCCCGGGGACAGAGCCCGACGAGGTTTTGGTTCTGCGCGGCCGCGGCCTTCCCGGACCCCATGGCCCAGGCGACCTAAAAGTTCGCCTGAAGGTGGTGATTCCCAAGCGGCTTGGCCGAGAGGAACGCCGCCTCCTGCAAGCGTTCACGGAAAAACTTCCCCTGCCCGATCCGCCCCGCCGCCCTCACATATAATCGCCAAAAGGAAAGGAGGGGGTCATGAGGCTTTTCCTTCCTTTTTCCTTGGGGGCGGTTTTGTGTTTCTTGGGCCTGGCCGCCCAGGGACTTCCTGATCCCCAAAGCCTTTTGGCCGCAAGCCGCGCTGCCTACCAAAACCTCAAGTCCTTCGAAGCTGTCATGACCTTTGCCATCACTTTCGCCGATCTTCCCGAAGAGGTGCGACAGACTTGGAAAATGTTTTTCTCTTTTCCCTTCGCCAGAGTGGAGTATGCCGAGGAAGAAATGATGTTTCTCCCCCGGCCGGTCTTGGAAATCACTGACTATCAAGAGGGCCGGATTTGGATCCTTTATACCACCGAGGAGTGGGAAGAGGTCCATGACGAGGCCCTGAAGAGTTCGGGACTCTGGCTCTCTTTTTTCCCGCAGCTTGAACTTGAGGAACTGGGTCCTCTTTCCGTGGAATCCGGGGAGATCTCTGGGCAACCCGCCTGGGTTATCAGAGGAAAAGCCTTTTATTCTTTGTTCTCCATGGAAATTGAGCTGTGGCTGGAAAAGGAGACGCTTTTCCTACGGCGCTGGGTGGGAAAGTCTCCGGGCTTTACTCTCTCTTTCACCGTGGAAAGCTTTAAAACCGGGGTGGAACTCGCCCCAGATCTTTTCCTTCCTCCTCCTGCGGAGCGCGTCGTTCGCCGCTTTGTCGTCCATCCCCAGGGCCGGGAAATCATGCGCGCCGTGTGGGATAGGCTTTCTTCCCTCAAAACTTTCATCGTTCACAAACGAATAACCCAAGACTCTCACCGCGAGGAGAAAATTTTGTTTTACCGACATCCCTATCTTCGTGTGGAAACTTGGACTCCAAAAAGCCCTGTGTTCCCGGGCCAGCTTTTGGATGTCGCCGTTTTCGACTTCCGCACGGGTTTTGTGTATAGCCACGATGTGGTTGATGGAACGTGGGAAAAGGAGGAACTGTTTTTCATCGGGGCCTCGGCGGAAGACACCTTGCGTTTCGCTCTGGTTGAAGCCTTTAACATTTGGGGACCGGTCGCTCAAGTGGTGGAGATAAAGGAGGAGAACCTGCGGGGGCGCAAGGTCTGGCACCTTGCGGCCCGCGGCGAGCCCAGACCGGATGCGCCCAATCGTGAGTGGTGGTTGGACCAGGAGACCTTCGCCGTGTTGAGATATGTTGAGCCGCTGGAAATTTGTGAGCCTGATGGAAAATGCAGATGGGAAAAGGAATTAGTCGATATCATCGGCTTCGAGATGGACGTGGAAATCGCGGATGAGCTTTTCTCCGTCCCTCCGGATGTCCCGTTGCGCCGCTGGGAATTTCCTGAAGAGCCGGTCGAAGAAGAGCCACAAGGGCCGCGGGCGGAGCTGGTTGGCTGGGAACCCTTCAGCTTTGCGCGACTGGAGGAGGCCAAGGCTCAGGGGAAAATTGTGGTCCTTTACTTTTCCGCGGATTGGTGCGAACCGTGCCACGCCTTGGAGGCCGGTCCTCTCCAGGATCCCCGCGTACAGGGCCTCCTTGACCCCTTGGTGCGGCTCAAAGTGGACCTCACTTTTCCCAGGGGCGAAGCGAAAAAAGTTGCGGATCTTTATAAGGTTCGAGCTTTCCCCACCCTCCTTTTCCTTGATCCTGCCGGCCAGGAGCTCGGCCGCGTCACAGGTTATACCTCCACAGCCGCCCTCCTCCAGCGAATTACGGAGATCCTTGGAGGTGAAAAATGAGGGCTTCTTTGGCGGCTTTCCTTTTGGGAGTAACAGCTTTGGCCCAAGTTCAGCCCCCGCCTCTTTTCGCCACCCCGTATCTTGCAGCCTTTCCGGGGAGCACTTTTCATCTGGCCGTGGTCGTGGAGATCACGGAAGGCTGGGCCATCCCCGCCGTCAACGTCGCCCTAAAAGGCCTCATGCCCACAGAGCTTTTCGTCGAACCCCCTTCGGGGCTGACCTGCCTGGAGGTTATCTACCCAAAGCCCGATAAAAAGTGGCTGGATTTCGCAAAGACATACGTGGAGGTCTACACCGGACAGGCAATATTTCTCGTCGCAATTCACGTGGAGGAAGACGCTTCCCCAGGGATACACTTGATAAGCTTGCGCCTGACGTATCAGGCCTGTGAAGCTCGGCTTTGCCTTCTGCCCGAGACCTTGGAGTTCATGATGCCCATCTTGATCGTACCAAGACCGCTAGAGCAAGAAGGCACTAGTTTCGATCTGGCAGAAAGCTTTCGCCTCGCGCATTTCCAAATTTTCTGACGCCCAGGACCGCATGGGG
>ERZ1669248.278-NODE-278-length-28009-cov-66.193604_pt1 | contig 28009 bp, 28 predicted proteins | sample MGYA00579296_ERZ1669248 | MGnify/ENA primary metagenome ERZ1669248 (study PRJEB41166, sample SAMN08046057) | hot springs metagenome | biome: hot spring; feature: neutral hot spring; material: thermophilic sediment; isolation source: thermophilic sediment from...
GTCATATTATTTTCATCGGGAGAATTCTACTATGTCAATGCATATGCTGAGGAGAGGAAATAAAGTATTTTTCTCTCATGAAATAATGATTATTGTGGTCTCTTGTCGAGAGTTAGGGTCAGATTCTCGATCCTCGTAGGCTATATCTCTTTTATTGTGAGATTCTTCTCCGCATTTCTATTCACTGTCTTTGTTGTTAGGTATCTCTCTCCTCAAGAGTTCTCTGTATGGGTCTTCGGCTTCTCTATTCTTCCTATTGTTTCGATGGGCTATGATCTCTGGGGATGGGCTTTTGCTCGAAGATATGCTCTAGGAATCAAATCTTCTCTATCGGCAGCGATTATTCTGAATCTTGCGTATATATTTATATCATCTCTAGCTTTATTCTTCACATCAATTTACGCAGTTGGCTACCTAGGAGATCCCTATAGATATTTACTGGTATTTATAGTTAATAATGTTTTTAATGCTCTATCTAGTTTATCTGGGAACTTGGCTAATGTGCTTAGACCTGATATAGGTATGTCATCTATGACAGTATTTGAGTTATCTAGAGTATTAATAGCCTATGTTCTGGTAAGAGTCTTAGGCACAGGGATCATTGGAGCAATTCTGTCTCCTGCTCTCGCCTCAGCAGTATCCTCGCTATATGTGTTCTACATGCTTTGGAGAAGTAATCTCATAATACTATCTACACATAAAGTCTCCTCGGAGATAAAGACTCTTCTCAAGATGTCAATTCTCGGATTAGTAGATGCTGTCTCAAGATTTCTCTGGAACTCTGACAGAGTTTTTCTAACAATTATTGCTAAAGCCACGGAAGCAGTTTCTTTTCTAGGGGTCTCATATTCTCTCAGAGGAATCATCTCCCAAGTAACTTCGGTGCCTGCATCTGTGGCCTACGCAAAACTGCTAGAAGAGATCAGATATTCTCCGAGAGACGTGATCTATATGATATTCTTAATCTCATCACCAGTTCTTATATACTCTATTGTTCTATCAAAACCCTTGGTTACGCTTCTAAACCCTGTATACTCTGAAATGAGTTCAATTGTGTTTCTTATCATGATCGATGGTTTTTTGTCAGGTTTAGCAAATGTGTTTACTAGCATAGTTTATGGATTAGAGAGAAGAGATCTTGAGGCGAAGACAATCAAAGATCTATTTAAAACATCTATTGGAAGGATTCAGGTAATAAATTTCTCTAGAGCTATATTATTTGGTGTTGGAGTATTAATATATTCAATGGCTATATATGCTAGTCTACTAAGCACTTCCCCGATCCAGGCTATTGTGGTGGTCTCATTACTACTGCTCTTACCCACATCTTCTTACTTAACATATGTTGTGAAAGAAGTCATGTCGCAAAGATCCTTAGATATAGATCTTAGAGAGATCTCATATATGCTCTTTTCAGCTTTGCTATCAAGTATTGTATTCGTGGCGACGAGCGCTTGGAGAATAGAGATATTATCTATAACAAGAGATGTACCGCCACTAATCGTGCTCACTATAGTAGCGCTCACAATCTATATAGTAATTCTTTATTTCCTCTCTAGATGGTTAAGAGATTTTCTAAGTTCAATACTAAAATATATATCTGCGAAAATTTCAACTTAAGTTCTTTTGGCTACTACATATTCTCTCGATCAGTTCCACTGGAGATTCTTTCTCTAATATGTTTAACCAATCGATATAATAGATCTCGCATTTCTCTTTACCCTCGAGTATACTAAGGATCCTTTCTACAGCTCTATCAAGATCTTTTTCATAGATCTCACATATTTTAAAAGGATCCTGTTCCTCCAAAGCATTATATAGACACACACCAAGTAGCTCGGCCTCGAGATTCTCAAGGATCTTTTCTCGAGACCACCCTCTTGAGCATAGTCTCTTAACAAGAGTTTCGGGATCCGCTCTTAAAACAAAGATCCTGTGTATGTACGCAGGATCTATAATCTCTGCGTAGTGGCTATCAACAATAATGTACCTACCCATATTCTCGGAACAGATCTTCTTAATATAACTATTCACTTTGTCAGGATCCGCTACATAAGATTCTCTAGATATATCATACTCTTGATAAAGTCTCTCCTCAATAACTTTAGAAGAAAGATCTATGTATAGCCCATTTAATTTCTCGGATAGTTTTCTTGCAACAAAACTCTTACCGACGCCAGGTGTTCCTGAGACACCGATTACTCTACACATATACTCTATTCGCCTAGACCTAGTTTTCTTCTTATGATCCTATTTATTTTATCAGGATCAGCTCTTCCCTTAGTGAGCTTCATTACTTGACCCACTAAAAAGTTTATTGCCTTAGGATTCTTCTTAACGTCCTCAACAGCTTTCGGATTGTCTCTAATTACTTTCTCAGCTATTTCCTCTAGGAACGTGTCCTCTGAGATAACAGTAAAATTCATTTCATTAATTATTTTCCTCGGATCCTCTCCATTAAATATTACTCTAGGAAGAATCTCCTTGAGAATCTTTATACTAATAACTTTTTTATCAAGTAATTCAAGTAACTCAGCTATTTGCTTAGGTTTTGCCTTAACAAGATCCAGTCTACCACCGGCTTCATTAATTATACCTAAAAAATCATTTATTAGTAAATCAGCTACTTTATCAGGTTTATTATAGAAACTCACAGTTTCTTCAAAGTATTTAGCCAACCACTTTCTCGACACTAAAACACCGGCTTCATAATCAGTTAAACTATATTTCTCAATAAATCTCTTCTTCATAATCCATGGAAGCTCTGGTAAGGAGATTCTGAGTTTCTCTAGATATTCTCTAGAGATCTTGATCGGAGGTATATCAGGGTCAGGCATATATTTATACTCCTCCTCAAACTCTTTATGTCTGGCTGAGATCGTTGCTCCTCTAACAGGGTCCCAGTGTCTTGTCTCTCTAGTAATTCTCTCGCCAATTTCACGAAGTCTTTTTTGTCTTATTATCTCGAAACTTATTGCTTTATTAAGATCCTTTAGAGAACCAATGTTTTTTATCTCTACTCGTTCTCCTCCTCTCACCGAGATGTTGGCATCTACTCTAAAAGCCCCCTCTAAAGTGGGATCTGTTATGTTTAGATGATCAGCTAACTCGAGTAGTTTCTCAACAAAAACAACTGCTTCTTCAGCACTCTCTAGATCAGGTTCTGTAGCTACTTCTATCAGAGGTATACCAGATCTGTTATAGTCGATTAGTACATATGGGCTCTTCCAAGGATCTTTTTCAGGATATATTATTTTAGCGGGATCCTCCTCGATATTGATTCTTCTGATCCTAATATTTTTTCTATAACCCTTCAGAGAAATCTCTAGGGAACCGCCTCTCGCTAGAGCTGTATATCTACCTATTGTGTACTGCGAGATCTGGTATCCCTTAGGAAGATCTGGGTAGAAGTAATGCTTTCTTGCGAAAACTAGATCCTCACTGATCTCTGAGCCTAGTGCAAATGCTAATTGAATTGCTTTATCAACAACATATTTATTTGGTCTAGGCAAGGTTCCTGGCAGGCCTAGGCATATGGGGCAGATATTTGTATTAGGTGGAGAATTTCTGTAGTCGCTTGAGCATGAACAAAACATTTTTGTCTTCGAAGTCGTTACCTGGAGATGTATCTCGAGACCAATGATCACGTCACTAGTACTCACAATACTACTCCTCGCATAAATAAGATTAGAGGCGTCTAATAAGGATTTGTGCTAAAATGGAGCTAGGTTGTAGAGACCAGTGGCTAGCTCTGATGCTCTAGCAATTGATAATATATCAAGATCTTTTCCTTGGTAGGAGAAGAATTGGATCCCTATAGGAAGACCGTTTATAAAACCTGCGGGAATACTTATTGCTGGTCCACCAATTAAATTAGCTATAACTGTCTCGAGATCTGCTACGTAGAGTTTGTAAGGCTCTTTAATAGCCTCACCTATTCTAGGAGCTGTGAAAGGTGTTGTTGGTGATACAATAGCTACAGCTTCTCTTAATAATTCTTTTATCTTGTCTCTCAAAATCCTTCTAAGTTTAAGTGCCTTAATGTAGTACTGCTCGTAATATGCTGCACTTAATAGATGAGAGCCTATAATAATTCTCTTCTTAACCTCTTTCCCAAAACCCTCGGATCTTATGGCTGACATATATTCCGACCAATGCTTATTCTCAAGATCTTTTCTTAAACCATATAATATGCCTTGGTATCTCGCTAGATTAGAGCTTGCCTCAGCCGTAGCTATCGCATAGTAAGCTGATAAAGCATAGAATACCTCTGGTAAAGATCTCTCCTCGATAATTAATCCTTCTGAAGATAATTTATTTAAATAATTGCTTAGTGTAGTTGCTACGTCTCGATCTATACCACTCCACATTTCATTGATCATGATGGTCTTCTTGTTCTTAAGGTGAGTAGGATCTATTTTCTCAATAACTTCAATAAAACTCTTTATTCCATGATCAATTGTTGTTCCATCAAAAGGATCTTTACCTGATATAATATCCATCATGATAGCTATATCTAGAGTGTTTCTTCCCATGGGACCCGCCTGATCCAGGGAGGATGCGTAAGCAATTATACCAAATCTACTCACGAAACCATACGTAGGTTTGTAGCCTACGATACCTGTATAAGAGGCGGGGTTTCTAATAGATCCTCCCGTGTCTGTTCCCAGCGCTATATGAGTCATATATGCTGATACCGCCACCGCAGATCCTCCGGAGCTCCCGCCGGGAACATGATCAGGATTCCACGGATTTCTTGAAACACCAAAATAACTTGTTTCTGTCGTAGATCCCATCGCGAATTCATCTAAATTAGTTTTTCCAATAATGATTCCCCCAGCCTCTCTAATTCTCTTGATTATTGTAGCATCGTAAGGCGGTGTGTAGTTCTCTAATATTTTTGATGCACATGTTGTCCTGAGATCCTTGGTAGATATATTGTCTTTTACGGCTACCAAAACTCCTCTCAGCGACCCCTTGATCTTTTGTGAAGATCTGATCTCCTTCAAAACTATGGTAATAGGTTTTAAAGTAATATAGGCAAAATACGTCTTGTTATACCTCTCTATTCTCTCATAGATTCTGTGAACCTCCTCCTCAATCTCGGCAGGGTTATTTTCGAAAATTCTTGTGACCTCATATAACCCCTTAGTCTTCTTCATATTACTTCTCCTCAACTGTTTTAGGACCTTTAACTAATCTGTTCTCTACTAAACTATTTTTCTCGAGCCAGCGGATCATTTCTTCGCTTCTTTCTAATGACTCATCTTCTCTTAAAGAACCCTGATCCTCCCATATAAAGAATAAAGGCTCTATCTCTCCTAGATCTATCTCATCTAGTTTTTTAATAAGATCCATTAAATGAGATAATTCAATAATGAAATTCTCGAGATCTTTTTCATCGAAGTTAATCATTGACAAATAAATACTTCTCTTAACAAGATCTCTAAGAGACTCACTCACACTAATCAATCCACAGAATAATAGTTACAAAATTAAACTAAATAAGAAGTCATTAACCGTGTAAGGAGAGTTTGCTCTGATCAAAGTCTATTCCTAGTCTCTTCAATAACCCTCTAGCAACTAGGACGCCTGTTGCAGCAGCAACATTTATTCCTCGAGAAAGTCCTGCCCCGTCCCCTGCTACAAATATTCTCTCTTGAGTAGTTTCTAGATCTTTATTTACAACAACCTTAACGCTGTAGAACTTTATTTCTGGTGCATAAAGAAGTGTTTGATGAGAGGCTATTCCAGGCATTATGGTATCTAATCTCTCTAGTGCTTCTATAATATTCGCTACTACTCTATATGGATAAGCCATACTAATATCCCCTGGAGTGACGGTTTTTAGAGTTGGTTCTACGGTGCTTCTATCGATTCTGTACCAAGTACTTCTTCTACCAGCTCTTAAATCTCCTAGTCTCTGAATAATTGGTTTACCGCCTCCGAGTTTTGTTGTTAGCATAGATATGTGTTTTCCATAAGCTATAGTATCTTCTAAGGGATCTGTTAGTCTAATAGTTGCCAGGAGAGCAAGATTCGTGTTCTTTGATTTAATACTTGTGTAGCTTTCTCCATTAACACCTACGGTACCATCATCATATTTTTCTTCAACAACAAATCCGTTGGGATTAGTGCAGAAGGTTCTCACCATATCATCGTAGGCCTTTGTATACATTATGATCTTGGGATCTCTAACAATCCTGGTTATAGGCTCGGTAACATATGCTGGGACCTCAATCCTTACACCTATATCTAGAGGGCCTGGAACAGTTTCTATACCGATCTTTTTTGAGATCTCCGCTAGCCATGAAGATCCGCTTCTCCCAGGAGCTAATACAAGATACTCTCCATAGATCTCTCCTTTGGAGGTGATTATTTTATAAAACTTACTGTTTTCACGAGCTACATCAACTGCTTCAGTATATGTATATATTGACACACCACTTCTCTCTAAATAATCTGTTAATCTCTCAATCACCTGGGGGGTATTCTCTGATCCTATATGTCTTTGTGGAGTAGGTATAAACTTAGCCCCAGCTCTGGCAGCTAGTCTCTCTAGCTCAGAAGCTTTCTCCTCATCTATTTTATATGTATTGTTTGGAGCACCGAAATACACAAATACTGAGTCTATATACTTAATTAGTTCATAAGCCTCCTCCCAACTGCCTAGTAATTTATCTAGGTCTCCACCTACATCAGGTCTCAAATTTATGATTCCGCTGCTCAGGGCTCCTGCACCACCTATACCATGCATAATGTGACAAGGTCTGCAATTAACGCACTCAATTACTCTAGCTTTCTTAACAAGATCCATCATAGGACATCTTCTATGAATCGCTCTCGCGCCTTTATCTACGATCGCTATTTTTATCTTATTGCTATTTGATCTAGATACGATCTCGTATGCAGTAAATAAACCAGCTGGTCCCGCTCCTATTATAACTATATCATAGTATTTACTCATTTCAATATCCCCAGTTCTTTTCTACGATCAATTGTTTCTCTAACATCTTCTCCTGTGCCAATGAGTGTCACGGGTGTCTTGAGAGAATTTTCGATCTCTTCGATCCATTTTCTAGCTTCATTACTTAATTTACTCCATTCTCTAACGCCACGATCCTCTGGGAATAAAACATCTATTTTTGTTATTGCGATCTGAGTGGCGGAGTTTATAACTATAGCTCTTTTCGCTAGCTCAATATTGAATGGCGCTGCTCTTCTAATTCTTCCTGTTACAGCGCCTCTCTCTAGTAATCCTCTTCTAATGATCTCTTCCATAGAATATTCGTTTGGTAGAGGACCCTCACCTACGCGAGTCACATATGATTTAAATATCACAATTACTTCATCAACTCTTTTTGGTCCTACACCAACCTCTGAGGCGAATCCGGAGGCTGTGGTGTCTCTGCTTGTCACATATGGATAGGTTCCGTGGTAGAGACTAAGGAATGTGCCTTGTGTTCCCTCTATATAGATCTTCTCCCCTCTATCTAGAGCTCTATTTATTTCATCACTTACATCTATTAATATTTCTCTAAGCTCTGGTATATCCTTAGCAGTTTTCAATTTTCTCATTACTCTATCTCTCATGGCTACTCCAACACCTTGTAGTGTTGATCCCACTGTTTTAGAGAGATGAGGATCTTTTCTTTCTTCTTCTACATGTATCTCTTCTATGATACCAGTATTTTTATCAACAAAAACTCTCCCTTTAGTTTCTGTATGCTCTATTTCACTAAATAAAACATCTAATCTAACTAAGGCTCCTGATGCTATGAATAACTTTGTTCTCTTATTTATGAAGAATGAAGGTATTATTCTAAGTCTCCACTGTTTACCGTCATAAACAACGGTGTGTCCAGCATTCACAGATCCTCCTCTAACAGCTATCTCCGGATCATCTGCGAGAGCTAGGTAGCCACATATTTTACCCTTACCCTCATCACCAAAGAATCCTCCGACAACTATTGTAAGAGGCGTCTCCTCACACCTCCTAGCACTTACTCAGGATCTCTTTTGCGTAGTTAATTGAGCGATCTATTAATTCTCTGTATGAGCCTAAGTAATCGTATGTTAGAAACCTACTGATCTCATCTTTGCTTAGATATCTAGCTATGTAATTATCTTTCTTTAAAACATCTTCGAAAGATACATTTTTTTCTATGCTTTCTCTAGAGAGTCTAGACAAATTTTGATGCGCCTCTTGTCTTGAGGCTCCTCTCTTAATTAATTCTAGAAGTATTCTCTCACTTAGGATAGTTTTCTTAGATAGTTCCAAGTTTTTCAGCATAGATTCTTTATTAAACCATATGTTATTCAGAAGATTCTTCATGTCAATAAGCATCTGATCTATTAATAGAAATATGTGTGGGATAGAGTATCTCTCAAAACTACTGTTGCTTAGATCTCTCTCATGCATAAGAACAATGTTTTCTAAGAAAGCTACAGCTAAGGATCTTGTTGCTCTTGCTAGCCCCGAGATCCTCTCAGCAGTCACTGGATTTCTCTTGTGAGGCATCGTGCTACTACCCACTCTCTCAGAGACCTCATAAATCTCGTTTATCTCAGGTCTACTAAGTTCTCTCACTTCTAGAGCAAATCTATCTAATTGTGAAGCTAAAATAGCTAGTGTGAGAGATAATTCAGCGAAACCATCTCTAGGGGCTATCTGTGTAGAGATTAGATGGGGCTCTAGATCAAGTTCTTTCATTAATTCCTTCTCAATAAACAAGCCCTTATCCCCCCAACCAGCCATTGTGCCTACGGCTCCAGACATTTTTCCTCTAATCACTCTCTTCTCGGTATCACATATTCTCTCATAACTTCGCGAAAGTTCATAGACGTAATTAGATAGTTTAAAACCTAATGTAATAGGTAGGGCATGTTGCCCATGTGTTCTACCTATCATTAGGTATTGTCCGTATATTTCCATAAAACCTATTAGAGTAGTTATTACATCACTTAATTTCTTCTTTACAATGCCTAATGCTTCTCTAATAATTAGTGCCCAGGAAGTATCTATTATATCATTGCTAGTGGCACCGAAATGAATATATCTTCCGCATGATCCGCAGTTTTTTTCGAGTAAATATACAAGTGCTGTGATTTCGTGACCCAATGTTTTCTCTGCCTCAATAACTTCTTTAGAGATCGTTTCATTATCAATATTTTCTAAGCATTTCTCGAGGATAGATACACATTTGTTGTCAATTAAATCAACTTTTCCAAGAGCTTTAACTAGAAGTTTCTCAATAAGTATATATTTTCCTATGAAATTGCTGTAGCTAAAGATCTTTCTCATTTCCTGGGATCCGTATCTCGAATCAAAGACGCATGGACTATGTATATTGTGAAAAGCGATAATTCCCTTCTTCTAAAACTAGTTTAGTCAGATATAAAAATCTTATTCAGATCAAGTATTATTAATATGGTAATCATTTTCATATTTTAATATTAATTATAAAGAATTATGAGTTTTCTTTTAAACAAAATATTATGAATATGATATGATATGTGAAAAAGATCTTGGTAGACACAGAGCTATATTAGTTGCAGGTATGCCAGGCTCAGGAAAAGGATTATTTACAGAAGTCGCCGAATCATGTGGTCTCTCAGTATTTATTATGGGCGATGTTGTAAGAGAAGAGGTTATTCGAAGAGGTTTAGAGATTAATTACGAGACTAGTGGATTAATCTCGGCTAAATTAAGAGAAGAATTAGGTTCTGAAGCCATTGCTGTCTTAACACATAAGAAAATTTGTTTAAGCAAAGATCTAAGTAACTACATAGTGATAGAGGGGGTGAGATCTATTGAAGAAGTGAATTACTTCAAGAGAATTTTCGAAAAAATTTATTTAGTTGCGATTCACTCGAGTCCCAATACAAGATTCAGGAGAATTCGCTTACGAGGTAGAGAAGATGATCCTAAGGCGTGGGAGGATTTTGTTGCTAGAGATCTACGGGAGTTATCTTTCGGATTAGGCTCAGTAATCGCTTTAGCAGATTATATATTGATCAATGAGGAAATTGATGCTGAAACATTCAAGAGATCTGTGATAAGTCTCTTAGAAAAAATTCTGGGGTACCCCTGCAAAAACTCTTAGTTGAGATTTGTCTTGCTACTTCTTTACTTTCTCTAGTTCTCTTACAACCTCTATTCTAGTTTTGATATCAGTGTAGAGTGTCTCTAGATCCTCTATATTTCTCCTCAGAACATCAATTTTATGTCTGTAACCAGGTGCTATAGCATCTGGATAATCTTGTGGGCTTAGTGTCGAATAAATTGTTTTCATCAGATCTATTATTTCTCTAGATGTATCTAGATCCCATTCACCTAGTGATTTTATAGCTATTCTTCTCATCTCTCCTGTGAGATCCAGTATTCCCAGGATCACACTCTCGGGAGGTATTTGATTGATACATTCATTTAATTCTCTCACATACATATTTAAAAGAAATAATGCTTCGCAGTACTCTGTAAATGCTTGAGTGGCGATGCCTCTAACAAGATCTGGTGCCTCACTATAATGTTTTATAAGATCCTCTAGCAAACTATTGCAATTCTTTAACTCTCTCCTTGCATCATCAATATTATCAACTAATACACTTGATATTACTCTACCTGAGCATCTCACTAAATCTCTAGAGATCTTTATAATATGTTCTCTTACAAGATCTCTTTTATCTAATTCAGACATTCTCTTTCTAAGGATCTCAATTAAATCTCTCTTATATTCCTCAGTGATGCGGGGCTTCATCACACTCAGCTCCTGCGTGTATCATCATTTAATCCATGAATAATTTTGTTAAAAAGAGATTTATTGTGTTTATTCAGAGTATATCGTGGTTAAAATGGTAAAATATGGATTTGCTTACAGTATAGATGATATAGCAGGTGCTGGTATCGCATATAGACTTGTTGAAAATCTAGGTCTGAGATGCTTAGATTATGAGGATCCCAAGCTTAAGTATTTGTGCAAACTTGTTGACAGTAGATCTTATGAAATAGAATTATTAGGAGGCTTCATAGACGATGTTGTATATCTTGAATACCTGGATCAATACTTTAAGGATAGTAATGTGATAGTGATTTTTTCGAGACATAGTTCTTCTGCAGCGGTTCCCAGCTTAACAGTTCACTATCCTGGAAATCCTCGTAGAGATCCCTCGCATGGAGGGAAACCTCTCGAATTATCTTATACTATGCCATCTATATCAACAGCTTTTTTAAGAAACTTATATAAGGTAGCTGATGAATCCGGTTTACTAAGTAATTTCGAGGTTAGTTTTGAAGCGACTCATCACGGACCCACAGGAAATAAGAAGCCTATTATTTTCATCGAGATAGGCTCTACAGAGAAAGAATGGAGAGATATTTCTCTTCACGAAGTCTGGGCTAAGGCCATTGAAAAGATCTTATACAATGAGAATATTTATTGTAGATACTTTGCAGTAGGATTCGGCGGACCTCATTACTCAAAGAGATTTACTGAAATGAGTATTGAGGATAAGTACTGTTTTGGACATATTATTCCTAGGTACTCTATAAAAGAGCTGGATACTAATGATTTCTTAAAAATAGCTTTGGAGAGTATTGAAAGGTCTTATGAGAGAATTAATTTAGTAGTAGCAGAGAAAAAATCTTTTACGTCTGATAAATTAAAGGCTCTTGAAGATCTCTGTAAGAGAGTAGGTTTAGAGGTTCTGAAGATATGATCAAGATCTATTTCTTAGGTAGTGGGGCAGCCTCGCCATCTATTCGTAGATGGCATTCTTCGATTGCTATTGAGGTGAATAGCGAGATCGGATTACTAGACTGTGGAGAGGGTTGTCAAATAAGGCTTCAGCAGGTGGGGTTATCGCCTCTCAAGATCAGATTCGTAGCAATAACTCATCTGCATGGCGACCACTTCATAGGATTACTACCTCTCTTACAATCTATGACATTATTCAGTAGAAAAGATAATCTCTACATAATAGCTCCTAAAGAAATAAGGGATCTAGTAGATGTTTTTCTTAATGTGTCTAAACATAAGTTATCTTTTAATCTAGAGTATTTAGAGCCTACAGACACACATATCTTCAACAGGATCAGTGTTAAAGGATTTAGAGTCTGTCACTCAATTGAGAGTATGGGATACTTAGTAGAGATTAATTATAGAGGTTTTATTCACAAAATATGCTATACAGGAGACACAAGGCCTTGTGAAGATACAGTAAATTATTGTAAAAAAGCAAATATATTAATACACGACGCAACATTTTCTTCAGAAGATTCCGAAGAAGCGGTGATCTCGGGACACAGCACAGTCATAGAGGCTGCCGAAGTAGCTCTCAGAGCGGAAGTTGAGAAACTATACTTAACTCATTTTAGCTCGAGATATCGAGACGAAGATAAACTAGTCTCTGAGGCTAGGAGAATATTTAAGAACACAATATTAGTAAAAGATCTTGATTTAGTAATTATTCCGTAACTGTTATGTGAATTACTCTCTAGATAAAAACTACTCTTCTTCCTCTTCCTCTTCTTCTTCCTCTTCCCACTCCTCTTCTTCTCCCAATTCTTCCTCTTCTTCTTCCCACTCTAGCTCTTCTTCGCCCCACTCTTCTTCCTCTTCCTCTTCTTCTTCCTCTTCCCACTCCTCTTCTTCCTCTTCTTCAAACCTCAGGGGTTTCGGTACCATATATTCACCATTTTATTCGGTTTTTAGTAGCTTATAAAAATATCTGTTATCTCAAGGGCAAAAATCCGCTAGCCAACCAATTAATAACTTCTTTCATGAACTCTATATTTTATATCTTTTTAACTATCAAGAGAAAATCTTTTTTGTTGATAACTACTACGCGTTCCCCTGGCTTAATAACATCTTTGTCAGAGATTGCTCGCCAAAGTTCTCCCTCTATTAAGATAAAACCCTCTTTCTCTGGTGTTATTTCGTCTTTAGCTACTCCCTCTTTTCCTATAATCTCAAAGATTCTATGCCTTATTTTTCTTAATTTAATAAGTTGCATAGCTATGTAGGCTCCTACGGATCCTGCTCCTATACCTATTCCTAAAGATGCGTAGTAGAAGCCTGCCACTAAAGCCTCTGTTCCTGAGATCATAATTTCTCTACCTATAACAGGTAGAAACATTCCTCCTAACCCTGTTAAGAGCAACCCTGCTATGATAAGTATTCCCCCCTCGCTACCTCCTAAAGCTATTCCCCCTGCTAGAAAAGCTAATCCTAGTAGTATCATAATTACTGATAGTAGTCCCACGTTGAATCCTGAGCCTATTAATCCTAGAAAGAGAAATATTAGTGATATTGGTATACCGATGAAGTGTCCTGAGGATATAGAGAATATTATTGAGAAAACAGCTATTGTTATCATTAAACCACTTACAGTAGGATCTGACAAAAGACTTAGAATTGTGCATGTGAAGCATTCAGGAGCCTCTTCCAGAGAAGAGATCCTTAGTACATAGACTCTTCCACCAATAGATACTCTCTTATCATACAGCTTATTGACCAGATCATTTAACGATACAGCATTTAGATCCGCGAAGTGATATTCTACGGCCTCCACACCATTTATTACGGTAGCATTAAGTATGAATGCTTTTATCAATGAGGTGTTTCTGCCTCTCTCACTAGCTATATCTTCATACTTCTTCAGTAAGGGATTAATGATTTTTGGTTCTGTGATAGGCTGTATCTGACCTGTAGAACCGATTGTGACTGGTTGCGCATCTCCTATATGAGCGTAAGGGGCTACAGCAAGAATGTTTGTGGGTACGAGAATTAGTGTAGCTCCACTAAAGCTGTCTCCAGAAGCAAATCCTATAACAGGTATACTAGATTGTAAGATCATATCTGTTATATCTAGCGTGTCACCCAAGAAACCTCCGGGGGAATTAACATCTAGAATTAAAGCGGCATTTTCTTCTGATGCTTTTTTAAGTGCTATATCAACATGATTTTTAACGCCCTGATCTATAGTTCCCCTAATATAGAGAACATAGGCTTTTGTTACAATGTTCTCTCCGCTCTGCTGAAGAGTGTATGAGAAAGTACTCAGAGACCCCATATGGGCCATAATAAGCATGTGATATACAAAAAACATTGAGAATATTATAATAAGCACAGTAGAGAGAATAGATATAGGTTTATTATCAATAGATAATTCAAACATATTAAGAGCCCTTTACCTCACCTGAGGTCTCCTTTTGGGAGCCTATTTTTTGACTTATAAATTGATTTAGTGCCGTCGTTAATGCTGGAATTAAAGATGCTGTATCGCCTCTGGTTGTGTCAGTCACTATTATCAATGCTCTCTCTTTAGCTACTTCAACAAATGTTTGTAACTCTCTTAATCTTATTCCTATTGGAAATTCTTGGTACATTTGAGCCGCCTCTTTAATTATTGCTGCAGCCTGTCTCTCACCTTCTGATTCAATTATTCTAGCTCTTCTAATTCTCTCTGCCTGTGCCTGTAGAGACATTGCTTTAACGAGCTCCTCGGGAAGGGTAATATCTTTTATTCTTACCGCAACAACTTTAACTCCCCAGGCTTCTGTGGTTTCATCTAGTATCTCTTGTATTTTTTTACCGACTTCTTCTCTATGTGAAAGTAACTGATCTAATTCAATAGTACCTATGACGTCTCTAAGTGTCGTCATTGCTAGTTGTGTCACAGCATAGTTGTAATTCGCTACTTTAACTATTGCTCTTATAGGATCGTCTACTCTATAGTAAACCACAGCATCTACGGATACCGAAACATTATCCTTAGTAATAACTGCTTGACGTGGTACATCAACGGTGTTTATTCTAAGATCCACTTTAAAGAACTGATCTACAATAGGTATTATAAAGAATATGCCTGGTCCTGCAGCACCTTTTAATCTACCTAATCTAAATATCACAGCTCTTTCGTATTCTCGAACAATCTTTATTGCAGCTGCCAAGAAAGGTATTACGATTAATACTATAGCTAGGATTAGGATTAATATACCATTCATTTATCCACCCTCTATCACTTATAATAATACCTAGGAGATTTTTAAATGAAGTATTTATTCGCTGAGAACATAATTACTTTCTTAAAAACTCAGTCAGTGGTTTATCTCCCGAAGCATCCCTGTATAGATCTTCTAAAGATAAGCCTTCTCTAAAAAATTTTTTATCAACTTTATAACGGCCACCTATTGTTTTTTCTAGAGCCTCCAGAGGAACGAATCTCCAGTCTGTTTCATCAATTATTTTTATAGCTATAAAAGCTTTACCGCCTGATCTCTTCTCGAATTCTCGTAGCTTGCTTATTTGATGCTCCTCTACGTAAACATGATCCTCTTTTTCTTTTGTTTTGATCTCGAAAATGAATATATATTTATTTTTTATTGCCACAAGATCTGGGTATGGAACTCTCTTTGCTTTTGCCCCACTTGCAGGGCCTCTGACCACAGCAAAGCCTAGCTTCCATAGTTTTTGAGCAAGATCTCTTTCTCTCTGGAAGGCTCTTCTTCTGAGTTTTGAGAGTTCTTTCTGTTGATTGCTCAAGTAGTTTCTTCACCTAGTTTTACTCTTAGCACAATATTGTACTTTCTCTCTAACTTCTTTTTTAGTTTTAGGAAGTCTTTACCTACACCTCCTATTCTGCTTCTAGGGATCTTTATCCATATAATCTCTCCTTCTCTCTCTATATCAGCTTCAGGAAACTGCTTCTTTATCTCCTGATAGATCTTTCTATCTTTCTCACTTAAGGATCCTAGTCTTTTTACAGGCACGATAACGGTTTGTTCTCCGAATGTATATATTTCATATTCTAACTCTCCACTCTCTAGATCTCTGACCTCAACTACCGGTCTGGCTAACTCTATTTCTCTTAGGCCTGTGGGTAGCTTAACGGTTAACTCTAGCTCATAGATCTTCTCTATTCTTCCCTTATTAATAAATATGACGGTGTCTATAATGCTTGGGATCATTCCTAGATCTATTCTTCTTAAAAATCTCTGTATAGCATCTATTGGTGACGTGGCATGAACAACGCCAATCATGCCTATTCCTGCGAGTCTTAGATCCACATATAAATTGAAGTCTTCATCGTCTCTCATTTCGTCAAAGACCGTGTAGTCTGGTCTGCTGAGTAGAAGTATGTCATGTAATTCCTCTGATGATCCTTTGCTCTTAGAATATTGAGAGATTTCATCTGGTAAATGCATATCTCGAGGACTCTCTATTGTTTTCACGATCTTTCCTTTCTCCATATAGAACTTAGCTAGTGCTTGAGCAAATGTTGTTTTTCCCATACCAGGTGCACCTGCTATGAGTATACCCTCTGCTTTTTCTAATAATCTCTTCACCAGATCTTGTCTCAAATTATAGTTCTCGAGACTCGGAGATGCTATAGGTCTTGTAATTGTTACCTCTGATGTATCGCTTAAAGGAGGTTTCACAATAATGATTCTATACATATCTATTTGTACAATTATTGAATAAGGTCTCTCTATCTCTATAAATCCTCTCTTTCTAATTTTAACTTCTTCTAAGACGTCATTTATGATCTCTTCTAATTCTTTTTCTGTGAGAGGTTTATTGTCTAGATACTCAAAGAACCATTTTAGTGGCGATCCTTTCTTGGCTCTTGGAGGAGCTCCTGCTTTTAAGTGAATAGACATTGTGTGTTCATCGAAATATTTCTCGAATAATAATCCAGTTTTCTTTTTACTTATTTCAATAACTTCTATATCCATGGCTTCAGAAATCTTTTTTTGCAGAGGATCTGATGTTATTAAGACGCCACCAATCTCTAGGGCGTAATCTCTGATGATCTGCTCTAACGTCTTTTCGGGAATTATTCTCTCTTGAATATTCACAATTCTTATCTCAAGATCTTCTTTGCTACTAATGAATTCTCTTAGTCTTTCTATATTTTCTAGTCCTCTTGCTGCCTGAGGATCTCCTTCTCTAATCCCTTTTTCGAATTTCTCTATCACCTGTTTTAGTATATGGATCTCTCCAGATTCTATCTTGTTTTCTATCACTTCTTTAATTAATTCAAAATCCTCTAGCAGAGCTGTTTGATCTATGACAAATATATTTTGAAACGCTTTCTTCAAATATCCTCTTATCCTCCTAAAGTAGATATGTTTTAATTAATTTAATATGTATTAAAACGCTATGATTTATCTAAGAAGTGTTTTTATGGATACAAAGTTTATGTAGTAAGCATAAACTCCGTCTCTGTATTTTAGTTGCTAATATACCTGGTTCTTCACTGCTTATGTATATTTAAAAGCTCATTTTGATAACTTATCCTAGACTACTAAATAAGGTGTCTTATTTGGTTGACATCTACGCTGTTGCAATTATTATTTTATTAGTGGTTGTATCGCTACTTATTCCTTTAATCGCTCACTATATATCTATAGCAATCTCACCTGAGATAGAGTATGTTATGAAGAGAGAAAGATTCGAGAGTGGAAACCCTAGATCTGGAAGATCCCGAGGTTTCTTTATTATGCAGTATTATCCGTTTCTTTTAATGTTCTCCTCACTGGAGCCGTTAATTGTTCTGCTTGTATTTATTCTCATTTCTCCTCACGAGCTTCTTAATTTGATCACATATGCTGTGCTTGTAAGTTTTATAATTATTCTCCCTATCCTTTATTTCGCGTATAAATTCGCGGAGGATCTGAGCTTATGGAGAGAGGAGTAGTTTTTATTGGAGAAATAGATGTGTTTATTAAGAGGTTAATAAGATCTCTTATGGAGAAGAAACCTGTAAAAGATATCTTAGAATGGGCTATCTCGTATTCTCTATGGCCTGTTCATTTAATGACTAGTTGTTGCGGTGTTGAATTAGCCGGTGCCTATTCGCCAAGATATGATCTGGAGAGATACGGCTCCTTACCGTTTGTTTCTCCTAGACAAACAAATCTAATAATAATAGAAGGCACTCTTACTCTTAAGATGGCGAAAGTGGCTAGGATCACGTGGGAGCAGATGGCTGACCCGAAATTTGTTATTGCGATGGGGGCTTGCGCCATAGATGGAGGATTGTTCTGGAATAGCTATAATATTGTGAGGGCTAACGAAGTTATTCCTGTGGACGTATACATTCCTGGTTGTCCCCCGAGACCTGAGGCTCTCGCAAGAGCTATTCTCATGCTTCAGGAGAAGATTAGGAGTGTTGGTGTATCGAGGGAAGATTTGGAGATTCTGAGAAGATATGTGAAGAACCAGGTTAGGTAAGGGTGCGAAGAATGTCTCAGGTGGTTGCTAAAGATCCTGATCTGAATAATCTACTTAGTATATTTAATGAGGAGTTAAAGGATCTGGCGACAAAGATCTATATTGACAAGACTGAAAGAGTCATATATATTGAGGTTACTAGAGAAAAAATCATGGATCTGGCTAAGAAACTACTTCACTTAGGTTTTGATCATGTAAAGTCTTTATCAGCCGTTGATTATCCCCAGGAAAAGAAGATAGAACTCATGGTTCATATAGGGTCTTATTTGAGGGTTGTTAGGAAATACACTGTTGTTATAAAATCAGCCCTTGAGAGAGATAATCCGAGAGTTTCTTCTTTAACAAGTATTTGGCCTAGTGCTGAGTTTCATGAAAGAGAAACTTGGGAAATGTTTGGTGTGTATTTTGAGGGTCACCCAGATCTTAGGAGACTTCTTTTACCTGAAGAGCTTGAGGGTAGGTGGCCTATGCGTAAAGATTTTCGTATTATTACTCGTAAAGCGGGGGAGGCTGAGACTCCTTGGAAGTAAGTGGTTCTCAAGATATTACTCAGGAGCTAGCTAGGGAGATATTTAGAGTAGTTGAGACAGGAGTTAAAGAGGAGGGTGAGAGATTAATTGAGCTTCAGATAGGTCCAACACATCCAGGCTCTGGTCATATGAGGATTCTTGCTTGGGTTGATGGAGACGTTATTGTGAGATGCGATCCTGATATAGGTTTTGTTCATAGAACTATTGAGAAACTTAGTGAGAATAGAGCTTATATAAAGACTATTCCTCTTGTTGAGAGACCTAGTCTACTAGATACTACTCCAATGACTATTGGTTATGTTAATGCCTTAGAGAAGCTCATGGGAATAGATGTTCCTCCAAGAGCGAAATATCTCAGAACTATTTTAGCAGAGATTACTAGGATAGCTAGTCACTTATATGGTATAGGTATTCTCGCAATATTCCTCGGACACTCAACAGGGTTTATGTGGGCCTTTGGCGACAGAGAGGTTATGATTGAGCTCGCGACCATGTTGACGGGAGCCAGGATCACTTATGCTTACGTTATACCCGGTGGCGTTAGAAGAGATATGCCTCAGAACTTTCCTGACGCGGTCGAGAAAGGACTAAAATATATTGAGAAGAGACTTAGAGACTGGGAAAAGATCTTTTTGAATAACCCTGTTGTCGAGAGGAGACTCAGGGACGTAGGTATTCTCAAACCTAATATCGCTAGAATACTTGGTGTAACTGGGCCTAATGTTAGAGCTTCAGGTATAGATTATGATGTTAGAATGGTTGAACCTTACGAGGCTTATGACGAAATAGATTTCATGATCCCGGTAGCGGAGGAGGGAGACGGTTACGCTAGAGGCTTGATCAGATTTAAGGAGATTGAGCAAAGCATCAATATTATTAGACAGGCTATTAGGAAGATCCCCAGTGGAGAGATCATATCCCCACAGATATCGAGACTCTTTAACCCCTTAATGAAAAAGATCTACGCCGAGCAGAGGAGAGTTAAACTACCTAGTCTAATGGCTACTCTAAAGCCTCCTAAGGGCGAGGCTATGGCTCGTGTTGAAGCAGGTAGAGGAGAGGCTCTATTTCATATTGTTAGTGACGGATCTACTAATCCATATAGATTCAGATTCATAACACCTTCATTCAGAAATGTGATTCTATTTAAATACTTGATACCTGGGCACAGGATAGCTGATTTACCAGCTATTTATGGTTCTCTAGATTATTTCCCTCCAGAGGCTGATAGATAATGGTAGTTAGCCTGGGGCCTTTAGAGATCCCTGGTAGATTAGTCTATGATTTTCTTCATATATTTATTCTACCAGGTTTCGGAGCAGTACTGGTTTTAGTTATATTAATTATTTGGGCTGAGAGGAAAATTGCCGGTCTTGTTCAGCTTAGATATGGTCCTCTGCACGTGTCTAGGAGATTTGGTGGAGTTCTACAGTTAGTAGCTGATCTCATAAGATACACATTCCAGGAATTTATTATTCCACAAGGTGCAGACAAGATCGCCTATCTAACAGGTCCTGTTCTAGCACTAATATTTGCTATTATCCCTGTAGCATTTATCCCTGTATCACCTCTTATAGAGCCTCCGATATATGTCTCCTCTAATATACTAGTTGTCTTAGCTATACTCTCCACGGCCCCGATCTTTATTATAATTACAGGTTATGCGTCAGATAATAAGTTTGCTTTTATTGGTTCACTGAGAGAGGCTTTCCTAATGATTTCTTATGAGATACCCTTTATCATCTCAATACTGTCAATGGCTCTACTATTTAGATCTCTTGATATGAGTGATGTTGTGAATTCTCAAGCTAAGTATCTCTCAGGCATCATACTAAACCCCTTAGCTGCTTTAGTTGCGTATATTGCTATTATAAGAATCACTGGTAGATTTCCATTCGAGATCTCTGAAGCTGAGTCTGAGCTTGTCATGGGGCCATACACTGAGTATAGCGGCTTAATGTATGGTGTTGCTATGGGTATAGCTTATATCAAGCTCTACGTTTACTCGATGCTATACTCAATGGTTTTCTTAGGAGGCTGGCTACCGATTCTCTCGAATAATTTAGTAGAGTCTTATTTTATCGGAAGCTTCATTATATTAATCAAAGCATCGATTTTGATGCTTATTGCTGTTTTTCTAAGATCTGTGTATCCAAGATATAGAGTTGATCAGGCTATTAGATTAGGGTGGTCTCAGGTGCTTATCCTATCTATTATATCGTTGATTTGGTCTCTCGTATTATCATATTTCTTGAGGTGATGATATGTATCTCCCGGAGCAACTAGATCCCAGGGTTAAAGAGTTGATAAATAAAGGAACAGATAAGGTAAAGGTTCTTAGTGTGAAGACCCCTCCCCCTGGAAGAGTCATTCAGAGAAATATAGATGCATTAGCAACAGGTTTTAAATATGTGGCTAAGCCTATGAGAATAACTATTGATTATCCATATAAAGATATTGAGTACCCCGACGGCTACAGAGGTATGTTTAGAGTTGATGTTGATAAATGTATTGGATGTTCATTATGTGACATTGTTTGTCCCGCAGATGCCATAAGACTTGTTTTGAAAGACAAAAAGAAGGTGCCTACGATCAATTGGGGGAGGTGTATCTTCTGCTACTTCTGTGTTGATATATGTCCAGTCGAAGCCTTCGAGACATATAAGATTCATGATGTGGCTTTCTATAGATTCGAGGATATGTTGACTACCTTAGAAGAATTTACTAAAAGACCTGAGGAATACACACCTCCGAGAAGAGTTGTTGGTAAAAAGTATAGAGTTGTTATTGATGAAAACCGAGGCTTGCGATATGAAAGTAGTGGGTGACTCTATGGGGTACACAGATTTATTATTTATATCTATAAGTTTCTTCACGATACTGAGCGGGTTAATGATTATATTATCGAGGAACCTTGTCTACTCAGCTGTTTACTTATCAATACTAGGGCTTTTAGTGGCTACTCTAATATCTCTCTTAGGTCTGCCTACTCTAGGTGTTATTCACGTCTTGGTTTATGTCGGTGCCGGTGTACTATTTATAGTAATGACTACATTGTTGCTGAGAGAGGAGTTTCCTAGAGAGGTAAGGAGTCTCAGGATCCCGGCTTTCTTAGTGGCTATTCTGTCAGCATTTCCTCTGGCGTATATCTCCATAAAGACTGAGAATAGTACTATAGTTCTTGATAAACCAGACTATGCTTATATTGCTGAGTATCTTGTTGCTAACTACTCTATTCTTATCATGATAATAGCCTCTGTTAGTGCTTTATCTCTATTTGTATCTCTATTAATTGCTATGAAGAGAGTGAGAGAATGAATTACGTGCTTTTAACAGCCTCTATATTACTGGCTATATCTATCTATGGTATATTATCGAGTAGGAATATTGCTAGAATACTTATTTCAGCAGAAATAATGTTCAATGCCTTCATACTAATTATCGTGGGTTTCTTCTCATATATTTACTCCTATCTCGGAGGCATTATTTTGACACCTTACGCAGCTGGCTATATCTCTACACTGGTTCTAGTCTCTATATTGCTAGCTGTTAGCGAAATAGTTGTTACATTCTCGATCCTTATTGCATTAATTAGATATGGTGTATTGAAGAAGATTGATACTGAGGAGAAAATAATTAGAGACTTGACTATGGGGGGTGAGGAGAAGTGATTCTTCTAAGCTCAATACTTATTCCTGCGTTAATGACTCTTATAATAGCTCTCACACCGAGATTATCAGGTAGATTTGGTTCAATAGCTTCATTTACTGCTATACTCTATAGTCTCCTAATTTATGTTCTAACACCTGTAGTCTACGGTATTCCGTATTTTGAGAAGATCTTTGGTTCAGCATCGATAGGCGTCTTCGGCTTCTTCATAGACTCATACAATATACCGTTTCTTCTAGGAATATCACTGGTCTCTAGTATAGTTTCTCTGTACTCGTATCCGTACATGGAGCATAGATTCAGAGAATTAGGATATGGTTCTTGGAGAGTTTATTACGTGAATTACTTACTTTTTGCATTGTCAATGAATGGTGTTGCATTATCGAATAATCTAATAGAATTTTATGTTTTTCTAGAGATCTCTTTAATAACATCCTTTATACTAGTAGCTCTCTACGGTTATGGGGCGAGGATCAGGATAGGTATTATGTACTTCATATGGACTCATGTTGGTGCTTTATTATTTCTATTAGGCTCATTAATATACGGAATTAATGCAGGGACATTTGATTTTATATCTCCCGAGAAACCTTACTACATGATTGGATACGGAGAGAAGATTCTCGGTGTCTTAGGTATGCAGTTTTCCGTGTTTCTACTCATACTAATTGGTCTCATGGTCAAGCTACCTGCACTAGGTTTCCATATATGGCTCCCATATGCGCATGCTGAGGCTCCAACACCCGTATCAGCTTTACTAAGTCCTAACTTGATTGGCTTAGCTGGTCTGGGTCTGGTGCGTGTATTAGTTACATTATTTCCACATATATTCTGTACTTTTCAGTACTACTTGATCCTGTGGGCTCTACTAACAATGATATATGGTGGTTTAGTAGCTCTATTCCAGAATGATTACAAGAGATTCTTAGCTTATAGCAGCATATCTCAGATGGGTTATATATTACTGGGCGTATCCACATTAACACCAGCTGGTTTAATAGGCGCTGTTCTGCACTACTTAACACATGCGCTTGGTAAGGCTACTTTGTTCATGACTGCAGGAGGTATAATTTTTAGTGGTCACGGTCTGCGAGATATGAGGAAGATGGGTGGTTTAGCCTCAACGATGAATTATACAGCGAGTTCAGCTCTACTCGGTTTTCTAACGATATCTGGTCTACCCCCAACAATGGGTGTTATAAGTAAGTTCTTTATTGTTTCTGGTTTTATTATTTACTTAATGTCTCAGGTAGGCAACGTATCTGAGGTAGTTGCTCTTGCTATATTAGGTTTCTTAGGGTTTGGTCTAACTATTGTTTATAGTTTTGTGACTATGAGGAGAATATTCTTTGGTCAGAGAAGATCTGATGAAGAGATACGTGAGACCTCGCCAGAGATTTCATTAACTACTTTCTCGGTAGCCCTCTTATCAATTTTGATGCTGGTATTAATTAGTTTCCTATTAAGTAGCTTTAATTATACTCCTGAACTACTTTATCTCAAAATTATTTTAAGTCTTGTGAGAGGGTGGTGAGAAGTGGGTGCTCAGATTATTTGGTGGTCTGATCTGATTTGGTTAACGCCTTTCTTAGGTGCAGCCCTAGCTGGTTTAGTGGGTCTCTATAAAAAAAGATTATCTGGGTTTGTAGGTGTCTTCTCTATAGCTGTCTCAGCAATATTAACACTGCCTCTCCTAGCTATTATTTGGAGTAATCCTTCAACAGTTATTATATCAAGAGACACTATCTGGTTCACTATACCTATTTCTAGAGAAACCAGTGTAGTCTTTAGGTTGGTGAGCTATGTAGATGGTTTATCCTCTATAATGGCTCTAATGGTTGCGTGGATTTCTCTATTAATAGCTGTATATAGTCTCAAGTATATGGAGAATGATTATGGTGAGCATAGATACTGGGTGTTTTTCACGTTTTTCGTGGGCTCAATGCTTCTACTGGTCTTGGCTGGTGATCTTCTTCTATTTATAATTGGTTGGGAGGGGACTTCTCTCGCATCATACGCTCTTATTGGTCACTGGTATAGAGATGATGATGAGCTCACATACGTGGGAGATAAAGGGAGAAGTGCCTTAGGTAAATCGATGTTTTTCTCACCCAGCCACTCAGGGGTGAGAGCTATTGTGATGACTGGTATTGCTGATATAGGTCTTTTACTAGGTCTCGGCTTCATAGTATTCTCTGCTAAGACGAGTTTTATACCAGATCTATATGCGAGCACTACTTTAGCAAATATTTTTAAGGTTCTCTCCTCCTATGGTATCTTGACACTATTTTTATTCATAACTAGTTTAGGCGCTTTGGCTAAGAGTGCGCAGTTTCCGTTACATGAATGGTTAGTTACTGCGATGACGGGTCCTGCGAGTGTTTCTGCTCTTATTCACGCGGCTACGATGGTTAAGGCAGGTGTTTACTTCATGTTAAGGTTCTCCCCAATATTCATCTCTGTTGCCTCTCTGGGTGGTGAGGAAGTTCTTTATCAAGTCAGAGAGTATTTTGTTATTATTGCTTCGCTGGGGGCCTTCACAGCTTTTATGATGGCTACCATGGCTGTGGTTGCTAGAGAGCTTAAGCTTATATGGGCTTTTTCAACGGCTTCACAGATAGGCTATATGTTTGTCGCTACAGCCTCCTCAGGCTTGATCAGTGAGCCTGGACTAGGTATTGTGGCAGGATTCTCTCATCTTCTTAGCCACGCTGTTTTTAAAGCTGCCTTATTCCTAACCGCTGGTGCATTGATCCATGCTGTTCATAGTAGGTATATTAATGATATGAAGGGTTTAGCGAGTTACATGAAGATAACTACGTTATCTAGCTACTTAGCTGCTTTATCACTAGCCGCAGTACCTCCGCTGGCAGGTTTCTGGAGCAAGGATCTTGTTGTTGAGACGTCGGCCTTAACCGGTTTACTGGTGATCCCTGTTCTGCTTCTTGTAACAGCTTTCTTAACATCGTTTTACTCTATGAGAGCTGTTGGTTATTTATTCATGAGATCTAGTGATGAAAAACATCATGCGTACGAGCCCAGCTCTATTATGTATATTCCTTACCTGATCTTAGCTATTTCCTCCGTTTTAATAGGTTTCTTCTGGATGTTTAGTTATGGTTATTTTGCTCATGTTATTTTAGCAACTCTACCAATCAAGGGTGTAGAGAAGATTCATTTTGAAGTCGAGACAATGACTATATCACTAATAATTGCTTTAGTAGCCGTGTTTTTTGCTGTGTCTGTTTATCAGTTTATGAAGAGAGAGATTTATCCAAGGATATCAGGTATAGCCTTGATCAAGACATTACATGATTTTCTCTATGATAGGTGGGATATTAACTCTGTCCTCTACGTAGTTTTTGTTGATGGTTTCTCTGGTTTAATTAATTATGTCGGGAGATACTTTGAGGATCTTGTTATAGACGGATTCTACCACAGATATTTAACTGTATTTGCTGATCGTCTGAGTAGGGCTTTGAGAACTATTCAATTCGGTCTTATGAATTTTTATTTAGTTGCTCTATTAATTGGGTTCTTGGTGCTTTTACTACTGGGTGTGTGGATGAGGTGAGGTGGTTATGGACATAGTATATATCGTGTATTTGTTATATAACTTATACATTCCACTATTAATCTCTCTATTAATAGGAGGTTTTATTGCTCTAGCTGTTTCTAAGATCTTTGATATTGGCTTATCTTTCTCTAGAAATATGTCGAGGGCTATACTACTTTTCCTACTGATCTATTTGGTTATCCTAATTATTCTTTATCCAGGTTATCCTGTGCCTGTGTCTGGTTTATTCCCATATTTTAGTGGAGTAGATGAGATAGTTCTTCTCGTCTCATTATCAATCCTCATTAGCGGTTTTATTGTTGTTTCATCTTACCCTCTTGACTCTAGTGACACTGTTTCTGTGTTAGCTGTTTCTCTATTAGGTGTATTGGGCTCTATACTGATAAGTATGTATAGTATTACGTATAGTATTGATAGCCTTGGTTCAATTATCCCTATAATTGTTTCGTGGGCTACCCTATCTATAGCTTCATATGCTGTTATTGCATTATTTAAGGATCCTTTGTCTCTTGATGCTTCTTCGAGATATGCTATTGTTGGTGTTGTTGCTTCACAGTTTCTTCTATTTGGATTGGGCTTCTTTATATTATTTAATTTCATTACGTATCCTAGAGGCGTGGTGTATGGGTTTGTTGGGCATGATCTGTATAGATTGATTCTGGTTTTGTCTGTGTCGATGCTATTGGTTGCTTTAGGGTTTAAGCTAGGTTCTGCCCCATTTCATTTCTGGCTTCCTGATGTATATGGTAGAGGTTCTCCGTACGCTGTTGCCGCTGTTGCTGGTTTTATAAAGATTGGTCTAGTAGGTCTTTTGCTGAGATTTGCTCGCTTTATCTTTGATCTAGGTTCTGTTTCTTCTTACGCTAAGTTAGGTATTGATTCTGGTGTTTTCTTTTATATTGTTGCTTTGCTGGCTGTTTTGAGTATGTTGATTGGTTCTATCACTCCTCTCACCCAAGTTAGTATCCAGAGGATCTTGGCTTTCAGTTCTGTAGCTCATATAGGCTTCATATTTATTGGTGTCGCTGTTTTCAGTATTGCTCCTGTTTATTCACCTGCATACTTCTTCTCTTTAACTGGTGTTTTACTTCATGTTCTTGCTTACTCTATTAGTAAGTCTAGTATGTTTATCTTAACTGGTTTTATGAGGAGTGTTTATGGCTCATCTGACTTATCTGTTGTTGCGGGAGTTTCTGAGAAACCTGGTACTTTGAAGACTTCTGTTATTATTCACTTAGCTAATTTAATTGGTGTTCCTCCACTTCCTGGTTTCTGGGGTAAACTATTTCTATTCTTATCTGCCACTTATAGGGACCCCAGGCTCTACATAGGGCCTATTCCTTGGCTGGCTTTGCTAGGTGTTTTAGCTAGTGTTTTCTCTGTATTTTACTATCTCAATATTATGAGAGCTATATCTATTGAGGTCAGAGGATTAGGAGGGTCATCTGATACTAGGTCTCAAAGACCTGATCTACTTAATCCATACATGGCTTCATTCTTAGTTATTATACTAGGTCTCCTAGCACCTGTTCTGATAATATATTTAAGACTCATATAGTATTGATTCGAGACAAAATATTATAAGCTCTGTAAGACAATAATATTAATGGCTCGCAACCCACCGGACATCCCGCGGCTACCGGCGGCGGCTCACCCCGACAGAGGGTGAAACCCTCGGGATGAGGAGGTGGCCTCCAGCCGCGGGGATAACTCTTATGATTACTATATACATGGGGGCTCGGAAAACTGGGGCCTTAACCCCAGGAGCTCCGGGCCTGACGCAGACACCCCAACAGACATAGATCACCTACTGCAACCCCACGGCTCTGCGGCCGTGACTCCGCTTGATCCTGGCGGACCCGACCGCTATCGGGGTAAGGCTAAGCCATGGGAGTCGCACGCCCCCTACAGGGGCGTGGCGGACGGCTGAGTAACACACGGCTAACCTACCCTCGGGACGGGGACAACCCCGGGAAACTGGGGCTGATCCCCGA
>ERZ1669248.281-NODE-281-length-27587-cov-4.732130_pt1 | contig 27587 bp, 24 predicted proteins | sample MGYA00579296_ERZ1669248 | MGnify/ENA primary metagenome ERZ1669248 (study PRJEB41166, sample SAMN08046057) | hot springs metagenome | biome: hot spring; feature: neutral hot spring; material: thermophilic sediment; isolation source: thermophilic sediment from...
GCTCCAACCACGGGCGGGGGCGGGGCGATTTCGCCTTGGTTCATGCTTGCCTTGTTACCGCTTGCATTCACTCGTCGGCGCGTGTCTAGAGGATAAGGCCTTCGCGCATAACGCCCTTGCAGCGCCTTGGGCGTCGCAGGAGTTAAAAGCCCACCCAAGGCATACGCCTAGGTGGGCTTTTTTATTGCCCCCTGCACGCCACTAAGGGCGCGGCGCGAAATTAATGGGGGTGGGCGTGGCCACAGCCCCCGCCACCGCAGCCGCCCATCGGGCTGGTGTGGTCTTCCTCATCATCGTGCGCGTTTGTTGCGGCGGTGAAGCCTTGGGGAATTAAGGGGTGCAGCCCCAGTTTTTCAAACAGCGCGCGATCGGTGTTTTGATCGGTGTTATCCGTGGTGAGCAATTTATCACCGTAAAAAATGCTATTCGCACCCGCAAAAAAGCACCACGCTTGGGCTTCCTCGCTCATGCCCTCGCGCCCGGCAGATAACCGCAAGTGCGAGCTGGGCATTAAGATGCGTGCTACGGCGACCGTGCGGATAAACTCAATGGGGTCGAGGCTGGGAATATCGGCCATCGGCGTGCCGGGGATGCGCACCAGCATATTGAGCGGCACAGATTCCGGCGGGCGCGGCAAATTGGCGAGGCTCACCAAGAAAGAGGCACGATCGGTACGCGATTCGCCCATGCCCAAAATGCCGCCCGAGCACACATTAATACCGCTATCACGCACATGCGCTAAGGTATCGAGGCGGTCTTGAAAGCGGCGGGTGGTAATCACTTCACCGTAAAATTCAGGCGAGGTGTCGATGTTGTGGTTGTAGTAGTCCAGGCCGGCTTCTTTTAGGCGGCTCGCTTGCGGCGCGGTGAGCATGCCGAGCGTGACACAGGCTTCCATGCCCAGTTCTTTAACCATGCGTACCATATCGATGACGTTATTGAGTTGGGTGTCGGTGGGGTTGCGCCAAGCGGCGCCCATACAAAATCGGGTGGCGCCGGTTTCACGCGCCCGCAGTGCGGCTTCCCGTACTTCGTTTAAGGGCAGCAATCGTTCACGAATAAGCCCCGTGTCGTATTTTGAGCTTTGTGCGCAGTATGAGCAGTCTTCCGGGCAAGCGCCGGTTTTGATTGAGAGCAAGGTGCTTACTTGCACCGCATTCACGTCAAAATGCGCGCGATGCGTTTGATGGGCTTCAAACAATAAATCATTGAAGGGGCGAGCAAATAAAGCCAACGCTTGTTGTGTTGACCAAGGGCGGGTTGCTGTGGCGGGCGCTGGCGCGTGGGTTGTGTGAGACGCGGGTTCAAGGGTGGACGATGCGGTCAAAAAAGCACCTCGTTTGGAGTAAATTTTCGATGTTGTATCAGAAAGTTATCGGAAACTATTCGTCATTAAATGGCTCGTGAGGCGCGACAACGCAATCGATCCAAGTGTCATGATTAATGCGGTAAAGATCATAAATGGTCCATGGCACCAAAATCACGGCGGCAATCGCCCAAATAACCAAATAGAAGATAATTTTGGGCGGGAAAAAAACGGCCACCGCCACAGCTGTGCCTGCGACACCATAAAAGCGATATGCCGCAAGCTGAGTGTAATAACCCACTTTGGGGTTGGGGTGATGCTTATTTAGGGCGTAGATTAGCATCGACATCCCTGTCCAGAAAATCGCGAGCGGCAAAGGGATTAAAACAGCGACCAAAGTGCCATAATTAAACCACTTAGCCGCGCTGCGTGAAGCTGCTGCCGTGGCAATTTTCGGTGGGTTATCGGTATCAAGCGGTACAGGCGCAAATTCAGACATGGGATGACCTCCCTATTAGCATGGATTAATGAATGTAGCATGAAATTTCTGGCTAACCTAACGCGCCTACTGATTCCCGCACCGTGTTTCTTGTGTGGCGCTGCTACGATAGATAAGACGGGTTTGTGCGTGCACTGCCTTGCCGCGTGGGTGCCGGTTGCGTTGATGCCGCGCTGTCCGCAGTGCGCCATCGGGGTCGCCAAAGCCGGTTTGCTCTGTGCGCAGTGCGCGCACCGGCCACCGGCATTTGATCGCACGCAAACGGGGCTCGATTTTAATGCGCCAACTCGGCATTTGGTGCACCAGCTTAAATTTGCGCGCCAGCCTTGGGTTTTGCCCGCGTTGTTAGCCCCGCTCATTGCTGAAATTGAGCGCGTGTACCCCGCGCCCCGCCAGGATTGGCCCGAGGCCTTAATCCCCATGCCCATTCACCCGCTGCGCCGCCAAATCCGAGGGTTTAACCAAGCGCGATTAATTGCCAATCAATTGGGTAAAGCGTTCGCGTTGCCGGTACTCGGGCAAGCCGTGGTACGGGTTAAAGCCAGCCCACCCCAAAGCAGCTTGGATGCGGCGGCGCGGCGAAAAAGCTTGATCCAAGCATTTGAGGTGCGCCAATCGCTGCCCGCTCACGTGGCGATTGTCGATGATGTGATGACGACCGGGAGCTCGGCGCAATCCCTAGCGCGGGCACTAAAGCAAGCGGGCGTGCTGCGGGTTACGGTATGGGTGTTGGCACGCACGCCAACCCCCGATTAATAAGTGCGGTTGATGTTTTTTGTTGATGCACGCGCGGCTTTACGATAACATCGCCGCCCTTAAAAACCCAATATTGCTATCCCCCTGATTTATTGGGCGGCAATTGAATTCTTCATCTTAGATTGTTTAATAAGGTATCCCCATGAAACCAGACATTCACCCCAATTACCGTCCTGTCGTGTTTCAGGATTTAGCCTCTGATTTTGCGACCCTGACCCGCTCAACGATTCGCGCCAAAGAAACCATTAAATGGACTGATGGCCAAGAATATCCGTTGGTTAAAATCGAGATTTCCTCGGCAAGCCACCCGTTCTATACCGGCAAGCGCATGGATTCTAGTACCGCCAAGCAAGTGGATAAATTCCTTAATCGCTACGGTCGCAAATAATTTAAGCCGCATCGCTCCTGTGATGTTGTTGCGCCAAAAAGTACCCCGCCTCAAGTTGCGGGGTATCTTTTTTTTATGGCTGGCTTTGGCTTTCTGCTCGCCATCTTGGGCGGGGGCTTCGCTGGCGTGCCCGGCACCGCAAAATGCCACAGCTGCGGTGGTGGGGTATGTGGATGACGGCGATACCGTGCGCCTAACCACCGGCGAGCGGGTGCGTCTGGCGGGGATTGATGCGCCTGAAGTGGCACATTCGGCCTTCAACGATAAGGCGGCCACGGCGGCTGAAGCCTTTGGCGATGCGAGCAAGCAGGCATTGCAAGCGCTGTTGGCGCGCGCGCAAAACCGGCTGCTCGTGCGCTACGGCGCGGAGCCCGAGGATCGCTATGGCCGAAAAATTGCGTATTTGTATTTGCCCGATGGCCAATCGATTCAAGCGGCTTTAGTGGCGAGCGGCATGGCGATGACCGTGTATCTGCCGCCCAACACGGCGTTGGCCGATTGTTTAACCGCGATTGAGGCCAATGCGCGGCAACAGCGCAAGGGCATTTGGTCAAATGAGGAATACATGCCGGGCATCGACACCGCGCGCGGTATTCCGGCCGATGTGCAGGGCGCAGCCATTGTGCGCGGGCGCGTGGTATCAATCCATCAAACGCCAAAAACGGTTTGGGTGAACTTAGAGGGGCGCGTGGCGTTGCAAATCCCTGCCCGAGCGCTGGACGAGTTTCATGGGGTCGATTTTGCGGCTTGGCAGGGCAAAACTCTGCGCGCACGCGGTTGGCTTGTACCGGATAAAACCCGCTATCAAGATTGGCGCATGCCGATTGAATCGCCCCGCTCGATTGAGGTTTTGGGGCGATAAACCCGATAGTCCATTCGGTACAATTGAAGCCGTTTTGCGGCTAGTTTGTTTAGGCTAGGTGTTCGGCTAGCCAATCGCGCGGGCGGAGAAAATCTCGATAGAGCGTGGCCTCGGCAGAATCGGGCTCGGGCGCCCAATCGTAACGCCAGCGCACTTCCGGCGGCATCGACATGAGTATGGATTCAGCGCGCCCGCCCGATTGCAGCCCAAACAGCGTGCCGCGATCGTAGACCAAATTAAATTCCACATACCGCCCACGGCGATAACACTGAAAATCCCGCTCCTGCACGCCGTAAGGGGTGTCTTTGCGTTTTTCTACGATCGGCGTGTAGGCGGGCAGGTAATGATCGCCCACCGAGCGCATCAACGCGAAGGCCGTATCAAAATCCACGCTGCCATCAGCGCCATAATCATCAAAAAATAACCCGCCCACGCCCCGCGGTTCGTTGCGATGTTTAAGCCAAAAATATTCATCACACCATTGTTTGAAGTGGGGGTAAATGCCTTCGCCAAACGGCGCGCACGCCGCATGGGCTTGGGTGTGCCAGTGGATGGCATCTTCGGTGAAGCCGTAATATGGGGTTAAATCGAACCCACCACCAAACCACCAGATGGGCGGTACGCCGTCTTTTTTGGCCACAAAAAACCGCACATTGGCGTGCGATGTGGGCGCATAGGGGTTGCGGGGGTGAATGACGAGCGACACGCCCAGCGCTTCAAACCGTCCGCCGGCCAAATCGGGGCGGTGGGCACTGGCCGAGGGCGGTAATTTTTGCCCCGTGACGTGCGAGAAGTTAATACCGGCGCGCTCAAACACGGCGCCGCCTTCTAATACGCGCCCGCGTCCCATGCCGCCTAAGTGCTCGCCGGTGGGGCGCTGCCAGTCATCGTGCAGGAAGCGCGCCTCAGGCTCAAAAGCCTCTAACCCCGCCACGATGCGGTCTTGAAGATCGATTAAATAGCTGCGAACGCGTGAAATATCCATAACTGATTGCTCTAATGGGGCGGAAAAATGATTGGGTATTTTAACCTAACTGCGCAACACGGCGCCGGTTAGGGCGTGGCGAATGGGCGTGGGTTGGGCGCGCTGATCCACCCAGCCGTGCACGATGCCGTCAATGTGCGCGCCAAAATAACGCTGTACGGTAAGTGCGCTGCGCGCGGGCGGGCGATGGCTGGGGTTGGCAATGGTTGAAACCAGCGCGGTGCCTGTGGCGCGGGCAAGCTGTGCGGCGATGGGGTGGGCGGTGATGCGCACCGCGATCTCAGCGCGCCCGCCGGTAATCCAATCGGGGGTGCGTGCGCTGGCGGGGAGCACCCAGGTCGCAGGCCCAGGCCAGCTTCGGCCAATGCGCTGCATGGCCTGATCGGTCGGCTCGATCCAGGGCGCTAATTGGGATAGATCTGCGGCAATTAAAATCAAGCCTTTGCGCCAATCACGGCGCTTTAATTGCAAAATGCGCGCAACGGCGTGCTCATTGGCTGGGTCGCAGCCCAAACCAAATACCGCCTCGGTGGGATAGGCGAGCACGCCACCCGACTGAACGAGGTTTCGGGCTTGGTTGAGAATAAATCGCTGGGTCATGGCACAAAGGCGCAGCCTTACACAGATTCAGGCGGCGCGCTGGTGGCCGGCTTGCGCGCGCGCGGGGCTTTTTTCGGTGCGAGGGTGGCCGGCTCGGCGTTTGGCGCCTCGCTTTGGGGCTTTTTCACCCGCGGGGTTTTGGGCGTGGCCGTTTTGGCTGCAGTGGCTTTAGCGGCGGTGGTTTTGGCCGCTGGTTTTGCCGCCGCGGCTTTGGGTTTTGACTCTTTGGCTTTGGCGGGGGCTTTAGCAGGCGCTTTGGTGGGGGTTTTGGCGCCGGCTTTGCCGCGTGCCGGTTTTTTATCCGGAGCGGCGGCAAGCAGCATGACGCATTCCTCAAGCGTTAGGGCGGCGGGTTCTTTATCTTTGGGGATTTTTGCGTTCTTTTTGCCATCGGTGATGTAGGCGCCATACCGGCCGTTTTGTACCGAAATGCCGCCCTCAAATTGGGTGATGTAGCGATTTTTCTCGGCAAGTTTTTTCACTTCGATGATTTCGAGCGCGCGCGGCAGTTCGATGGTGTAGGGGTCGTCGTCTTTGCCGAGAGAGGCGTACATTTTGCCGAATTTAACGAAGGGGCCAAACCGACCGATGGCGACTTCCACAAGCTCACCTTCGGGTGTTTGCCCCAATTGGCGCGGCAGTTGGAATAAATCCAAGGCTTCATCTAGGGTGATTGTGGCGATGCTCTGGCTGCGCTTTAATGAGGCGAATTTGGGCTTATCTTCATCATCCTTGGTGCCAATTTGCGCAAAGGGACCAAACCTGCCTAAGCGCACCGAAACGGGTTTGCCCGATTTGGGATCGATGCCGAGCTCACGGCCTTGGGCGGCATCTTGGCGGCTGACATTCTCGGCTGTGTGGGTGATGCGCTCAACAAACGGATCCCAGAAGGCGCGCATGAGCGGCACCCAGTCGCGCTCGCCGCGCGAGACGGCATCGAGGTCATCTTCAAGGTTGGCGGTAAATTCATAATCCACAATATTGCGGAAGTATTCGGTTAAAAAGCCATTGACCACGCGGCCGATGTCAGTCGGCTTGAAGCGGCGCTGATCAAGCAAGACATATTCGCGCGCTTGCAGGGTGGAAATAATGCTGGCGTAAGTCGATGGGCGGCCAATGCCGTATTCCTCTAAGGTTTTAACTAAGCTTGCTTCGGTAAAGCGCGGCGGTGGCTCGGTGAAATGTTGATCGGCGCTGATGTCATCTAAGCCCACCGCATCCCCCACGGCTAAGGGCGGCAGGCGGCGATCTTCGTCGTTATCGCCGCTCACATCGTCTTCATCTTCGCGATAAAGGGCGATAAAACCGGCAAATTTCAAGGTGGAGCCGGTTGCGCGGAAGGCGTGCTGGGCGCCTGCGGCTAAATCGACCGCTACTTGATCGTACACGGCGGGCATCATTTGGGAGGCCACCGCGCGTTTGAAAATCATTTCATACAGGCGGAATTGATCTTTATTTAAAAATGCGCGCACCGCTTCGGGGGTGTGCGCCACCGAGGTGGGGCGAATGGCTTCATGCGCTTCTTGGGCGTTTTTGGATTTGGTTTTGTAGTGAATGGGGCTGGCGGGTAGGAAGGCTGCGCCATATTTTTGGCTGATATGGCTGCGAATATCCACGATGGCATCTTGCGAGAGGGTGACGGCATCGGTTCGCATATAGGTTATTAACCCGACGGCGCCCGCACCAATATCGACGCCTTCGTAGAGCTCTTGTGCCAAACGCATGACGCGTGAGGCCGAGAGCCCTAGTTTACGCACGCCTTCTTGCTGCAAGGTGGAGGTGGTGAACGGCGGCGCGGGATTGCGTTTGCGCTCGCGCTTATCAACCGAGCTTACGATGAGCTGCCCAGCGGCGGCCGCCAGCAATCGGCTGCGGGCGGCGGTGGCATCCGCTTCGTTCGTGAGCGTGAATTGCTCGGCCTTTTTGCCATCGAGCGTTAAAAGCCGAGCCGTGAAGGGCAGTTTTTCGCTGTGGCAATCGGCGGCGATGGTCCAATATTCTTGCGGGTTGAAGGCTTCAATTTCTTGTTCGCGCTCAACAATTAAGCGCAGCGCGGGGCTTTGTACTCGCCCCGCCGATAAGCCGGGATTGATTTTTTTCCACAATAAAGGTGAAAGATTAAAGCCCACCAAATAATCTAACGCGCGCCGCGCTTGCTGGGCGTTGATTAAATCAATCGATAAATCACGCGGATTGGCGACAGCTTCATTGACGGCTTTTTTGGTAATTTCATAAAACACGACGCGGCGTGTGGTTTTATTCTTTAACAGGTTCGCTTCGGCTAACAGTTCATGCAAGTGCCAAGAAATTGCCTCGCCTTCGCGGTCGGGGTCGGTGGCAAGCAGCAGGGTATCGGCGCCTTTGAGTGCTTTTTTGATGGCATCCACATGGCGGATGTTTTTATCGATTAACGCATAGTGCATCGCAAAATCGTGCGCGGTATCCACCGCGCCATCTTTGGGGATAAGATCCCGCACATGACCATAGGAGGCGAGCACCTCAAAGCCTGGGCCTAGGTATTTTTTGATGGTTTTCGCCTTGGCGGGCGATTCGACGATGACTAGCGTTTGGCTCATGATGACGAGGGCGATCTCAAATTTCGAAAAAATTAATGAACAAGGTCGGTGGTTTCGGCAAAAACAAGCTCTTCCATCCACGCAAAAGCCGCTTCTTCACCGGGACGTGCAAACAGCACGAGCATGACCACCCACTTGATGTCATCGAGATCCATCTCGGGATGATCGAGTGCTAATGCGCGCTCAATGACCGTTTCCCGCGTGGTGCTGCTGAGCACGCCAATTTCTTCCAGCTGCAGCAAAAAACCACGCGCCTCGATATCCAGCACGGCCTGCTCTTCATCGGTATACATGCGAAACGAGCTGGGTTTTGGCGTGTTTGCCACCACATTCGCAAGCGCGAGTGCGGGTGAATCGCTGGCGCCATCCAGCCAAGAAAACGCCCGGCTGATTTCATCTGAGTCATATCCGGCGGCCAATAATTTTTGTTGCAGCTCAAGGCGCAAGGGTTCAGGCGGCAGATGCGGCTCTTCTTCCATGTGGTTTTCAAATAAATACATTAGTAAATCAAGCACGGTTTCTTTCATGAATTCTCTCAAGACGGGTGGCTGTGTGCCGGCGGCCGGGCGGCATGGGGTGTTAAACCGTTCGCATGTACAGCCCGCCGGGTAGTGTGGTGACATATCCGGCCAGTTCAAGCATGAGGAGGATGGAGGAAACTTCGGCGGGGGTCAATCCACTTAGTGCAATCAGTGTATCAGCCGACTGGGGATCGAAGCCTAAGTGATTCAAAAGTTGCTGCTGCTCGGGATCAAGCGCGGGGTGCGCGGATGAGGCGCTTGCGTTGCCGGTATCTGGCGCTAAATCTGATTCATCTGAGGCCATTTGGCGCAGCCTTGCCCCGAGGCTTGCGGCCAGTTCTTCAAAAATATCTTGCCCGGTTTCCACCAGTTTTGCGCCATCGCGAATCAAGCGATGAGCGCCTCGGCTTAAGGGGTTGTGGATGGAGCCTGGAATCGCAAAAACTTCGCGCCCTTGCTCGGAGGCCAAGCGGGCGGTAATGAGCGAGCCGCTTTGCAAGCCGGCCTCCACCACCAAAACCCCCTCGGCCATGCCGCTAATTAAGCGGTTACGGCGGGGGAAGTGTTCTTTGCGTGCCTGTGTTCCGGGCGGCCATTCGCTCACTAACAGCCCGCCGGCCTGCACAATTTCTTCACTTAAAGCCAAATGTTCGCGCGGGTAAATCACATCAGGTCCTGTGCCCATGACCGCGATAGTGGCGCCATGGGCAGATAACGCACCCCGATGGGCAGCGGCATCAATGCCCAGAGCCAAGCCACTAGTGATGACAAATCCTTGGCGGGAGAGGTATCTGGCAAAAGCCCGCGCATTGGCCAAGCCGCCGCCCGTGGGGCTGCGTGAGCCGACAATGGCCAGCTGCGGCTCTTGCAGTAAGCGCGCATCACCCCGAGCAAATAGCGCGGCAGGGGCATCGGGCAGGGTTTTGAGCAGCATCGGGTAGGCCGCGTCAGCAGTGGTAATGAGATGGTTATGCTCGTGGCGATCAAGCCAGTCGAGCATGCTTTGCACGCGGGTGGCATCGCCCCTCGGTTGCTGGCGCGCCAGTGTGCTGGGTAAACCCAGCCGCTCCCATGCCTCTGCGGGCGCGATGAGTGCCGCTTCGCGGCTATCAAAGCCATCGAGCAACCGGCGCAGGCGCTTGGGACCCATGCCAGGGATGGTGATTAAAAATAACAACGCCCGACGTTCGGCGAAGTCGGGCGTTAATGAGGAAGTCGTCAAAATGGCCGTGTTACCCCATCATTGATTTAGGTTTGATTGGCTAAATCTTAATCAAGCGGTGCCGTTGGTGTTTGCGCTAAATCGCCTAAGCGAATCGGTCGCTTCGTGTTAACCACTAAGGCCAGGCTCACCCGATCGTAGGTGCGGAACACCATGGCGGTGCCAATGGGGAAATCGGGCAGTTTGACTTGGGGTGGTTTGGGGATTTCAAAGCCCTGTGGTTCGGCGTTTTTATTGAGTTCCTGTTCGTTTTCGGTGTATTTATCACTCACGACGCGTCCAGGTTTGCTTAAGCGCAGCATGTCACCGGGTTGTAAGCCATTTTGGCTGCCGGCATTAATAAACACCACTTGATAGGTGGCCACTTGCGTGAGTGCATCAGGGATGTCAATGACAACGGCATCAATTGGCACGGCAGGAATGCTGGGGGTGACCGCGTGATCGAACGGCTCGTTGGTCATCGGCACAAAACGGTCGCCATCTAAAATTTCACGTTGGCTTTTAACGATGCGCAGCGTGGTGGGGTCGCCGCGCTGGGTGATTTGCGCCTCGCCTTTGTAAATGGCTCGGTAGCCGAGTAATTCGCCGGATTTGGGATCAATCAGCGCTTTGCCTTTGCCCACAATGGCATAGTTTTCGCTGGCGGCGGTGAGGGCTGGGCGGGCATAAACCACATCGCCTAAACTTGTAGCCATGGCATCATCGCGATTGGCGAGCACATAAGGTGCGGCGTTCAATTCATTCTCGCTCATGACTTGGTCGTAAGAGAGGAACGGTTTGAGTGTATCCAGCGGAATGGCACTGATTTCAGGCGGCAAGGTTTCATAGCGGATATGCGGGCGCATCGTAATGCCTAGGCGCGGCTTGCCACCGATATACATAATGCCAATTTTGTCGCCCGGATAAATTTTATGCGGGTTTTGGATTTGCGGGTTGTCGTACCAAATCTCCGGCCAGTAGTACGGGTCTTTTAAAAAGTGGTTCGCAATCGACCAGAGTGTGTCGCCTTTTTTGACCGTATATTCATCCGCTTTGAGCGAAATGAATTGCGCTTTGGTTTCTTCCGGCGTGAGATTGCCTTTAACCGGACCGCGCGTGGCGCCCAGCGGCAGTCGATCTTGCGTGGTGGGTACATTCGCCAAATTAACTGGCGGGCGCTCAGAAGCGCAGCCAGCCAAAAGGGCTGCAGAGAGAGATAAGGTTAGTAGAACGGGTAGTCCTTTTGACGATCGCATGAGTAACATCCTTGGGTTTTGCGCCGAAAACGAGGGCAACATTTAGATAGCCACGAACCTTATGATTAGATTAGTTGAACGCCTGCCGCGCAGGCGCATGGCTAGGTACATAGCTTGGGCTCGCGTACAATGTTGCGGTAAAACAAGTTATTTGTAAAAGAATTTGCACGCGGTGTCCACAAGTGAATTGCCAAAGGCGTGTTTGCGCGGATGGGTTGAGTGGTTTTTTTGCGTGTTTTTTGCAGCAAGTTCGATGCCTTGGTGCGCGGATTTGCGGCGATGGGTTCGGTTTGGCCGGCTGGGATTCAGCGGGTTGTTTTTTAATGATTTTGGGTCTTGGTGTGTATGTCGTTACTTGAGATTGTACTTTTCCCTGATGAACGGCTGCGGCGTGTGGCGACCGATGTGACGCAGTTTGATGCGCATTTGGCGCAGGTGGCAGACCAAATGATGTCAACGATGTATGCCTCGCGCGGCGTCGGTTTAGCCGCGACGCAAGTAGATGTGCATCAGCGTTTTTTTGTGGCCGATTGCGCCGATGAGGGTAAGCCTGCGGCGCCTATGGTGTTTATTAACCCAATTATTGTTGATCGCGAGGGACTCATTGAATCCGAGGAGGGTTGCCTGTCGATCCCCGATATTAATGACAAGGTGATGCGCAGTGAATCGGTTACCGTGCGGGCGCAAACGGTGCAAGGCGCCTCGTTTGAACTGACAACGGGTGGGTTGTTGGCCGTGTGTATTCAGCATGAAATTGATCATTTAAACGGCAAACTGTTTATCGATTACTTATCGCCACTCAAGCAGCAGCGGATTCGCAAGAAACTTGAGAAAGCGCAGCGCCATAGAGCGCTGGATGCCAAGGACTTTTTATGAAAACTCGGGTGATTTATGCGGGGACCCCTCAGTTTGCCGTGCCCGCGTTGCAAGCGTTGGCGCAGGATGATGCCGTTGAGGTGGTGGCGGTTTATACCCAGCCGGATCGCCCGGCGGGACGCGGTCAGAAGCTCGCGCCTTCGCCGGTGAAAGCCACCGCGCAGGCATTGGGCATCAATGTTTTGCAACCGCAAACTTTGCGCGATGCCGAGGCGCAACAGGTTTTGGCCGCCTTCAAGCCTGATGTGATGATCGTGGCGGCTTATGGTTTGATTTTGCCGGTAGCGGTTTTGGCGATACCGCGCTTAGGGGCGATTAACATTCATGCCTCATTGCTGCCGCGCTGGCGCGGTGCGGCGCCCATTGCCCGAGCAATTGAGGCGGGCGATGCGCAAACCGGCATTACGATTATGCAAATGGCGCAAGGGCTTGATACCGGCGATATGCTGTATAAGGTGGCAGAACCCATTTCGCCGCAAGATACCGCCGCCACGCTGCATGATCGGCTGGCCGTTTTGGGCGCTTGCGCGCTGATGACGGCTTTGCCCGGAATCATCAAAGGCACGCTCGTGCCCGAGGTTCAGGATGACGCGCAAGCCTGTTATGCCGCTAAATTGGCCAAACCGGAGGGTTTGCTTGATTGGCGCGAGGCGGCCGATGGGTTGGCGCGGCGGGTGCGGGCGTTTGATCCTTGGCCGGTTGCTTTTACTTTGTTTCAGGGCGAGGTGCTGCGTATTTGGTCTGCGCGGGTTGAGCAAAATAGCCCGAATGCCAAACCTGGCACCGTGGTTGCTGTGGATGCCACCGGGTTTGTCGTGGCCACAAGCGCCGGGGGGCTGCGGGTATTGGCTTGCCAGCAGGCGGGCGGCAAGCGAATTTCAGCGGCCGATTTTGCGCGTCATCATCAACTTTTAGGATCTTCTCTTGGCTGATTCATCAAAAAAAGCACCGGGTACTTCCGTTTGGGGTGCTGCCACCCGCGTGGCGCAAGGTGCGGCGCACGCGGTGGGGTCGGCTGGTACGCGGGTTAATCGCTCGGCGCATGTGCCGAGCGCAAAAGCGCCGGCCAGCCGCGCGCCGCATCGCACTGACATTAAGGCCGATCCTGATCGGCCGGCACGGGTGAATTATCGATCCCTGCCGCAGCTTTCGCCAGAAGCGCTGGCCGCGCAGCTTTTGCTGGTGGTCACCGCGCAAGGTTACTCATTGGATAGCGCCTTGGCTCGGGTGTTGAGCCAAGCCCAGCCGGTGCATCGGGGCTTAGTGCAAGCGATGAGTTACGAGGTGTTGCGGCATTATGAGGTTTTGGTTTTTTGGCGCGACAGCTTGCTTGAGCGCCCCATTCCGGCCAAGTCGGCCATTATTTCACTGCTGATTTTGGTGGGGTTGGAGCGCATTTTGGGTGCGCGCCGAGAGGCTTCCCGCTCGGTGAACGCCACGGTTCAGGCGGCCCGCGAATTGGGGCATCCTTGGGCGACCGGGTTATTAAATGCGGTGTTGCGCCGCGCCGCGCGGCAAATGGCCGAAGGGGTTGACCCCACCGCTTCCGCCAGTGGGGCTACGGCGGCACGCTTGCCCGATTGGTTATTTGCCTTGTTGCAGCAAGATTGGGGCGAGGCTAAAGCAATCGAGATTGGTGCGGCTTTGGCCACGCATCCGCCGATGACGCTGCGGGTGATGGGCGATCGGACGGCCTTTCTCGAATCATTGCGCGCCGCCGCCATTGAGGCGGTACCTACGGCCTATGCTTCGCGTGGGGTGAATTTAGTTCAACCCGTGGAGGTGGAACGCTTACCGGGTTTTGCCGAGGGGCAGGTGTCGGTGCAAGACGAGGCGGCGCAATGGGTGGTCGATTTACTGGCTTTGGCGCCCGGTCTTGAGGTTTTGGATGCGTGCAGTGCGCCGGGCGGTAAAACGCTGGCCATTTTGCAGCATGAGCCACAATGCCGGGTTACGGCGGTGGATATCGACACGCTGCGCATGGCGCGGGTGCAGGAGAACCTTGAGCGGGGCCGCGCGATGGCTCGCTTGATTGTGGGCGATGCCGGCACGCCCGCGCTTTGGTGGGATGGCGTGTTGTTTGATCGAATTTTGGCCGATGTGCCGTGTTCTGCCACGGGGGTAATTCGCCGCCACCCGGACATTAAACGCCTGCGCCGCTTGGATGATTTGCCTCAGCTGGTGGCGCGCCAACGGGCGATTATGGATGCCTTATGGGGGCTTTTGCGGGTGGGGGGGCGCATGGTTTATGCCACCTGTTCGATTCTCAATCAGGAAAATTCGGCTCAGGTGGCCGCGTTTTTAGCCCGCCACCCCGATGCCAAATGCCGCCCGCTCGATGTGGCTTGGGGTGAGCCGATGCGCGCGGGTGATTTAGCGCTTGGCCGTCAAGCATTCCCCGTGGCGCAAGGTCATGATGGATTTTTCTATGCCGTGTTGGAAAAACGTTAAGCCGCGCTCGATGGGGTTTGGTTTAGCCTGCGCTCGCGCGGGCGGTGCGGTGCGTTATGGGTTTTGGCGATTCATCTCAGGGCGATTCATCCCAGGGCGTTTGATTCTCGGCGGCTTGCTGCTGCTGATGGCGCAAAGCGCGCTGGCTTCGAGCGCACAAATCATCGATGCGCATGCCGAAATCCGCGAAGACGTGGTGTATTTGGATGTGGATTTGCAAATTGCCTTCGATGCCGAAATGATTGAGGCCATGCGCAATGCCATTCCTTTAAATTTAACTTTGCAGGCGGTCATCGACGAGCCGCGGGATTGGTGGCGGGCGCGCACGCTGGCAGCCGATGATCGGCACTATCGGCTGGAATATCATGCGCTGTCACAAACGTGGTTGGTGACCGATGTGTTGGAGCACGAAGCGCGCAGTTACAGCACCTTGGATGGCGCCTTGCGTGCCTTGCGTCAAGTGCGCGCTTGGCCGATTTGTTCGGTGCACAGTTTGGCAGGCCAAGCCCATTTGGTGGGGCGGGTGCGCATGGTGTTGGATGTGAACAAGTTGCCCATTCCTTTGCGCTTTCCCGCCTTGTTTGATTCGCGCTGGGCGCTCAATAGCGAATGGTTTTTGTGGTCGGTGCCTCGATTATGAGCGGGCTTTCGATGGATCTTACCCCATGAAAAGCAACGTGCCATTTGGTCTGAACTGGGGCGCATTTTATATGCGTTGGATCCGCCGCTTGGTGCCGCCCATCAGCATGATGGTCGTGGTGCTGCTTTTGGTGCTGATGTACCTGATCTCCGAGTCATTACAACGCGCTGATCAGCCCGAACATTTGTATCTCACCTTGCTTGGCTTGAGCGCGCTGGGCATTTTGTTTTTGGCTTTTGTGGTGCTGGCGCACATTATTCGCCTGTTTAGCCATTACCGGCGCGGAACACCGGGTGCGCGGCTCACGGCAAGGCTGGTGCTGACCTTTGTCGGCCTCACCACGATCCCCGTATTGATCGTGTTTTATTTTTCGGTATCGTTTATTCAACGTGGCATTGATTCTTGGTTTGATGTGCAGGTCGAGCAGGCCATGAATGATGCGTTGTCGTTGTCGCAGATGGCGTTTGATGGCCAAATGCGCACCGCCATGAATGAAACGCTGCGCGCCGCGCAGCAACTCAAGGGCATTTCGGGTGATTTAATCGCGCTGGATTTAAATTCCGTGCGCCGCAACACGGGCGCGCACGAAATGACGATTTTTGGCCAGCGCAATTTAATTGTGGCCTCCGCTTCCGATGATTTGCAGGAAATTGTGCCCGCGCGCCCCGATGAAACGGCGCTCTCGCACGCGCGGGCGGGTAAAGATTTTATCGGGCTCGATCCGGGCGGCGGCGATACCATGCGCATTCGCGTGGTGGTGCCGCTCACCGCCGGTTTGACGGGCGATGGCAGCAGCCAAGTATTGCAGGCGCTGTATTCCATTTCACCGCGCGCCAATCAGCTGTCTGGTAGTGTTCAGGCGGCTTTTAATGAATACCGCAGCTTAATTTTTCTGCATAAATCGCTCAAAAAAACTTTCACGTTTGCCTTAACCTTGGCGTTGCTGCTCTCATTGCTGACGGCGGTCTGGCTGGCTTTTATTGCCGCGCGCAAATTACTGGCGCCGATACGAGAATTGGCGGCGGGTACGCGTGCCGTGGCGGAAGGTGATTACAGCCTGCGCTTGCCGGTGGATCGGCGCGATGATTTAGGCCAATTGGTGCAATCGTTCAATACGATGACCGCACGGGTGCGCCGAGCGCATCAGGTAATGCAGCAATTGCAAGAGGTGGCCGACCAAGAGCGCGATTATCTGGAAACGGTGATTCAGCATTTATCCTCCGGCGTGCTCACCCTTTCACCCGATGGCCGCATCACGCGCAGTAACTCGATTGTGACGCAGTTACTCAGCATCACAAGCCAGCATATTGATGGCTGCTCTTTGGCAGAGATTTGCCAAACTTACCCGCATCTTGAGCCCATTTGTGCGGCGTTTGGCGGCTTATTAGAGCCAGGGCAGTTGCCGGCTGGCGCCACGGTTGAAGCGCAGGTGCGCATTATGGGCGATGCGGGGCGCAAAGTGCTCTTAAGCCGTGTCGCAGCGCTGCCGGCCGATGATGTGACGGGCGGGTTTGTGATGGTGTTTGAAGATGTGACCACCTTGCTGCAAGCTCAGCGAGATGCCGCGTGGTCTGAGGTGGCACGAAGGCTGGCGCATGAAATTAAAAATCCGCTCACGCCGATTCAGTTATCGGCCGAGCGTTTGCGCCGCCGCTTGCTCGGCACGCTTGAGGAAGAATCGGGACAAATTTTGGATCGCTCCACCCGCACCATCATCAATCAGGTTGAGGCCATGAAGCTCATGGTCAATGAGTTTGCAGAATATGCCCGCTCACCCCAAATGAAACTCACTGCACTGAATTTAGATGAATTGGTCGGCGAGGTGATTGATTTATACAAAGGCGGCGAAATCCCCGTTCTGCATCATGCCTTTGGCGAGCCTTTATGGGTGCGGGCGGATGTGGGGCGCATTCGGCAAGTGCTGCATAATCTGATTCGTAATGCCCAGCAAGCCTTAACAGAGCACGGTTGTCCCAATGGCGAGCCGCGGGTGTGTGTTACCACAAGCCTGCATCAAGAAGGCGGCCTGGCGCTGGTGGAACTGAACGTAACTGATAATGGCCCGGGTTTTCCTGAAACGATGATTGATCGGTTATTTGAGCCGTACGCCACCACGCGGCCGAAAGGCTCGGGGCTGGGTTTAGCGATTGTTAAAAAAATTGTTGAAGAGCATGGCGGCGTGGTGACTGCCACCAATGTGCAAGAACAGTGGGCGATGGAGTTGACTTCAGCACCCGCTTTGACTGCGCCGGATGAAAACCCGCTGCAATCGCAAACGAACCCTGCTTCAGATACGATAGAGGCGCGTGCACCCGCCGTCACCGGCGCACGAATTATGATTCGGCTACCCCAAGATACGCCGGAGCTCGAATCGCCAGAACCCAATGCCTCAGGCGAATCCTTAACGCCTATGGCAGCGTTGGCTGCGCCCGCCGAGGCACCCGAGGCGGAAACTGTTCCGGCGGCACACCGTTCTGGGCATAATATTCCCCAAGACTTGTTTCGCACGGCGCAGGTGGCTTTTGTGCCGCACGCCAAGCCGGCAGAGGCGCCCGGCGCGAACCTTCTGCCCGGTGGTGATCTGCACAATTTAGCCGCCGACACGTTAAACCACCGCCCCATTGCCCCAAAACCCATAGAACCAATGAGTAGCGCTGAAAAACCATGAGTATTGGACACATCCTGGTCGTAGACGACGAAGTCGAAATTCGCAACCTGTTGGCCGAACTTTTGGCCGATGAAGGGTACACCGTATCAACCGCCGCCGATGCCATCGAGGCGCGCGCATCCATTTTAATCCGTCGCCCTGATTTAATTTTGCTGGATATTTGGATGCCGGGGCAAGATGGCATCAGCTTACTGCGCGAATGGCATGAGCACGATCAGCTCATCTGGCCGGTCATCATGATGTCGGGGCATGGCACGGTTGAAACCGCCGTTGAAGCCACTCGGCTGGGCGCGTTTGATTTTATTGAAAAACCTATTTCGCTCGATAAGCTCTTGCTGCTGATTGAACACGGGCTAGAAAACACCCGCCTTGCGCGCGAGAACCTTGAGCTTAAACGCAGCGCGCCCGATCCATTCGAGCTCATCGGTGATAGCGAGTACATGACCACCCTGCGCGCGCAGGCCAAAAAAGTGGCCGGCCATGACGCGTGGGTGTTGATTTCCGGCGAGCCGGGCACCGGCAAACAAGCGCTGGCGCGCTATATCCATCATCATTCGCCGCGTCGGCATTTTCCGTTTATCGATACCGGTGGGGTCGCCATGGGTGGGCGGCAAAACGCAGCGGTCGAACTTTTTGGCTCCGAGGAGGATGGCAAAATTCGCTATGGCTTGCTTGAGCAAGCCAACGGCGGCACCCTGTTTATTGCCGAAGCGGCGGATATGGATGAGCAAACGCAAATGCAGCTTCTCTCCGCGCTGGAAAACCAAACCTTTTTTCGGGTGGGGGGCGCGGAGCCTGTGCATGTGGATGTGCGCGTGGTGGCGGCTACCCGCAAGGATCTCGAATCGGAAGTGCGGGCGGGCAAATTCCGCGAAGACTTGTTTTATCACCTGTCTGTGGTGCCTTTGCCGATTGAACCCTTGCGCCATCATGTGGAAGATGTGCCAATTTTGCTCACCTATTACCTTGAGGCTGCGCACCGCATTGAAGGCTTGCCCAAGCGCGAGCTCACCATCGGCGCGCGCAATTTGCTCAAAGCCCATTCGTGGCCGGGCAATGTGCGCGAGCTTAAAAACCTGGTGCAACGCATGCTCATTTTGGGCACGGGTGAGGTGATCGACGAGCAAGAAGTGCAGCGTGCCTTGGGTTTTTTGCCAACCTTAGCCGATAGCCACGAGGCGGTGGCCGCGACGTTGATTTCATTAAATTTAGATTTGCCCCTGCGCGATGCCCGCGATGAATTTGAGCGGCGTTATTTACTGGCACAACTTAAAAGCTGCGAGGGCTCGATGACTGAGCTGGCGCGTTTAACCGGCATGGAGCGTACCAACTTGTACCGCAAATTAAAATCGTTAGGCATTAGCGCCAACGAGCGCAGCTAACCCTAGGTGAGTGCCGCATGAAAATTATTATTTTAGGCGCCGGCCAAGTGGGCGCATCGCTGGCGACGGTGCTATCGCAGGAAACGCGCAATTCGGTGACGGTGGTCGATACCCAAACGGCCGCCTTGCTGCGCTTGCAAGAGCGTTTAGATATTCGCACCGTCGAAGGCTTGGGCGCGCAGCCGAGCGTGCTGGCGGCGGCTGGCGCGGCCGATGCCGATGTGCTGATTGCAGTGACAAGCTCGGATGAAACTAACATGCTGGCCTGCGAAGTGGCTTGGACGCTGCATCGCACGCCCACCAAAATCGCGCGGATTCGCGCCACCGATTTTCTCGATCACCCTGCCTTGTTTGACAACAACGCGATTGCGGTGGATTACATGATTAGCCCCGAGCGGCTCATTAAAGAGTACATCGCCCGATTAATGGAATACCCCGATGCCTTACAAGTGCGCGATTTTGCAGGCGGCAAGCTCCGGCTGGTCGGGATGCGCGCCGATGCGGATGGCGCCTTGGTCGGCCGGCCGATTCACACCTTATCTGCCTTGCTGCCCGATGTTGAAGCCCGCGTCGCGGCGATATTCCGCAAAGATACCGCACTGCACCCCGATGGCGCGACGGTGATTGAGGCCGATGACGAGGTGTTTTTTCTCGCCAAATCCGATGACATTCGCAAAGTCATGAGCGTGATGCGCAGGCTCGATCGCCCCTACCGGCGCATTCTCATTGCCGGTGGCGGCAACATCGGCGGCGGCCTTGCCCAAGCGCTTGAATCGCGCTTTCAGGTTAAATTAATCAGCAATAATGCCGAAAAATCTCGCAAACTTAGCGCTGAACTTGATCGCACCATCGTGCTGACCGGCTCGGCCACCGATAGCGAATTGCTGATTGAAGAAAATATCGAAGACATGGACGTGTTTCTCGCCCTCACCAATGATGATGAGGACAACATTCTCGCCGCCATGCTGGCCAAAAAACTCGGCGCGCGCAAAGTCATGTGTATTGTAAATCGCAGTGAATATGTGGATTTAATCCACATGGGCAGCATTGATATTGCCCTCTCGCCGCACAACATCACCATCGGCAGCATGATAAGCCGCCTGCGACGGGGCGATGTGGTGAGCGTGCATTCCTTGCGACGCGGCGCGGCGGAAGCCATGGAAATTATCGCGCGCGGCGATGCCACTACCTCGCAGGTGGTGGGGCGGCGGGTGGATGACTTAAAACTGCCGCCGGGCACCACCATCGGCGCGCTAATGCGCGAGGGTGAGGTGCTGATCGCCCATCACGACAGCGTGATTGAAACCGATGACCATGTGATTTTATTTCTTACCGATAAACGCTATGTGCGCGATATTGAACAGCTGTTCACTGTGCGCTTTGGCTTTTTCTAAGCATTGGTTTTGTATGCAATTTATTGTGGTTTTTCGGGTGTTGGGCGTGTTGCTGATGGTATTTGGCTTAACCTTTATTCCGCCCTGGGTTGTGGGCGCTTGGATGGGGGATGCCAATTTAGTCCCGTTTGAAACCAGTTTTTTTGTTGCCTTGTTATTGGGTGCCGCGTTGTGGTTGCCGTTGCGCGGCTATCGGCGCGAGCTCAAATTGCGCGATGGCTTGCTGATTGTGGTGTCGTTTTGGATTGTGTTGGGGCTCATGGGCGCGCTGCCTATTTATTTGCAGCCAAATCTTAACCTTACGTTTAGTCAGTCGGTATTTGAATCCGTCTCCGGCATTACCACCACCGGTTCCACCGTGCTTTCGGGCTTGGATGACATGCCCAAATCCTTGCTGTTTTATCGCCAGCAACTGCAATGGCTCGGGGGCTTGGGGATTATCGTGTTAGTGGTGGCGTTTATGCCGCTTTTGGGCGTGGGCGGCATGCAGCTGTACAAATCCGAAATTTCAGGCCCCATGAAAGATGAGCGGTTATCGGGGCGTATCTCAGAGACGGCCAAAGCCTTATGGATGGTGTATGCGGGCTTAACGTTACTCTGCGCCATTTTGTTTAAGCTCGAAGGCATGAGCTGGTTTGATGCGGTGGGGCATGCCTTTGCCACTATTTCCACGGGCGGGTTTTCAACCCATGACGACAGCTTTGGCTTTTTTCATGATTTTTCGATGGAGCTCACGGCGGTCATTTTTATGATTTTGGGCGGCACGCCGATGGCGCTGCATTATTTGGCCATCAAACATGGTTCGATTCGCGCGTATGGCAAAAGCTCGGAATTTAAGTTTTTTCTGCTGCTGTTATTGATCTTTTTTGCCTTAATTATGCTCACGGTTATGATTTCAAGGCCTTTCTCTGAATGGCTGTGGGGCGCGCGCTGGGGGCTATTTACCTTGGTTTCGATGATGACCACCACGGGGTATACCTTGGTGGATAGCACACCTTGGCCGGTTTTTTTGCCGGTGTTGGTGTTGGCCACCGCCTTGATTGGCGGCTGCGCGGGATCTACATCGGGCGGTTTGAAAACCGTGCGGTTTTTGTTGCTCACTCGGCAAGGGTTAAACGAACTGCGAAAACTCGTACACCCGCATGCCGAGTTTGTGGTGAAACTCAGCGGGCGGGCAATCAACCCCTCGGTGATCAGCGCCGTGTGGGCGTTTTTTGCGGCTTATGTGTTTATTTTTGTGCTGATTTTTTTCGCGATGATGGCCACGGGGCTTGATCCGGTTTCAGCACTTGGCGGCGCGATTGGCACGCTCACCAGCGCCGGCCCCGGCCTTGGGTCTGTCGCCAGTACCTTTGCCCATGCGGGCACGGGGACGCTATGGGTCGGCACGGTTTCGATGATTCTCGGGCGGTTGGAGATTTTCACCGTGCTGGTTTTGTTTTTGCCGATGTTTTGGCAGCGTTAGCCTGTGGCCAGGGGTCAGCGGGATTGTGCGCGGCGCTTTAAGCGCGCTTTTTTTTGCCCAAGATATTGGCCGACTTGGTTGGCGGTGGGTTTTTTGGCGGTGCTGGCGTTTTTGCCACACAAGCTGCGATGGGGCTTGGCTTTAGGGCTTGCCGCGGTGTATCAGCGCGCGTATGCCAAGCGGGTGGGGATTGTCGAGCGTAATCTTGCCTTGTGTTTTCCGAACCTAGCTTCAACCCAAAGAGCGCGGTGGCGGCAGATGAGTTTTCGCCTTCAGGCTTATGCGTTGCTGGATTTAGGGCGGCTGTGGTTTCGCTCGCCGGCTTATTTAATGCGGCAAACGGCTGTGAGTGACCCCGCGCTGCTGCGGCAATTAATCGCCTCGGGTGGGGTGGTGCTCACCGGCCATGGTGCGGGTTTGGAGTGGGTGGGGCATTTTTTCACCCTGAATATGCGCGGCTCGGCTATGTATAAACCGTTTGGGCGCAATCAGTTGCTCAACTGGCTGTTTGAGTGGGCGCGCGAGCGCCACGGCGCGCGGGTGTATCCGCGCGAGGCGGGGTTAAAGCCGCATATTCGGCACCTGCGGGCGGGCGAGGGTTTTTTTTATATTGCCGATGAAGATTTAGGCTTAGATGACTCCGTGTTTGCGCCGTTTTTTGGTGTGCAGAAAGCGACTTTGCCTTTGGCGGGGAAAATTGCTGCCTTGGGTCAGGTGCCCATTTACCCGGCGCTAGGGCAGTTAGATTGGCGCAGCGGCCGTTATCGGTTGCTCATTTTGCCCCCCATCATCGTGCCTCATAGCGCCGATTGCGCGGCGGCTTTGGCGATTAACCAAGCGCTAGAGCAATTGATTTTGGCTGATCCGCCCCAATACATGTGGTCACTTAAGCTTTTTAAATCGGCCGTGGCCGATCGAGCTGATCCTTACGCCTGAGGCGGCACGGGTGCAGGCTGGCGGCGAAAACGCCGATAACCCCATTGGTATTGAGCGGGCGCGAGCCGCACTAGGTGCTCAACCCCTGCGTTTAAGGCGGCCAGCGCAATGGCCGGGTCTGGGTTTGCGAGCTCTGCCGGGGCGGGATAAAAATGCAGACGATAGCCCGCGCCGTGCGCTAAGCGCTCGGTTCTGCCCAGTACGGCCACCGCGCCGGTTTTTAGCATTAAGTTGTGCACAAGTGTTAGGGTATAGGCGGGGTGGCCAAAAAAAGGCGCGAAGGCGCCTTCGCCCACATTGGGTTCTTGATCGGGCAAAATGGTAATTAATTCGCCGCGCCGCAAAGCCAGCAACAAGGCTTTTACCCCGAATCGGTTGGCCGGCACGAGCTTGCTGCCAAAGCGTGCGCGGGCTTGGGTCATTAAGCGCTCGAAGGCCGGCTCGCGCGGCGGGCGGTAGAGTGTCGTCATCGGGGTGCTGAGCGACATGAACAGACCCCCCAATTCCCAAGCGCCACTATGGGGTGCCAGTAAAATCACGCCGCGCCCCGTGGCGAGGGCTTGATCTAGGTAGTGCTGCCCTTCAACGCCCTGCACTAAAGCTTCAATTTGCCGCCGCTTGGCCCGCCACACCCGCCCAAGCTCGGTGAGGGTTTGCCCGGTTTGTACGAGGCTGTCTTTAACGAGCTGCTGTTGCTCGGCGGGGTTAAGTTCCGGCAAGCATCGGGCAATATTGGCTTCGGCCGTCCGCCGCAGAGGGCTGCGTGTCAGCCATGCCAATCGCCCCAATCCGGTGCCGATGGCATGGCTTAGGGGGAGCGGCAAGCTTGTACATGCCCGCAAAAAAAAGCGAATCATCATCAACCGCAAGGCACTGCGCAGCGGGCGGCCGTGGCTTTGGGCGGTGCGTTTACTCATCGCGTTGATCTGCGCAAGACACCGCCTCGCCAAGCCCATCGCGCATCAGCGGCGTTAAGGTGGCCGCAAGCGAGCGGAACAGCTGCGGATTCAGCCGCTCTTCTGCCGCTAGTAGCGCTTTGAAGTGTTCGCGCTGGGTGGGTTTGGCAAAGCAGGCGGGGCAGTTGTCTTTAATGACGGGCAGCTGATTCTGTAAGGCAAAGTCTGCCAGCATGCGCTCGCGCACCCGCACAAAGGGTCGAATGATGCGCACGTCGCCGGCATCGTTGCGGTAGTGCGCTTTCATGGTGTTGAGTTTGCCGCCGTGGAAGGCGCTCATCAAAAAGCTTTCGGCTAAATCATCTAAATGCTGCCCCAGTGCCAGCACGTTAAAGCCTTCACGCCGCGCGACTTTGTAGAGTAAGCCGCGCTTCATGCGGGCACAAAAGGCACAGTAAGAATCGCCGCGCATGTGCGCACTCGCTAAGCCTGCAATGTCCTCGCGCTCAACAAAATAAGGAATCCCAAGTTTGGCTAGATAAGGCACGAGCGGCGCCGGATCAAACCCGCCCACCAAGGGATCCACCGTGATGGCGGCTAGATCAAACGCAATGGGCGCGCGACGCTGCACAAAATGCAAGCAGTGTAATAGCGAGAGCGAATCTTTACCGCCCGATAACCCAACGAGGATGCGATCCCCGGGGTTAATCATCGAAAATTCCATCAGAGTACGGGCCAGCACGCGTTGCAGCTTTTTACCGGGCGTTACCCAGCCGGCTTGGGCTTGCGGTTGCGCGAGGGGTTGCGCGGCGGGGTGATTGGGTGTTGGTGGGTTCATAGGGCATCATAGGGTGAAAACCCCCGCATTGTACGCGAGGCCGCGTTCGGCGCTAAGATGGGATCACTCTTAAGCCCTAGGATTTCAAACCATGCGCCAACTGTACCCCGCCCTAGAACCCCTCATGACCCACAGTATTGCAGTGGATCATCCCCACGTGCTGCATATGGAAGAATGTGGTCGATTAACCGGTATCCCCGTGGTTTTTTTGCATGGCGGGCCGGGCGCGGGTTGCACCCCGACGCATCGGCGGTTTTTTGATCCTGATACCTACCGCATTATTTTGATTGATCAACGCGGGGCGGGGCGCTCAACGCCACACGCCTGCCTTGACGGCAACACCACCCAAGCGCTGGTGGCCGATTTGGAGCAGGTGCGCGCCCATTTGAAGATTGAACGCTGGTTAGTGTTTGGCGGCTCTTGGGGGTCAACCTTGGCGCTGGCTTATGCGTGCGCCCATCCCACCCGGGTGCTGGGCTTGATTTTGCGCGGGATTTTTTTGTGCCGCGATGAGGATGTGGCCTGGTTTTATCAAGCCGGCGCGCATCGATTGTTCCCCGATTATTGGGCTGATTACCTTGCGCCCATCCCCGATGAGGAACGCGGCGATTTGGTTGCGGCTTACCACAAAAGGCTCACCGGAACTGATGAGTTGGCGCGGATGCACGCGGCCAAAGCGTGGTCGCTTTGGGAGGGGCGCACCGCCACCTTGTTGCCCGATGCCGCCACGGTGGGTTTTTTCGGTGACCCGCATCATGCGCTGGCCATTGCGCGCATCGAAAATCATTATTTTACTCACGGTGCTTTTTTGCGCGAGACGCCGTTGCTAACCCAAATTCGGGCACAGGCGGCACAGTTCGCCCAAATCCCCGGCGAGATTATTCACGGTCGATACGATGTGGTTTGCCCGATTGATCAAGCGTTTGCCTTGGCCGACGCTTGGCCCAGTGCCGAGCTTAATGTGATCGAAAACGCCGGCCATGCGGCAAGTGAGCCAGGCATTATTGATGCGTTAATCCGCGCAACCGATCGTTTTGCCGTCCAACTGGCGCCGGTGTGCAATGGCATAGGGGTTTAGTGCCGGGGGTAAATGGGCTTAAATTCCTTTTGTTGAAGCGATATCGCCACGCGGCAGGCTATAGTCATAGTGCTTTTTTCATTCACGTTAATGCTCTGGGATGAGGTGATTTATGACGAGCCGACGTATTTTTCTTCAAGGGATATTGGCCACTGCGCTCTCGCCGGCCATCCCTGTGTTTGCCGCCCCAAGCTGCCCCCTGCTGCATTTTACGGTGCGCAAACTGGCCAGCGAGGCGCAGGTGGATTTGTGTACCACTTATGCCGACAAAGTGGTGCTGGTGGTAAATACCGCCTCCTATTGCGGCTACACCCCCCAATTTAAGGGACTGGAGCAGCTTTATGCCGAGTACAAAGATCAAGGTTTGGTGGTGTTGGGGTTTCCCTCCAATGATTTTGGCGGCCAAGACCCCAAGCCCGAAAATCAAATCCAAGATTTCTGCCAGCTCACCTATGACGTGAAATTCCCGATGTTTGAGAAAATGCACGTGCGCGCCAATAACGCCTCGCCGCTGTTTAAAACCCTAGCCGAGGCGGCGGGGGGCGATTATCCCACGTGGAATTTTCATAAATATTTGATTGGCCGCGATGGTAAGCTGATCGGCAGTTTTGATTCGCCTGTCACCCCCGAAGCGCTCAGCCCTAAAATTGCCGCTGCGCTTAAATCGGGTTAACGCTTTAAGGCCAGCAGGCCCATAAAGCAATCCGCGCAGCTGTTTTGCTTGAAACAAAAAGGCCGCCCGAGCGTTCACTCGGGCGACCTTTTAGTGCGTGATGTCGAAACTGGCTTAGTTTAGTTTGCTGCGCAATGTGCGTGCTACGGCAACCATGGCCTCAAGCGAGGGAATTACCTCAGCCCAGGTGCGGGTTTTAAGGCCGCAGTCGGGATTGATCCACAGCCGTTCGACTGGGATTTTCTCCATGGCAAGCCGCACCCGTGGCTCGATCTCGTCCACGGTGGGAATTTGCGGCGCGTGAATGTCGTAAATGCCGGGTCCTATAGCGTTGGGGTAGGCAAAATCCGAGAAGGCATCCAGCAGCTGCATGTTTGAGCGGGTGGTTTCAATGGTAATCACATCCGCATCCAGCGCGGCGATGGCTTCGATAATGTCGTTAAACTCGCTGTAACACATGTGGGTGTGGATTTGGACATCGCGCGCGGCATCTTTGACTGAGTGTTTAAACGCGCGCACCGCCCAGGCTAAATAAGGTGCCCAATCTTTTTTGCGCAGCGGCAAGCCTTCGCGGAAGGCGGGTTCATCGACTTGAATCATGCCGATGCCGGCGGCGGCCAAGTCATTGATCTCGTGGCGTAAAGCCTCGGCGATTTGATAACACACAGCTTCACGCGATAAATCGTCGCGCACGAACGACCAGAATAAAATCGTGACAGGACCTGTGAGCATGCCTTTAACCGGACGGCTTGAGAGCGATTGCGCGTAGCGACTCCACTCAACCGTCATCGGTTTGGCACGGTGCACATCGCCCCAAATGATGGGCGGCTTCACGCAGCGGGAGCCATACGATTGCACCCAGCCTTCTTGCGTGAAGGCAAAGCCATCGAGCTGCTCGCCGAAGTATTCGACCATGTCGTTGCGCTCGGCCTCGCCATGCACCAGTGCATCTAAGCCAATTTTTTCTTGCACTTCAATCACATGTTTGATTTCGGCTTTCATGCTGGTCTCGTACTCGGCCGCTGAAATCTCATTATTTTTGAATGCCTTGCGCGCCGCCCGAATCTCGTGGGTTTGCGGGAACGAGCCGATGGTCGTGGTAGGCAATAGTGGCAAATGAAAACGGGCTTGCTGAGCGGCGGCGCGCACGGCAAACGCCTCGGCGCGATCGGGCGATTGGTGCGCAATCGTATCCGTGCGGCCACGCACATCCGCATTCACCCGGCCCGCATGGGTATCAAGCAAGGCGCGCGCCGCCGTGGCCGCCGCGATTTCGCTGGCAATTGCCGCTTCGCCTTCGCCCAGCCCACGGGCTAGGATGGCAAGCTCGTGGAGCTTTT
>ERZ1669248.282-NODE-282-length-27506-cov-6.421515_pt1 | contig 27506 bp, 26 predicted proteins | sample MGYA00579296_ERZ1669248 | MGnify/ENA primary metagenome ERZ1669248 (study PRJEB41166, sample SAMN08046057) | hot springs metagenome | biome: hot spring; feature: neutral hot spring; material: thermophilic sediment; isolation source: thermophilic sediment from...
CCTGCAGGTGCTTACACGCCTAAGACTTGTTGAGGCTTTCTACCTTAAGCTAAAGGGTTTGCTTAAATGCGTAAGTGCGGATAAGATGGTTAGGAAAAATGGGACGGTGGCAAAACCCAAGGAGGTTATAGTATGGCAGTGATTTCTATGAGAGATCTGCTTGAGGCAGGTGTACACTTTGGACACTCCAAAGGTAGATGGAATCCCAAAATGGCACCTTTCCTTTATGGTGTCAGGAACGGGATACACATCATTGATCTCAACAAGACAGTGATCTATCTGGAACAGGCTTATAACTTTGTTGCGGACAGAGTGGCAGAAGGTGCAGAGATACTCTTTGTAGGCACAAAAAAACAGGCAAAGGATGTCATAAAAGAGGAGGCAGAAAGAGCTGGAGTGCCATATGTAAATGAGAGATGGGTAGGAGGTCTTCTTACCAACTTCAGAACCGTCAAAAAGAGCATTCTCAAACTGAAAACCTTTGAGAGAATGGAAGCGGAAGGAGTTTTTGATGTTTTGCCCAAAAAGGAAGTGCGTATGATGAAAAGAAAGATGGAGCGCTTAAGGAAGCTATACGGCGGTATCCTAAACATGGAGAGAATCCCTGACATTATTTGGATAGTAGATACAGTAAGGGAACACATAGCGGTGCAAGAAGCCAAAAAGCTGGGTATCACCGTAGTAGCCATAGCGGACTCCAACTGTGATCCAGATGTGATAGATTACCCTGTGCCTGGCAATGATGATGCTATAAAATCCATAAAGCTTCTCACTTCCAAGATAGCAGATGCGGTTATAGAAGGAAAGCAAAGAAGAGAAAGACTTGGAGAAGGAGCACCTGTAGAGGTGGTAAGAAGGAGAGTTATCACCGTAGAGGAAGAGGAAAAGGCTCTCTTTGAGAAAGCTATGGAGATGTCCGAAAAGTACGAATACATAGACAAGGGTGCAGAAGAAGTAGAATAACGGAGGTGAAAAAATGGTAAATGCAGAAATGGTAAAAGCTCTCAGAGAGATGACGGGTGCTGGTATGCTTGAGTGCAAAAAGGCTCTTGAAGAGGCAGGGGGAGATATAGAGAAAGCCAAAGAAATACTCAGAATAAGAGGTTTAGCAAAGGCAGAGAAGAAGGCAGGCAGAGAGACAAAGGAGGGAATAATACAAACCTACGTTTCAGAAGACAGAAAGGTAGGTGTTATCCTTGAGCTAAACTGCGAGACGGACTTTGTGGCAAGAAACGAGCACTTTAGCGAGCTTGCTCTAAACATAGCAAAGCACATAGCCAGCCTTCCAGAAAATGCCAACAAAGAAGGAAGCGCAGAAGACATCCTCAAGCAACCCTACTTCCAAGACCCTTCCGTAAGCGTAGAGGAGGTTATAAAGTCTGCCATAGCCAAGATAGGAGAGAACATACAGATAAGAAGGTTTACAAGGTTTGACACAGATGGATACATACACGCTTATGTGCATGGTATAGGAAGAATAGGTGTTCTTGTAGATTATCAGGTGGATAATTTAGACTCTCAGGCGCTCAGAGTAGTTCAGGACATAGCCATGCAGATAGCAGCCATGAAGGCAGAGTTTTTGGATATAAACTCTATACCGTCTGATGTCTTGGAGAGAGAAAAGAGAATACTCACAGAGCAGGCAAGACAGGAAGGCAAACCCGAGAACATCATAGAAAAAGTTGTGGAAGGAAGGCTAAAGAAGTTTTATCAAGAGAAGGTACTTCTTGAACAGCCCTTCATAAAAGATGAAAAGAAGACCATCAGACAGTATATAAAGGAGAACCTGCCAAGTCTTGTGATAAAGAGGTTTGTGAGGTACGAACTTGGTGGAGTCTGATACTCCAAAGTATAGAAAGATACTTCTCAAACTTTCTGGAGAAGCCTTTTCAGGAAGCTACGGTTATGGAATAAGTCCTGAGTTCCTTGAGTACATTTCTCATGAGATAAAGAGTGTTTACCATCTTGGTGTTCAGATAGCCATTGTAATAGGTGGTGGGAACATATTTAGAGGATTTCAGGGAGAGCAGATGGGTATAGATAGGGCTACCGCGGATTACATGGGCATGCTGGCAACGGTTATAAACGCTCTGGCACTTCAGTCCGCTTTGGAAAAGCACACGGGCATACCTACAAGGGTGCTTTCTGCCATAGAGATGAGACAGGTAGCAGAACCTTATATAAGAAGGCGAGCGGTAAGACACTTAGAAAAGGGTAGAGTGGTGATCTTTGCAGGTGGTACTGGGAACCCTTTCTTTTCTACAGACACAGCGGGCGCACTAAGGGCAGCGGAGATAGGGGCGGAGGTGCTCATAAAAGCAACAAAGGTGGGTGGCATCTATGACAAGGATCCAAAAAAGTATCCTGATGCGGTCCTGATAAAGGAAATATCTTACCTTGAGGTCATAAGCAGGGGTCTGGGAGTTATGGACCATACCGCATTGACTCTTTGCAAAGAGAACCAAATTCCCATAATAGTCCTGAACATATTCCAAAAGGGAAACCTCAAAAAGGCAGTTCTTGGGGAAGAAGTGGGCTCTATTGTAAGAGTGTAGGAAAAGAGAATAATACCCACAAATCTCTGTCTGAGTGTTAAAGAACTGCCTCATTTTTCCTCCTTGAGGTTATCATGTGTTGCAGTAAGAAAAGGAGAGCAAATATTCCTAAAGCTGTAAGAGATGCGGAAAGTCTGTCCAAAGCTAATCCTCCATTGGGTTTGGTGAGAAAGTCTCCAAAAGTAGCTCCAAAAGGTCTTGTAAATATAAAGGCTATCCAAAAGAGGATATCATCGTAGCCCTTTATTAGGAAGTGAAGTAGTGCGGTAATGCCTATTATGGCAAGGGTTAGCATGGATGCGCTCAAAAAGTGAAGTCCCATGTTGTCAGTGAGGAAATCTCCAAAAGCTGTGCCCAAGGAGTTGGAAAATAGGACAGCTGTCCAGAATAGGTATTCTTTAAAAGAGTCATTCATAGGGTGTATGTGAAGGCTTTTGTACTTAGCGTACCAAAGACCAAGTGTGATAGCAAGGCACGAGAAAAGAAGCAGACTTCCCTTTAAGTATCCTAAGTGGAAGGTCCTGTCTATCATGTCTGAGATTTCTGTGCCCACGGTGGTGGTGGAGATAATAAGAAGCCAGAAAAGTAGAGCGTTATATCCTTTCACTACTTTGGCATAAAGAAACATAGCCAGTAAAAAAATGCTTGCGGTTATGCCAAAACTAACTCTGTAGCCAAGGTTAAGAGACATGGAAAGATAGTCTCCAAACATCTCTCCTAGCGTAGTAGCCACTATCTTCATAAGCCAAAAAAACAGCGTGATCTGAGGTATCTTATCCATCTCAAAACCTCCTTTTAAAGAGCGCCCCGCATGGGGCACAAAAATAATCAATCTTCCTCCGCATCTTCTTCGTCCTTTTCCACCTTTACCACCTTACCGTTTTGTGCATCCACCTTTACATCGTGGATTTCAGAGCCTTTGGCGATCTTAACCCCATACACGAGCTTTCCATCCTCATCTTCCAGTTCGTAGCCTAACACATTACCCTGAACGGAAGACTTAGCGATGTTGATGGCTTCCTGCGGGCTTATGCGCGCATCCGCAGGATTAGGGATCTTACCCTCTTCCGCAAGGGCAAAAGAGAAGACTGCCACCGCTGTGGCTCCTGCCAAAAGCAATTTCCTCATGGCTACACCTCCTTGAAAGTATTTGTGATTATGATAGGGACTCAATATTAACCTTGACTTAAAGGTATCTGAACACAAGCTTAAAAATTTTTGGTACAGACTTCCACAGAAGTTCCTTTATTGGGAATACTGTGTATGTGCATGTGCCAACCCATTATCTGCACTATAGCCCTACTTATACTTAGTCCAAGTCCTGATCCTTCCTCTTGCTTTGCCTGTTCAGACCTATAAAAAGGCTCAAAAACTCTCTTAAGATCCTCTTCAGATATTCCAATGCCTTGATCTTCTATAACAAGACATGCATCACGCTTATATATGCGTATAGTCCCACCAGTAAAGCTGTACTTTATAGCGTTTTCTATCAGGTTGCTAAGGAGTGAGCGTACAAGCTCATAATCACCTTCAACTTCAAAGCTATCTTGAAAGATCTCTACCTTTAAATTTTTACTTTTCACCAATTGACTAAACTCTTCCAAAATGTCCATAACCAAATCTCTCAATTCAAGTTTTTCTTTCCTAAGTTCCACACTTTGCGCTTCTAATCTGTAAAGGAGTAGAAGCTTTTCTATAGTCTTAGTGGCTCTATCTACAGCATCCCTGATGCTAAGCAAAAACTCCCGCATCTCAACTGGTTTTCTGTGTTTTGACAAAGCTAAATCCGCTGATGTTCGTATTATAGATAAAGGAGTTTTAAGCTCGTGAGAAAGATGGTAGAAGAAGAACTTTTGAGTGTTAAGATATGTGCTTAGTCGCTCTACCAAGCGGTTATAGGATTCCACTATGGGCTTTAGTTCAGAAGGTACGCGCTCATCTAAAGCTTCAAGTTTGGTAGGATCACTTTCTTTTATCCTCTGAGCAAGCCTTCTTACTACTCTAAAAGAAAGATGCCATAGAGGATAAGCTATTAAAGTGTATAAAGACAAAAGGGTAAACCAACCTACAATAAATTTTCTAGAAAACTCCTCAGAAAGGGCTCTTTTATCACTTATGTCTTTGTAAACCACTATATAGTAATTACTGTACTTATTACCGTAGCCAGCAAACTGCCTACCATTAATCTCAAAAAGGAAAAGTCCATACCCTGAAGGAAAATTAAGCACACTTTTGTCGGGTTGAAGCTCCACAGGTTTTCCATCTTTTAGAACTTTTAGGAAATTACCCGTGCCTCTGCGGAAGTTTACCATGATCTCCTCATCGTACTGAAAATCTTCTTCTTGCACCAAAGAAGCTACAGACTGCCACATAACAGACAATGAGGAGTTTATCTCTTGTGTTATTACACTCTTTAGCGCTAATTGCGTAAAAAAGTAAACAAGAAAGAAAGCACTGAAAAAAAGTAGAAGAAAAACGAGATAAACTCGTAAAAATAGACTTTTCATATCTTAAGAATGTACCCTAATCCCTTTACCGTTTTTATATATCTACCATGGGGGTCTATCTTTTTTCTCAGCCTACTTATCAACACTTCTATAACATTACTATCTGGTACATCTTCCCATCCGTATAACTTTTGAGCTATGTAGGTTTTAGACATTATTTTGTTGGAATTTAAAGCAAGAAGCATGAGAAGTTTCAGCTCCATACCCGTAAGATCTAACTCTTGTCCTTTGAACTCTACTCTTTGTTTCACTATATCTATGCTCACATCGCCAAAAGTTATAATACCTTGTGTTATGCTATACTGACGTCTTATCAAAGCTTTTATTCTTGCTACGAGTTCTTCAAAAGCAAAAGGTTTGGCAAGATAGTCATCAGCTCCAGCGTTTAGTCCTTTTACTTTATCTTCTACAGAACCCTTGGCAGTGAGTATCAGGACAGGGGTATTTATGCCTTGCTTCCTTAGGCTCTCAAGAAGCTTTAGTCCATCTTGTTTTGGTAGCATTAAGTCAAGGATGATTACTTCATAAGAATTTTCCTTTGCATACTCTTGGGCTATAAGTCCATCAGAAACCCAATCAACTAAAAACCCTTCCTCTTCTAATCCTTTTTTGAGAAGTCTTCCTAAGGCTTTATCATCTTCTACTAATAAAAGCCTCATAACGTTTTAATTTTAAGCCTTGAATTTCGCAAAGAAAAATGTTATAATTATTAATAAGCTACCTGACAGGTCTTTTTTGAGACCATGAGGGTAGCACAGGTAGGTCCCCTCATTTACCAGATACCTCCAGAAAAGTACGGAGGCACCGAACTCGTAGTTTATAACATCATAAAAGGTCTAAAAGAAGAAGGTGTAGAATGCACACTTTTTGCCTCGGAAGGTTCAAAAGTAGAGGGTCAAGTGATACCCATATGTCCTCCTCTTGGTTGGAAAGATGAGCAGAAAATCGCTTACTATGAATATTTGGAAGCTTGTCATGTACTTTCAAGACAGGAAGAATTTGACATCATACACATCCATTTTTACCCACACAACCCCCAATGGTTCTTTTCACTACCTCTTTTCAAAAAGCCAGTGATCTTTACTATACACTCTTTGTTGGAAGGTTTTTCCAGACTCTATAGAAAGTTTCCTCACTTGGCACATGCACCTATGGTATCCATATCCAACAACCAAAGAGAACCTTTACCCTTTGCTAATTACATAGCAACAGTTTACAACGGTATAGATGTAAAGCTATTTCCCTTTCAGGATAAAAAGGAAGATTTTTTGGTATTCATAGGAAGATCCACCTACGAAAAAGGTGTTGCGGAAGCTATACAGATAGCTAAAATTCTCGGAAAAAAGCTCTATCTGATAGTAAAAGTAGATACACCACAAGAAGAAGAGTATTTCTCAAAATACATAAAGCCTCACGTAGATGGCAAAAACATAGTTTTTCTTGGAGAGTTGAGTTTTGAAGAAAAGGTAGAGTACTTGAGTAAGGCATCTGCCTTTATATTCCCTATGCAATGGAGAGAGCCCTTTGGTTTAGTTATGATAGAAGCTATGGCTTGTGGTACACCTGTTTTTGTTGCGGACAGAGGTTCTGCAAAAGAGGTAGTTCTTCATGAAAAAACAGGTGTTTTGATAAAGGCAAGGAAAAAACCACGCTTTATGGACCAAGATCTCATACAGGCTTTTGTAAAGGCATATAAAAAGTATGCAGACAAAATAGATCCCAAAGATTGTAGGAAACACGTTGAAGAAAACTTCACATATCAGAAGATGGCAAAAGGCTACCTACAGGCCTATCAAATAGTCATTGAAAACTGGGAAACCATAAGACAGAAGATACTTCACAATAGCCCATCTTTAATACTTACCAAACTTTAGTAACCACTCTAAAAACTCTTAGAGGTAAAGACATGGAATGGATATTCTTTATACTTGGCTTATTGCCTTATTTCTTGGAAATGTACTTTTTGAGGTACGCGCTTATGTATAAAAAACCAGAACCAAAAAAACTTGTTTATGAGCCCTTTGTGAGCATACATGTACCTATACACAAAGAGCCCCCAGATGTAGTAATAAGCACCCTTGAAAGCTTAAAAAAACAAGAGTATGAAAACTACGAAGTGCTTGTTCTTGTTAATAATACGCCTGAGGAAGTCCTTAGAAAGCCTATAAAGGATTACTGTGAAAAAGAAAGCGGGATTTTTAAGTATCACTATATAGAGACTGCAGGCTATAAAGGAGGCACACTTAACAAAGCCATGAGCTTATCCCATCCCAAAGCAGAAATAATAGGAGTGGTTGATAGCGATTATCGTGTATGCCCAGATTTTATAAGAAAAGGCGTCTCTTATTTTAAGGACAAAATAGCCATTGTGCAGTTTCCTCAAGATTACAGAGACTTTCCAGAAACGCTTTTTTACAAAGCTATGTATCTATCCTACAGATACTTCTTTGCGGTAATAATGAGAATGTGTCATGTTTTGGGAGCGGTCGCTTTTATGGGAACAGTGGGCTTTATAAGAAAGGAATCCATAAAAGAAACAGGCAAGTGGAGTGAGCAGATAATAACAGAAGACAGTGAGATGGGTCTTAGAATGAATTTAAAAGGATTTAAAGGCATATACGTAGATGAAGGTGTGGGAAAAGGCTTTATGCCCTTTACGTGGTTCTCTTGTAGAAAACAAAGATTCAGATGGGCTTATGGGAATGCTCAAACTTTGCTAAAACACTTTACTGCTTTGGCTTTCACAAAGAACCTAAACTTTAAACAGAAAGTAGCTTTCTTTATACAGAACACCGTTTGGCACACTCCTCTTATCTACTCTTTGATATTTAACTACATAGGTGGATTTCTAAGTTTTTTAGGTGCAGGCTTATTAACAGGCTTTTTAGTTTCAAGGCTTTATAGCTTTCTTTGGATTTTCAGAAAGATAGATAGGCTAACCTTTTCTGAATCTGTCTTAGCTTTAGTGTTTTATTTCTCGCTGTTTTTCCCAATGAGTTATGCACCTATAAGAGTTTTAGTGCCCGTTGAGGTATCCTTTTATAGAACTCCAAAATCTAAAGAAGAGGAAAGGCCACTCTATATTGGTGAGATAGCACTACTCTCTCTAACTATTGCTGAACTCTTAATGTGCACAACTGAAAGAAGATGGTTGGGCATTTATACATGTCTTTTGTCTATACTACTCTTTTTGTGCTTTCTGTGGGTTTATAGGCAGTCTAAGATTTCTAACCTCCCATGATCTCCCTTTCTTTTGCTTCTGTCAGCTGATTTATTTGCTCTATGTACTTATCTGTAAGTTTTTGAAGCTTTTCTAAACCTCTCTTTATTTCGTCTTCTGATATACCTTCAAGATCTTCTATGGTTTCTTTTGCATCTTTGCGGATGTTTCTTACTGCTACCCTCGCTTCTTCAGCCATTTTGTGCAGGAGTTTTACCAGCTCCTTTCTTCTCTCCTCCGTGAGAGGTGGTAATGTGATCCTAATGGTATTTCCCTGCCTTTGGGGGTTTAGGTTTAGCTCTTCCATTATGGCTTTTTCTATGTTGGATACCGCGTTGCTATCCCAGACCTGCACAACTATTTGGTTAGGTTCTGGTACAGATATATTACCTAACTGTTTGAGGGGAACTTTTGATCCGTAGTACTCCACTTTTAGCTCTTCCACAAGTGATGTAGTTGCCCTTCCCGTCCTTAGCCCTGCTATCTCATTTTTGAAGTGTTCCACGCTCTTTTTCATATCCTTTTCCATCTCATTGAGTATGTCCTCTATCTCCTTTACCATGACTTTTACCTCCTTTAGGTGAGGACCTTCTGCAAAATTAAAATTATAACAGCTTGAGACTGTTTGAAAAATAGCAAAAAAGCTTCTTACAATAATACCCAAAACAAGAGGAGGGCTATTTTTTAGAAATCAAGTTCTGTCAATGCTCTGGGATTTTTCAAACAGCTTTTATATGAACTTGACATTTGTCTGGAGATCCTATATAATAATTCTATGAAGTGAGCCCCCATCGTCTAGCCCGGTCTAGGACACCGCCCTTTCAAGGCGGAGATCGCGGGTTCAAATCCCGCTGGGGGTGCTTTTCCTTTGTTTAAAAATGGAGAGATATCAAGCAGAAGACATAAAAGCTATTACGGGACTTCAACACGTTCGTATAAGACCGTCTATGTACATAGGGGATGTGGGAGAGAGGGGACTACATCATCTTCTTTGGGAAATCTTAGATAACGCAGTTGATGAACATGTAGCTGGTTACGCTAAAAACATCACTGTTGTTATACACGAAGATGGTTCTTTAAGCGTTGAGGATGACGGAAGGGGTATACCTGTAGATATACATCCAGAGACGGGCATTCCTGCGGTGGAGATGGTATTTACTATGCTGGGGGCGGGTGGGAAGTTTGACAAAAAGGTTTATAAGTACTCGGGAGGGCTTCACGGTGTTGGAGCATCTGTAGTGAATGCGCTCTCTGAGTGGTTAGTGGTGGAAGTTTATAGAGATGGGAAGATATACAGACAAGAGTACTCAAGAGGAGAACCTCTTTATCCTTTGAAGGTAGTAGGCAGTACCACAAAGAGGGGTACAAAGGTAACCTTTAAACCCGATCCAGACATCTTTGAAACTACCAAGATAAAGTTTGATCTTGTAGAGAGAAGAATAAGGGAGCTTGCCTACCTAAATCCTGAATGCACTTTTAGGCTCATTGATGAAAGAAGCGGTAGGGAATTTATCTACAAGTTTGATAGAGGTATAGAGGATCTTGTAAAGTTTCTGTCTTCTGGGAAAGAACTTCTCTTTGATGAGGTTATAAGGATAAGAGAGGAGAGAGAGGGCGTTGAGGTGGATATAGCCTTTACCTACATTAAGGATTACAAAGAGCTGGTGGAAAGCTTTGTGAATAACATAAAAACGGTAGAAGGCGGAACTCACGTAACGGGTTTTAGAAGTGGGCTCACAAAAGCGGTAATGAAACACATCTCTAACATAAAGCTTCAGAAAGAACTGAAAGAAACTATAACGGGTGAGGACCTGCGGGAAGGACTTGTGGCGGTAGTATCCTGTAAGGTCCCTGAGCCTCAGTTTGAAGGACAAACCAAAACCAAACTGGGAAATCAAAATGTCAAGAGCATAGTAGAATCAGTAGTTTATGAGCATCTTTCTGATTACTTTGAGGAAAACAGGGAAATTTACAGGAAGATAGTGGAAAAAGCAGTAGAGGCTGCGCTCGCAAGAGAAGCTGCAAAAAAGGCAAAAGAGTTAGTCAGAAGAAAGTCTCCCTTAGAGGACACCACACTGCCGGGTAAATTAGCGGATTGTTCTGAGAAGGACCCAGAAAAGTGTGAGCTTTTCATTGTGGAAGGTGAATCCGCAGGAGGTTCTGCCAAACAGGCACGGGATAGGAGGACGCAGGCGATACTACCCCTTAGAGGTAAGATACTCAATGTGGAGAAGGCAAGGCTTGATAAGGTCTTTTCCAACGAAGAGATAAAAGCTATAGTGAGCTCTATGGGATGCGGTATAGGTGAAGAGCTGGACCTTTCTAAGTTAAGATACCACAAAGTGATCCTAATGACGGACGCCGATGTGGATGGTTCGCACATAAGGACATTGCTCCTTACTTTCTTCTACAGATACATGCCAGAACTCATATACTCTGGCCATCTATACATAGCACAACCACCACTCTATAGGCTCAAAAAAGGGAAGCAGGTGATCTATCTAAAAGATGACAGGGAGCTTGAGCAGGTGCTTATAGAACACATAAAGAACTATGGCACGCTAAAAGATGCAAAAGGAAAAGAGCACAAAGGTGATGAACTTATAAAGCTTCTGAAAAACCTCAAAGAGTTTGAAGAAAACTACAGGTATTTGGTAAGAAAGAAGGGAGAAGACGTGTTATCTTCCTTGCTTTCTGTTATGCTAACTGAAGAGGATCTGAGGGATCAAGAGCTTTTAAAGGAAAAGGTCAATTTACTCAAAGAAAGACTTGTAGATTACAAGGTAGAAATCAAGTACGATGAACTAAGCGGAGCTTATGAGATAATCTTGATAGATGAAAGAACGAGCAGGCGTATCCTTTTAGATGTGGAATTTCTATCATCTCTTGCGTATAAGTCTGTGCTTTCTGGATTTAAACTTGACCTACCTGCGGTGGTGAGTGTGGAAAAGAGGAGCAAAACTGTATATGACCTACATCAGGTATTAAACACCTTTATGGAGCTTGCCAAAGAAGGCTTTGAGCTTCAAAGGTATAAGGGATTAGGAGAGATGAACCCAGAACAGTTGTGGGAGACCACCATGAACCCCAAGACCAGAAGACTCTTGAAGGTAAGTATAGAGGACGCTGCAGAGGCTGACAGGATATTCACCATACTTATGGGAGAAGATGTGGAATCAAGGAGAAAGTTTATAGAAACTTACGCAAAAGAGGTAAGAAACTTAGATGTTTAAGAGGCTGTTGGTGGGATTGGACGGCTCTAAGGCAGGCTGGAGTGCTTGCGAGTATGCCTTTGAGTTTGCAAAAAAGCTAAACCTTCCTGTGGTAGGCATTCACATCATAGATGAGAGGCTCATGGAAGAGAGCTTTCTTGAAGACTTAGCAGGAGTTTTGGGTTTTACCTTTTATTATGGTGTATCTTCCAAGGTTAAGGAGTTTTTAGAATCTCAGGCGGACCTTATCTTGGAGGAATTTCTTAGCTTAGGAAGACAAAGAGGTATAAAAGTTTCTTCCTTTCAAACGGTGGGTATACCTCACAAAGAGATGGTCTCTCAGGCAGATGCGGAGGACCTGCTGTTTTTGGGCAAGAGAGGTAAAAGGCCTGTAGAAGGTTTTCTTCTTGGTTCTACTGCGGATATGGTGGTGAGAAGTTCTCCTTGTCCCGTCTTTTTGTCTCCAGAAGAAAAAAGGGACCTAAAAAGGGTGTGCGTAGCATACGATGGCAAAGAGATGTCCAAGAAAGGCATGAAAATGGCTTTGCAAATAAAGGACCTTTTTGGCTTTGAACTCTACGCTCTGCATGTAGGTGATGAAACTATGGTAGATGAAGTGTTTAAAAGTGCGGATCATTACGAGAGTTTGAAGGGACTGCCAGAGGAGAAAATAGTAGAATACTGTAAAGAGAAGGGAATGGACCTTTTGGTTATGGGCGCTTTTTCTAAGGGGCGGTTTAAAGAGTTCCTTTTTGGCAGTATAACCTCTTTTGTTATGCATCACCTTGACATACCAATGCTTTTGGTGAAGTAAGATGGGGAAGCTTTATGTAGTTGCCACTCCTATAGGAAACCTCAAAGACATAACTCTAAGAGCTCTTGAGGTACTCAAAGAGGTAAATTTCATAGCCTGCGAAGACACAAGAAGGACAAGCATTCTTCTTAACCACTTTAATATAGAGGGAAAGAAATTGCTATCTTATTACGAACCAAAAGAGAGCGTCCAAGTTCCTAAGATAATAAAGCTACTTGAGAGGGAAGATGTGGCACTTATAACAGATGCAGGCACTCCCACCATCTCCGATCCCGGTTATAAACTCATTAAGGCTTGTATAGAAAAAGGTATTCAGGTGGAGGTGATCCCAGGACCCAGCGCAGTGCTTACCGCTTTGGTGGGCTCTGGCTTACCCACAGACAGATTTCTTTTTGTAGGATTTTTACCAAGAAAGGGCCTTGCAGGCTTCTTTGAAGATATAAAAAAGTGCGAAGATACTACCATCATAGCCTTTGAATCTCCTAATCGTATATTAAAGAGCCTTGAGGTTATGAAGGAAGTATATACAGATGACCTTCCTGTTTGTGTTGCAAGAGAACTGACCAAACTACACGAAGAGTTTATTAGAGGCAAGCTGTCTGAGGTGTATAACCAGCTCTCTTCAAGGGGAGAAATAAAAGGGGAAATAGTGCTTCTTTGGAGGCAGTAGAAGGTGTTTTATGTGCTACCCTCCAGCAAAAAACAGTCAAAGATGAAAGGTAGCTACCAAGATTATAAAGATGAAAGATTTGCATCGCTATATCCAAAAGCAAAAGAGCTCATGCGTTGCTTTGATGTAAAAGAGGAGTTTCTACCTCTTTTTTTGAGGTATAAAAATAAGTTCTGGGATAGTTTAGAGTATTGGGTGCTTCCTCCAGCAGTACAGGCTAGGATAAAGGAAAGATCTGTAGTTTTGAGTCCTCTTTTGGGACTTGCATCTGTGGAAAGCCCTATGCCTGCATATAGTCTTGATTGGAAAAGTATTTGCCAAGGTAAAACCCTCAGAGAATACTGGAAAGAAGATATAAAAAAACTGAGCAGAGAGCTCTTTGAAGGTAAAACGGTTTTTCTCTTTGTGGGAAAACAGGAGGAGAGCCTTCTTGACCTTTCTACAGCTTCCCAGATTGTGGTTTTTGAGTATTACAGAGCTCAGCAAAAGGTGAAAAATCCTTTGCCCCACAGAGCATACACCCTTCGCTATATAGCAGAAAGGGACCTAAGCCTTGATGAGCTCTCTAAGATAAACTTTTACGACTATAAGGTGGAAAAGATAGAGTCCTCGGGAAAGAAGATCAAGGTCCTGCTTAGAAGTGAGGGAAGATACATATAATTTAAGCAAGGAGGTTTAAGATGGACAGCAAAGAGAAGTTTATTATAGATTTAGGAGAGAAAGTCATCAGAGGAGAGCACATCACAAGAGAAGAAGCCCTTGAGGTCTTGAGACTTCCTGATGAATACATAGCCCTGCTTGTTTATGTGGCACAAAAGGTAAAGAATGCCTTTTTTCCTTCTAACAGCGTGGAGTTTTGCTCCATAATAAACGCAAAAAGTGGAGCTTGCTCGGAGGACTGTAAGTTCTGCGCTCAGTCTAAGTTCTATAAGACGCCCATAAATATATACTCTTTAGTGCCCAAAGAGGAAATAATAGAGGGTGCTTACAGGGGTGTTGAGTTTGGTGCCAACAGGTACTGCGTAGTGCTCAGCGGTAAAAAGGCAACACCTCAGGAGGTGGAAAAGATAGCACAGGCTGTTGAGGAGATAAAACACAGAGAGAAACTACCTATAAATGTATGCGTGTCTGCCGGCACTCTTGATGAGGAGGACCTCCTTAGGCTAAAATCTGCTGGTGTAAAAAGGATCAATCACAACCTTGAAACTTCCGAAAGGTTCTTCCCAAACATAGTAAGCACTCATACTTGGAGGGAGCGCTATGAGACTATAAAACGTATCAAGTCTGTGGGACTCTCCGCGTGCTGTGGTGGTATATTTGGTATGGGTGAGACAGACCAAGACAGGGTTGACCTTGCTTTAACTTACAGAGAGCTGGGTGTGGACTCCATACCTCTAAACTTTCTTATGCCCATAGAAGGCACACCCATGCAAAACGCTCCTGGAATTGGTCCTTTAGAAGCTCTCAAAGTTATAGCTATGTTCAGACTTACAAACCCCAAAGCAGAGCTAAGGCTGTGTGGAGGAAGAGAGCAAACTCTCAGGGACTTTCACGGGATGGCAGTCCTTATGACCAACGCTATGATGGTGGGTGGGTATTTAACACGCGCAGGAAGGGACATAAAGAAGGACTATCAACTGCTTAGAGACCTCAAAGCGGAAAGACTTCAAAAAGTTCTTGAATGATAGAAGTAAGGACTGGCTTTGAAAATATGAAGATAGACCAGGATAATCTTTTAGCCCTTGAGGAAGGAAGAGGTAAGCCCGTAAAAAGGATATACATGTGGAGTGAACCCACAATAAGTATAGGTTATTCACAAAAACCCAGAGAGTTTAGCGTGCCTGTGGTAAAAAGACCCACAGGTGGTGGCGCACTACTACACGGATGGGACATATCCTTTTCCATCGTTGATTACAAAAGCAACTGGGGAAAAAGCTTTTCAGAGATATACAAAAAGCTAAGCCAAAGGTTGGCGGATGCTTTTGGTTCTATGGGTGTGTCTGTAGAGATATGCAAAAACAAGGGAGTTCAAGGTGATAGTTATTACTGCTTCTTTTTTCCTAGTTTAGGAGAGCTGACGGTAAATGGGAGAAAGCTTGTGGCATGTGCCATGAGAACCCTCAAAAGGGCTTTCCTTTTGCATGGTAGTGTATTCTTGGACTTGGACTACGCTATGGCAAGCAAGATAATAGGTGTGCCAGAAGATGAGCTAAGAAGGCGCATAGTGTGTGCTCAAGAGTTGGGTCTTTCAAAGGAAGATGTTTTACAGGTGCTTAGTCAAGGCTTATAATTAATCTTATGGGCAAAGTAAGATTACAAGATGTAGCAAGAGAGTTAGGCAAAAGCGTAAAGGACGTGAAGGAGCTTCTAAGAGCTTACGGTATAGAAAAATCCAACTTTTCTCATCTTGATGAGGAAGAACTGCAGATCATATATGATAACCTTGGCGTAGAAAAAGAAGAAGAAAAACAAGAAAAGACACAAGAAACCAAAAAGGAAAATAAGGATCAAAAACAACCTAAAAAGGAAAAGGAATCAGTTAAGTCAGAAAAACCAAAGGCAGGTTTAAAGAAAGAGTCAAAACCAGTGCCTAAAGCACCACCACCACCTCCACCTTCAGAAGTTAAAGAGCAGAAAGTTGAGGAAAGAACCAAAAAAGAGGCTGTAGCTGAGAAGAAGATGGATAAAGAAGAACAGCAGGCACTCAAAAAGCTTGAGCAACACATAGAGAAAAAGAAAAAGGAAGAAAAGAAGGAAGAGGAAATAAAGATAGTTGAAATACCGCAGATTATCACCGTTAGAGAGCTTGCAGAGCTATTAAAAGTTCCACCCAATCAGGTCATGGCAGAGCTCCTCAAAAAAGGCATACTTGCCACCATAAACCAGACTATACCAGCGGAAGTGGCTGTGTCCATAGCGGAAAGCATGGGATTTCTTGCAGAAATAAAGAGCATAGAAGAAAAGATAGATCAAGAGGAAGAAGAAGAGCCATCAGAAAACCTTCAACCAAGGCCTCCTGTTGTAGTGGTAATGGGGCATGTGGATCACGGAAAAACCACGCTTCTTGATGCGGTACGCAAAACCAACGTGGCGGAAAGGGAAAAGGGAGGAATAACCCAGCACATTGGCGCATCTGTTGTAGAGCTTCCAGACGGAAGAAAAATAACCTTTTTGGACACACCAGGACACGAAGCTTTTACTTCTCTGAGAGCAAGGGGCGCACAGGTCACAGACATAGCGGTGCTTGTAGTTGCTGCAGATGATGGTGTAATGCCACAGACGATAGAAGCCATAAACCACGCAAGAGCGTTTAATCTGCCCATAATAGTGGCGGTTAACAAGATAGACAAACCAGGTGCTGATCCCCAAAAGGTGAGGCGAGAGCTTGCAGAACTTGGACTAATACCCGAAGAGTGGGGAGGAGACACCATATTTGTTGACGTATCTGCAAAAACAGGTCAGAACATAGACCAGCTTCTTGAATACATACTGCTGTTGGCGGAGATACTTGAACTCAAAGCTGATCCCACCAAGAGAGCCAAAGGCACCATCATAGAATCCAAAGTGGACAAACAGAAAGGAATAGTGGCAACAGTTTTAATTCAGGAGGGCACTCTTCACGTAGGGGATATCTTTGTTGCAGGCACTACCTACGGAAGAGTCAGAGCCATGATAGATGATAAAGGTAGAAGGCTCAAGTCCGCAGGACCCTCAACACCCGTAGAGGTTTTGGGTTTTGAGGACCTACCTATGGCAGGAGACACTTTCAAGGTAGTACCCGATGAGAAGACCGCAAGGCAGATAGCAGAAGCAAGAAGAATACAAAAGGAACAGTTGGAAAAGGTATCAAGAGGTTTGGTGCTTGAGGAGATCTTTAAAAAGATTCAAGAAGGAGAGCTAAAAGAACTCAAGCTTATAGTAAAGACAGATACAGTGGGCTCCTTGGAAGCTATAAAGAAGGCTCTTTCTGAAATACCTCAGCAGGAGGTAGGTATAAGGATCATACACGGCGATGTAGGTGGTATAACAGAAAATGACATTATGCTTGCAAAAGCCAGTTCCGCTATAGTAATAGGCTTTAACACAAGGCCCGATGTAAAAGCTAAGGAGGCTGCAGAAAGGGAAAAGGTAGATGTAAGGCTCTATGGCATTATCTATGAGCTTATAGATGATATTAAGAAAGCTCTTAAGGGTATGCTAAAACCTGTAGAGAAAGAGGTAGTGCTTGGTTCTGCAGAAGTCAGAGCGGTCTTTAAGATAAAGTCTGTGGGAAATGTGGCAGGTTGCTATGTGCTTGAAGGCAAAATGGTCAGAAATGCAAGGGCAAGGCTTATAAGAAACGGTGTGGTCATATACGATGGTAAAATAGAAAGTCTAAAGAGATTCAAGGAAGATGTGCAGGAAGTAGCAAAAGGCTACGAATGCGGTATAAAGCTAAAAGATTACAACGATATAAAGGTGGGTGATGTGATAGAATGCTACGAGATAAAGTTAGAACAACCACAACTCTGAGCATAAACGAGATATACCCCACCATTCAAGGAGAGGGATTCCTCGCAGGAAGTCCATGCCTTATGGTGCGATTTCAAGGTTGCAACTTAAGGTGTCCGTGGTGTGATCAGCCTACCGCCTTAGTATTTAAAAACCCAAACACAGAACTCTCTACTCTCTTGGAAGAAATAAGGAGTTATCCTCACAAACACATAGTGCTCACAGGTGGAGAACCTTTGGCACAACCCAACCTTCACCTCTTAGTTTACGAGCTTGTCCAAGAAGATTATTTTGTGCAGATAGAAACCAACGGCACGCTCTGGAACGAAAACTTAAAAGCGGTAGAGGATCATATACACATAACATGCTCACCAAAGGAGGTAGCAAACTGGTATGTGCATCCTTCTGTGCTCAGGAACGCTAAAGAGTTAAAATTTGTTGTTGATGAGAGCTTTTCCTCTCATGTTCTAAAAAGAAGTGAGTTCTTACCTTTCCTTGAAAAGGGTCTGGTGGTGCTACAACCAGAAGGCAACAAAGAAAAGTTTTTACAAAAAGCTCTAAAAATACAAACAGACCTGCTTAAAGAGGGATACACCCTCAGAGTAATACCTCAACTTCACAAACTTATTGGCTTAAAGTGAGTTTATTTTCTGTGGGGAAAAAGTAATTCACTATAGCCTTGTAGATGGCACGGGCAAACTTATCCTGAAAGTCCTTATCAGCCATAAGAAGCGCCTCATCAGGATTAGTTATAAAACCCGTTTCTATAAGCACAGAAGGGATGCCCGGAGTTTTAAGTACCGCAAAACCAGCCCTCTGTATTCCCTTAAACTGCACCTCCCTTCCCAACTCTTTTGCAATACTCTTGGCTATTTTTTCACCAAAAGATACACTCTCGTAGAGTGTTACATCCATAGCAAGGTCTGCAAGCACCTTTTTGACACTGATGGGAACATCTGCAGTACCAAGCACTAACTTAGCGTAGCTGTCGTTGTTTATTATCTGGTGCTTTTTCTTTTGTGCTGCCTCAGAGGATATGGCAAAAACATAAGTGCCCCTTGCGTGATGAGATATACCTTGTGGAGACGCATTGGCATGTATGCTTATAAAAAGGTCCGCTCTGTTTCTTAAGGCGATGTTCGCTCTTTCATGAAGTGGTATAAAAGTATCATCTTTTCTTGTCATGATCACTTTAAACCTACCATCTTGTGATAGATACTCTGCTAACCTTTTAGCTATGGCTAAGTTTATGTCTTTTTCTTTTATGCTTCTGTATCCTATAGCTCCTGGATCATGCCCACCGTGTCCCGCATCTATCACTATAGTCCTTCTCTGCGTGATGATCACGTTCTTTTTGCGCTCGCTTATTACTTTCTCTTTAGCTCCTGCATCGTACTGTATAATTTTTAGCACCTTGGGATCAAGAATAGCCAATAGGGCATCATCGTTATTTTCTTCCTGTTTTTCTACCCTTTTGAACACATCTATGACTATCCTGAAGGGATCTTCTAAGGAAAAGGCTTTCACGCTTGAAAAGTCCCTTTCAAAAACTATCCTTGTACCCCAGGGATGCTTGCCTAAGCGATAATTTATACCTTTTGGAACTTTTAAAGCAAAGTCCTCATGAGAGAGAATATCCACCACTATCCTCTTTGGGTCTTCAAGTAGCACCACTCTATAATCCACTCTCTTGCCAAAATCCAAAACTATCCTTTCTTTTTCTGGATAGCTCCCGTACCTTACGCTTATGACCTGTCCAAAAGAGATGGCAAGAAGGAGACTAAAAATTACCAAAATCTTCTGGTACATGCACCTCCTCCTCTACCTCTTCCTTCCTTGTTGCCCAAGCTGGTATTGGAAACCTAAACACTAAGGGAGTAGGTATGTCTGGTTGGTACATGATCATAGTGCCCTTTTTTAGCATTATAGCTCTTTGTCTAAAATTGCCTATGAGAAACTCATACTCTTTGCTCATTACCTCACTGCTGTCCATTCTACCCACTACCTTTACCGCGGAGTTTGCTATCACTCTCTTTTCTATCTCGCTGGCTGTCTGCTGAGCACCTATTAGGATAACACCCAAGCTTCTACCCCTTTCTGCTATGTCAAGGATAATGTCCTTTATGGGACTCCAGCCATCTTTTGGCGCGTACTTATTTAGCTCGTCAAGCACCACAAAGATTTTAGGATAGGCTCTTGAGGTTTCTTCCTTCTCTCTAAAGACCTTTCTCAGGATGGCACCCACAACAAACATCTTTGCTATACTGTGGAGTCCGCTTATGTCTATTACGGAGAGCTTATGATCCTGCCATCTTATGGGTGAGCTCCCTTGACTTTGGACAAATCTCCTTATGTAGGTTTTGGCTCTGTGAAACCTTCTCATAAAAGCGTATGTGGTCTGAAGCTGTGCATCTCCAAACCAACCTTTGTAGAGTTCTGAGCTTTTGTTTCTCTCTTTGTCCTGAATAGCTTCTTCAAAGATCTTCTCAAGAGCGTCCAAGTCCTCTATATCCCTACCATAATCGTCTATTACCCTGCCCTCTGGACTGTTTTTGGCAAGGGTGTATAGTTTATTAGCTACTTTGTCTATAGTGTAGTTTATGTTGGACATGCCCTCTTCGCCTTCAACAAACATGAACTTCAAGAGTCCCTCCTCTGCAAACTCCCTCATACTCCAGTAGAAAGGCACTACCTTTTCATCAACCCTTTCGCAATCAGGCACATCAGGGTTTTTCTCATCAGGTGGAACATAAAAGATCACATCTTTGAAAGGCTCGGGCTTTAGCCCCAATTTCTGCCAAGTCTCTTTATCTTCTTGTGAAAGATTCTTATTTTTCTTATCTATCCATAAGAGGTCTTTACCTTTTACATTAAAAACCATGCCGTGAATGTCCTTTTTATCGTCCGCTTTGTTAATGATGGAGTAGAGTAGAAACATGGCATAAGAAGTCTTAGTGGCTATTCCCGACATGCCAGAGATGCTAACATGTGCCCCCTCTTTACCGTTGATAAAGTGATAGTTTATATAAACGGGTTCTCCACTGCGGGTAAGGCCTGCAGGTATCTTTGCTTTCATCTGATCATAGTAGAGTGCCTTTTCAAAGTGAGGTCCTACCGCTCTGTATACCTTATCTCCTGGTGCTGGTGGCATAAATAGTTCGGGCTCTATCCTTGTTACGCTCACCTTTGCGGTGTAGGCTATCTCTACAGGTATGATACCATCAGTGGCAAGGCGCGCATCATACACAGAATCCGCACCTTCAAGGAACTTCTGTACCTCTTGGACAATACCGTAAAAGATCACCTTTTGGTTTCCTGCCATTGATTCCACATACACCACATGATCAAGCTCAAGTATATGCCCTTCGCTCACACCTATCCAAAACTCAAGGGGAGATATGGGTTTAGTACCAAGAACTATACCTATGGGTTCCATCCATACACCTCCCTGAGTATCTCTTCTGCGCCCTTGTGGAGAAGCTCCCTTGCCAGCTCTGCACCTAACTTTTCTGCGGAGTTTATGTTTGCACTTTTCATACCTTCTATAAATTTAATTCCCTCAAGATCAGAAACAAAGCCTCTTATGAATATCCTATCACCTTCTACCCAAGAGTAGGCACCTATTGGCACTTGGCAACCACCTTGGAGTTCCCTGAGGAAAGCTCTCTCGCACTCCGCCCTTGCCCTGCTTTCTGGATGGTCAAGCTCTTTCACTACCTGCCAAACATCTTGGTCATCTTCCCTTATCTCTATAGCTAAAGAACCTTGTCCTACCGCTGGAATAAAGTCCTCAAGCACTTGTGTTATTTTATCTTCCATACCCATTCTTTTTACACCTGCGTAAGCCAATATAATAGCATCGTAAAGTCCTTCCTGAAGCTTTCTGATCCGTGTATCCACATTTCCTCTGAGGTTTTCCACCCTTAGGTCTCTTCTCCTTCTCTTTACTTGAACCTGCCTCCTAAGGGAAGATGTGCCTATCTTGGCATCTTGGGGTAGCTCTTCAAAGGGTATACCCTTTGAGGATATTAGCACATCAAAGGGATTTTCCCTTTCCGTTATGGCACCTATAGTGAGACCCTCAGGTAGCGTCATGGGAACGTCCTTTAGGGAATGGACCGCCAGGTCTATCTCTTTTCGCATAAGCGCTTCTTCTATCTCTTTTACGAAAAGCCCCTTACCTCCTATCTTGGCAAGGGGTACATCTTGAATTTTGTCTCCTGAGGTGGTTATGAGCACCAGCTCCACTTGGTGTCCTTTCTTTTCAAGTTTTTCTTTGATAAAGTTAGCCTGCCATAGAGCGAGCTTGCTCTTTCTTGTTCCTATCCTAAGCTTCATAGTATCATTTTAGCGTATGCCTTTTGGGTTTTATGTGAGTGGAGTAGAAGTTTTTACCGTGAAAGAGTATGTATCTTACCTTCTTTGGCTTTAGCTTACCTCTTAGGTAATGCTTTTGAACCACCAAGCCTAAAAGCAGGGCATGATCCGGAAAGTCCAATACCTCTATCTTTTTGCATTCGTATATAAGAAGAGAGCCAAGGATCATAAAGGATTCTACTGACTTGCCTTTGATGGGTTTTAGTTTGGTGAGTTCCCACTTATTTACCTCGTTTCCGTGGGTCTTTCCTATCAGGTGCGCTTCTTTTAAAAACTCGTAGGGTAGGAAATTCACGGTAAAGTCCTCGCTCTGTTGGAGCAGTTGGTAGCTATAGTTGTCCTTTTGGACGCTTACTGCGTACAAAAAGGGATTTCTGTTGATGGGAGTGTGATGGGATACGGTAAAAGGATTGTCCTTTACACACACCACCGCCACGGGCCTTGGCACGTATCCATAAGTGTAGCCTTCTTCCGGAAGACTAACGTAAGCCTCTTCAAACTCCATCTTAAAGCTCCTCCACACGCCTTATGTATGCAGACATATCAAAGCGTTCCTTTAGGGACTTTGGGCTCATGTATCGGACTTTGCCCATTACTTTTCTTTCGGGCCATGGTCTATCAAAGTTCCCAAAGCACCAAGATATGGAAGAATAACCGTTAGGGTCCCTACCATCAAGAGCGTACTTGTCATTAAGGTAGCAGGCTATATCAAAGGCATCTTTGGGATGGGATGTCCACTCTATGAGCCTCTTTGCCCAGTACATCCGCATGTAGGTGTGTATTTTGCCTTTTTTTAGAAGCTCTTTTTGGGCACTGTTCCAGTAAGGATCGTGGGTCTTTGCAAACTCTAACTCTTCAATAGTGTATATGTGTTCCCTTGGGTCTTTCGTATGATCTTCTAACGTTTCCTTTGCCCATCGGGGGAGTCCTTCGTAAGAGTTGTAAAAGGGATTATACCAGCAGAAGTTGCGCGCAAGCTCGCGCCAAATTATGAGCTCGTTGAAGAAGGCTTGCACATTGGGATCATCTGCAGGATAAAACTTTAGCACCTCAAGAGCTACATAGATGGGAGATACCTGTCCAAAGTGAAGGTATGGACTAAGGTCTGATGTCATTTCATATGCAGGATCGTTTCTCTTTTCTTTGTAGTGGGGTAGCTTGTTTTCTATAAAGTCTCTGAGCCTTCTTTTGGCTTGGTCTGTGCCACCCTCATAAAAGCGCTCTACAGTGCTTACACTTTTGTCTATTTGCAAAAGATCAAGGAGGTCATCAACCTTTTCTGTATCAAGCCCTTCTAAATCCATATGGTCTGACCTGACCAAAGGGTCTATCCTCTCCACAGGCTTTAGGAAGTTTTCCAAAAGACCCTCCAACTTCTTTCTGTACATAAAGGCATAAGGTATTGACTTATCAGACACAAGACTTATGGGCACTACCACATCGCTTTCTACCACATACACAGGAATGTCCAAAAGGTTTGCGAGCTTTTCTCTCCAGCGCCTTTGTGTCCTCAGGTAGTTTTTGTCGCATACCACCAAGACCGCAGACTTTGAGAGCTCCATGCATCCTTCCACAAAGGTTTTTTTCCTTATGAGAAACTTTATGCCTCTTTGGGTTATCTGTTTTTTGGTCTTTAGGATGCCTTCCAGCATAAAGCGGTAGTATCTTGCATTAGAAAACTTGTAGCGATCCGTTATAAAAAAAGCTACCACCAAAGGCTTTTTGTAGCGATTTGCCATCATCACAGCAAACTCAAGGGCGTGGTTAAACTCCTCCCTCTGAGATGCCTCCATGCAGTAGAGCACATATTTTCCAGATAGGTTTTCTGATGCACCATTTAGCTTCTTTAGTCTCTCTTCCAAAACCAGTACCTCCTACAGGTCTATTTCTATCCAAAAGACTGTCTGGTCATTCTCTCGCTTGTAGTATAGTCTTCCACCCACTAAGTACTCAAGCCTCCTGCGCAGATTAGTAAGCCCAGCACCCTCTGAGATCTGATCAAAGCCCTTCCCATTGTCCCTGACCTCTATGATTGCCTTGTGGTCCTTTTTGTAGGCTTTTATATCTATCCTACCTTTGTTTCCAATGCCGTGCTTGAGAGCATTCTCCACCAACACCTGAACAGAGAGCTTTGGAACTAAAAGGGATAGCAAGTCCTCCTCTATTTGGTACTCCACCTGTATATCGGGAAACCTCAGGCGGTATATGAATATGAAGTTCTTCACGATAGACAGCTCCTTGTCAAGAGGTATAACGCTCTCTTGGTCTATAATGTCCCTAAGGTATCGAGAAAAAACAAGTATAGACCGTTCTGCAAGAGGAGGGTTTATATGCGCCAATTCTGCAAGGACATTCAGCGTGTTAAAAAGAAAGTGAGGATTTATTTGGTACTCTAAGAACCTAAGCCTTGCCATTATTAGCTCCTTCTCTGTCTCTAACTTTATCCTTCTTATATTCACTATCCAGTAAAGCAGATAACCTATCACTGAAGTCAAAAGTCCCAATATGAAAAGTCCGAGTAGGAGAACAGGCCTTTCTATGTGCATCTGAATGAGGTCAAGAACGGAGATAAGCTTATACCCCACATATCCACCCACAGCTCCCGCAAAAAAGGAAACCAAAAGGCTCACAGCCTGCCAGTAAATCTCTGGTATGCGTCTAAGTAGGTACTTGTTGGAAAGGTTTATGAGCACATAAGAGCTTGTGAATATAGAAAGTCCCATTAGCATGCCCGCCATAAAACCATCTAAAACGCCTGCCTTCCTCCAAAAGAGAAAGAAAAAGCTTCCCAAAAGTCCTCCAAAGATCACAGAAAAGGCAAGGACCACAAACCAGTCACGGTTAGATATATCTATGTAGTACTTCATGAAAGTCTCTCTCTATTTGCATCAGCAAGTTAAAAACGCCCAGCACCACGCCCGGATAGCCCTGCCCCGGAAACACCGAATCCCCCACCAAATACACATCCTTTATGTAGGTAAAACCCACAGGATACCTTAGCATAGTGTATTCAAAGCGCAGAGGTATGCCTCCTACAGTGCCCTTGTATCTTTCTGTATACCTCCTAAAAGTGTGAGGAGTGCCCACCAGCACAGGTGTTTTTTCAAGGTTTCTGAAGGTAGGGATGTGTTGGTAAAGTTTTTCAAGAATAAAATCCTTGAGCTTTTCCTTTCTCTCTTGGTAATCTTCCTTGCTTTTTATGTCCTCCCACTTTTCTATCTTACAGTGAGTAGAGATGACCACAGGACGATAGCCTTGGACTGTGTCCTCTGGGTCAGCAACGGAAACAAAAAAGGAATAACTCCCTGTGTAAGGATTTTCATCTGGATGAACTATCTGATAGTGATGCTTGTCCAAAAGGTTTTGAGGGTCTTTTACACCAAAGTATAAAGTGGATGCGGACCATATCTTAGAGTAAGTTTTCCTATTTTTTTCACACGGTCCTTTATCCACACTATCATCAAAGAGATCACAAAAGTCCCATATGGTTCTGTTGAGTATGAGTCTTTTGGCTTCGTATGTGCCCCTGTTGGTATAAACTTTAAAGTGATCTCTCTCCTTTGATATTTTGAGTACCTTGGTTTTTCTCTTTACATTCTCGTCCTGACCCACCAAAGTGTGTAAGAATTCCGCCATGCCACCCTTCACATAATAGTTAGAAAGGTTAGTATAAGTCAGACCCATAGAAGCAAAGGAAAAATTCACCTCGTTCCAGTAGCACTGGGTGGTCATGAGTATCTGACTGTTTAAAAACATCTGATAATCCTTTTCCACGTTTCCCAAGTAGGACCTTATGACACGCTCCGCAGAAAGAAAGTTCTCCCTAAGGGTAGACAGTAAGTATCTACTGTTCCTAAGCACGGAGGACGCAAGCTTATAACAGCTCCTTGGGTTGAAGGGAAGCACCTTATATACATGTTCCCAGTTGGTCTTAGAGGTCATCAGTATGCGTTCCCAAAGTTTTCTGTTTTCTCTGTGGTAGAAGTTGCGGTTTATCTCCTCAAAAGACCGCTCAAAATCCTTATACCTGCTTATCACCTTATCACCTACAAAAACCAGTATGGAGGGATCTATCTCTTTGATGGGCATGCGGGACTTTTCTATGCCCAGTATCTTTAGTAGGACATCAAGGGGAAGGTTATCTTCCAAACCTACCAGCGTAGAAGCACCCACATTAAAGAAAAGTCCATCGCGCTTAAAAGTTCCCGCACAACCACCCAAGTAGTCTAGCTTCTCAAAAAGCACCACACTTTTGCCCAGAGTTTTTAGTAGTAGGTAAGCTATAGTTCCTCCTATACCACCACCAACTACTATATAGTCCAACAAAGCTATAGCCCTAAGTACTCCCTCAGAGCCTTTGCCCCATCCCTGCTTGTCTTAATGGTATCGTTTATATCGTAAAAGCTTATGATAAGCTTAGACTGCTCTACGGACCTTAGCTCCTTTACTTTAAAGAGATTAACAAGGTAGCTCCTATGGACCTTGAAAAAGCCCTTTGCTTTAAGGAGGTTCTCAAACTCGTAAAGCTTCTTATTAGAGAAGTACTCCCTTTCCTTTGTCCTTATGACTGTCTCTGATGCCTCTGCCTTTATGTAGTATATGTCCTCGGGCTTTATCAAAAATACCTTTCCTCCCTGCTTTATGGGGATCACAAAGCCTTGGGGGCTTTCCACCATACTCTGGATCTGTAAAATGTTGCGCTCTTTGTCTTCTAAGTTTTTCACCTTTTCTATGGCTTTTTTGAGGTCCTCAAGCTCGTAAGGCTTGAGTATGTAATCTATAGCATTGACCTTAAAAGCCTCCACAGCAAACTCTCCATAAGCGGTGATGAAGACTATATAGGGTCTAAGACCCTCTTGGAGTATCTCTTTAGCAAGCTCTATGCCAGTGCCATCAGATAGCCTAACATCCAAAAACACCACATCGGGCATAAGGTTCTTTATCTTTTCAAGCGCTTCTCTTTTGTTCTCCGCTTCTCCCACCAGTTCCACATGAGGAATTTCTTTGATGAGCCTTTTTAGGCGTTCCCTTGATATATACTCGTCTTCCACTATAAAAGCCTTCAACATTCTCTCCACCTCAGGATAAAAAGATAAAGGACAGGGGCGGGGAGGAGGAAAGGCATGCGGAGTTTATCTTGAACCAAACATCATGCCAAGGTAGAAGACTACAGATATGCCTATGATATGAACTATCCACCAACCTATCCTCAAAAATCTGAAAGGCTCAGGTAGTTGCATGATTTTACCTCCTTAGGTAGTTTCCATTAAAGTTAAATCAGAGTGCAGTCTAAACCTACTTCTTTTTTTCCCTTTCATAGGTGGATTTTGTAAGTCTACCATTAGCCTACCAAAACTGTTTGAAAAATAGCAAAAATAATACCTAAAACAAGAGGAGGGCTATTCTTAGAAATCAAGTTCTGTCAATGCTTTGGGATTTTTCAAATAGCCTCACTCCTTTTTGACTTCCCTACGTTACATTATATTTGCTAAAGAGTATTATTTGGTATTATAATTTTAGTACTTAGCCCAGGTAGCTCAGTAGGCAGAGCACACCCTTGGTAAGGGTGAGGTCGCCGGTTCAAGTCCGGTCCTGGGCTTAAAAAGGAGGTATTACAATGGCAAAGGAGAAGTTTATAAGGGAGAAAGAGCACGTAAATG
>ERZ1669248.283-NODE-283-length-27488-cov-7.633143_pt1 | contig 27488 bp, 32 predicted proteins | sample MGYA00579296_ERZ1669248 | MGnify/ENA primary metagenome ERZ1669248 (study PRJEB41166, sample SAMN08046057) | hot springs metagenome | biome: hot spring; feature: neutral hot spring; material: thermophilic sediment; isolation source: thermophilic sediment from...
TAGGTAAGGTAGTAGAGAAACACGGGAGAATAGACATACTAGTAAACAATGCCGGGGCCTTCCTCCAGAAGCCAGCTCTTGAGATGGATTTAGAGGACTGGAATCGGGTGATTAATGTTAATTTAACCGCTGTATTCCTAGTGAGTCAGGCAGTTGCTAAGTACATGGTTAAGTTGGGTGGTGGAGTGATTATTAATATATCATCGATGCTTGGGTTAATGGGGTTGGAGTTAAGGAGTGCTTACTGCGCTAGTAAGGCAGGCGTCATAGGATTGACTAAGGCACTAGCTGTTGAGTGGGCTAAGTATGGCATCAGGGTGGTGGCAGTTGCTCCGGGTTATATAGCTACTGAGAGGGTTATAGACTTAGCTCGTAGGGGCATAGTGAATGAGGCTGAGTTGAGGAGGAGGACGCCGTTAGGCAGGTTGGGTAGGCCTGATGAGGTAGCTAAGCTAGTTACTTACCTAGCATCTGATGATGCTAGCTATATAAGTGGGGAGGTAATCCTAATCGACGGTGGCTACACAGCTAATGCAGGTCCGCTTTAGCGCATACGTTTTTCGAACCAATTAATTATTTTTCAAACGACTTCAGTATGTTATACGTACTTTAATTTCATTAAGTAATGATAAGTACCGTTATAACCCCCGCACCATTAAACCCTAAATTAGGTATCGGCATGACGGTGAGCGATTTAAGGCTGTTTAAGGAGGTATTTCCGTTTAATGATGTACCACGTATATTCCTAAGTACCGATGACTACGTTAGGAGTTTAAGTCATTTAAATGAGATTTACCTTACTGACACCACATTAAGGGATGGACAGCAAGGTTGGAGAAACCTAACCTACGAGGAGAGCGTCAAGGTTTATGAGGTGCTTACTGAATTAGCTGGCGATGGAGTGATAACTACATGCGAGTTCTTCCTATATACTGAGAAGGATAGAAACGTGGTTAGGACGTTACTTAATTACGGATACAGATATCCCAAGGTGATTGGATGGATAAGGGCGTCGATGGAGGACCTCAAATTAGTCATTGAGAATGGATTAGATGAAACCGTAATACTAACATCTATATCCGACTATCATATTTACTTTAAGTTAGGCCTAAGTAGGGATCAAGCTATTGGTAAGTACTTAAGGGTGGTTGAGGAAGCATTAAGTCGTGGAATTGCAGTGAAATGCGCGTTAGAGGATGTCACGAGGGCTGACCTACATAGGAATGTATTGCCTTTTATTAGGGAGTTACTTAGGTTAAGGGAGAAATACTCAGCACCGATTAGGGTTAAATTATCTGATACCTTAGGCTTGGGGCTCCCATTCCCCGAAGTCCCTCCACCTAGAGGTATACCCTCGTTAATTAGGGCATTAATTAACGAGGGATTTCCGGGGATTGACATAGAGTTCCATGGGCACAACGACTTCGGCTTAGTAGTTGCTAACCATCTCGCTGCCTGGATATATGGGGCTGGAGGCGCTAACTGTACGTTACTAGGCATCGGGGAGAGGTCTGGTAATTGCCCGTTAGAGGTCATGTTGATTCACTACCTAGGGCTAAGGAACGATAGAAGGGTTAATTTAAGGAGTATCAGGAAGGCCGTTGAGTTATTTAAGGAATTAGGCTTCAGTATACCTGAATTCCAACCGGTTGTAGGAGCTAATGCGTTTAGGACTAAGGCCGGTATACATGTGGACGGATTGATTAAGAACCCCGAAGTGTATCTTCCTTACGACTCAGGTAAGTTATTAGGTATACCATACACTATTTCCATAACTCCATATTCTGGTAGGTCTGCAGTCGCTTACTGGATTAATACCTACTTTAGATTAGGTCCTAATGATGCCTTCAGTAAGGACGACCCACTAGTTAATGCCATCTACTTGGATATCCAAAGGATGTTCTCTGAGGGCCGTAGGGAGGAATTAAGCGATAATGAAATGCTATTACTTATAAGAAAACATGCCCCCGAATTACTTAATAAGTTGCCAGGGGGTTTAGATGATTGAGTAGAAAGTATAGAATTGCTGTTATAAAGGGCGATGGTGTAGGACCTGAAATAGTTGAGGCCGCCTTAAATGTATTAAGTGGCCTAGGATTTAATGCAGAATTCGTTGAGGTCAACGCAGGCTATGAATTCTTTAAAAGGACCGGTAAACCTATAGAGGAGGACGGCCTAAATGTACTGAAGTCCTGTGATGCAGTACTTAAAGGACCTATTACCACGCCCCTTGATAGGCCTGACTTCAAAAGCATAAACGTGATGCTTAGACGTGAGTTAGGCCTTTACGCTAACGTAAGGCCCTTCAAGAGCTTTAAGGGGATTTCCTTGAGGGACTTAAATGTAGTCTTGATCAGGGAGAATACTGAGGACCTCTATGTAGGTATTGAGGGAATTCATCTAGGTACGGCAATAGCGCTTAAGGTTATATCTAAGGAGGCGACTGAGAAGATCGTTAGATTCGCCTTTAACTACGCAATTAAACACGGATTTAAGAGGATTACCGTAGTACATAAATCAAATATCCTAAGAATGACTGACGGACTATTTAGGGATATATTCTTCACGGTGGCGAGGAATTACAATGACTTAGAATGTAATGAGATATTAGTGGATTCCGCTGCCTACCAATTAATCAGAAATCCTAAGGCATTCGATGTATTGGTTACTGAGAACCTGTATGGGGATATACTAGCTGATCTACTAGCAGGCATTGTGGGCAGTCTAGGTTTATGTGGTTCTATGGAGGTAGGGGACACTCACGCGTTATTTGAGCCAGTACATGGATCAGCTCCAGACATAGCCGGTAGGGGAATTGCTAACCCAATAAGTCAGGTGATATCATCTAAATTAATGCTTGAGTACTTAAGTACTAAATATGATGATCAATGGCTAGCTAAGCTAGCAAAGGCGTTGGATTCAAGCATCTCAACAGTAATTGAGGAAAGACGTATATTAACGCCTGATTTAGGCGGTAATGCCTCAACTAAGGAGGTAGCTGATGCCATATTAATTGAGGCATTACGAGTTCTTTAAGGTGATTCCATGTGAAATTATGTCTAAGGTTAGATACGTGGTTAGCCCACAACCCTAAACATCAATTGGGAATTATTTACTAAAGCAATTACAGTAGCATGCGTCAGTAGGTATGAGAGCACTGGCTCCTTAATGCCTAGCCTCCTCATGCCCTCAGACGTCAGCTGCCCCAATGTTTTAAAGTCCTTCAATATGGTGGCTATAAATCCCCTAATTCGTTCTAGGTAGGTTAAGTTTAAGTCGATAAGCCTAATTAAGTCATTTTAATGGACCGTGACTTAATACTACGTACCTGTAATTATTCATCATAGCTAGCTCCTTGATTTTACTCAACGACTCAGTAAATAATTTAAAGTCGTTTAGGTAAGGCACTTTAACCCCTCAAGCAACTTATCACCAAATAATGCATCACCAACGTATAGCACTTCATCACCTAACTCATAACCTACATAACTGTGTGGATGTCCTTTAAGGTCTACGACCTTAACTCCATAAATCTCCTCACCATCCCTAACCAATCTTATGTTCTCTAAATTTATGTCAGGAGCGATGGAACTCCCAAAGTTGTTAATGGACGTCAAGTCAATACCATAATCTAGGAATACCCTAAATCCACTAGAATTGATAAGTAATTCTTCACCGTATGGGACGTGTACTTCACTAGTTCTTAACGTGGTCAATGCATATATGTGGTCGCTGTGCTGCCTATTGCCCGGTAGGAGCTATTAAATACTGCGATGATTTAGATGATGCCTTACGTGATATTAGAACTAAGTCCATTACAGGCGCGTATGTAGAGCCCGAAGCACTTGCAGCACTCTCTGAGGGTGAGGGAATAAGCTATGAATACATAGTAGCTGCATTGAAGTACTTAGGTATATCTAAAGTGTACCTATACAGTCCCATCACTAAGTCCTTATTCAATAGCGGGCAGGTAGTTGCTGCCTCACCGGCAGAGGAAGTAATCCTTAAGAGAAACGGCTTTAAAGAAGTTGTAATACTGAAGATAGACATACCCCCAAACTCTCTATATATAACTCAATGTGTTGCTTGGAAATCGATTAACGGTCTAAAGGTAATTACGTCAAGAGAGATTCAGAAAGCATTAAGAACCTTAAACTACGAGGTATTAGAGCCAAGTAATTTAAATGAAGTTGTTGGATTTGAAAACATGGTCAAGTTATCGAGGGGTACTGTATTTAGGATATGCCCCGGCGGATGCCTGCTAGGAGGAGGTCAGCCCATTTCGCGTAATGAAGAGTTAGATAACGTACTGTCAAAAAGAATAGAGGTCTATAAAAAGATAATTAATGATGCATTCAGTAATTCAGTAAATGATGTGCCCTCCGATCCTCACCTCTTCCTGGGCGGTGAGGGCTCCCCACCATCAAATACGTTACCGCCTTAAGAAGGTAGGGTTTCAGCCACAACAATAATCTATATTAAAAATTAAGGTTATTAAGCCACTATGGATTTGTAATACATGGGGGAACTAACTTATTGACTGACGTCTTATCTAAGGAGGAGAGGAATCGTTTACTGAGGACTCTAGAGGAGGATAGGGAGCTTCGCTACGCGCTAATGGGCTTACTTGGGTTTAAGGAAGTACTTGATAGAATTACCAGGATCGAGGAGAGGTTTACTAAGCTTGAGGAAAGGTTTGCAGAGCTGGAGAAAAGATTTCTGGAGCTAGCTGAGAGGCAGCAGAAGCTTGAGGAGAGGATGATCGCGTTAGAGGAGAGGCTTGCTAAGCTTGAGGAGAGGATGGAGGTCTTAAATAGAACTGTAATAGTCATTGCCCATAGGTTTGGAGTCGTATCTGAGGAGGGGTTTAGGGGGGCCATGAAGTACGTTCTTGAAGACGTCTTTGGAGTGGCGAAGGTTGAGAGGTGGATTTATAGTGACGTTAAGGGGTCTGTCTACGGCTATCCGTCGGTGATCGAAGTTGATGTAGTTATAAAGGACGGCGTACATATTCTCATCGAGCTGAAGTCAAGAGTTTCTAAGGGGGATATAGCTGAGTTAAGTAGGATAGGTAAGCTTTATGAAGAGGTTACAGGTATTAAACCAAAGCTCGCGATAATAGGTGGCTTCGTAGACCCTAATGCCTATGAGGCTGCCCGTAGGCTCGGTGTAGAGTTAAAACCTATCACATGACCTCCTAGGGGCATAATTCAAAACGTTTAAAGTTCATTACGGCCGAAACCCTACCTTCTTAAGGCGGTAACGTATTTGATGGTGGGGAGCCCTCACCGCCCAGGAAGAGGTGAGGATCGGAGGGCATATCGCATTCGTGGTGCATAGTAGAATTCAGGATGGAAATGCCTAATACTACAGGGATCTAATGATACTATCATTCGGAGATGATGGTGAACGTATTGGTGAACGGATACATGTTTATCAATGGGGCCGCGGGGATTTGAACCCCGGACCACGGGGACCCGAACCCCGCATTCTACCAAGCTAAACTACGGCCCCTGGTGAAGTTATTACATCATTGGCTTAAAATCTTTAACTACCTCATAAGTAACTTTATTACCTTATCTGCTGCCGTAATCGGATTTAAATGTCCTTCCACGACTTCCTTATATATTTCCTTCACAGGCTCGACGCTCTCCATAGATTCCTTGATTATACTTAATACCTTGTACTTAATTGCTAGCTCCAGTTCTAAGGCCCTCCTTAATGCCGTCTTAGACTTATACTTTCCACTATGTACTAAGTAATCACGGTGGTCTTCTAGCGCCTTAATTAATTCGTTAATGCCGGCCTTAGTTAGTGCCGACGTCTTCACTATCCTGGGTACCCAGCCATCCCTTAATTCATCACCTAACGCGAATAATAGTTGATTGAATGCTATGTCAGCTCCAGGCATATCCGATTTATTAATCACATATATGTCGCATACCTCCATTATTCCTGCTTTAAGTGCCTGTATCTCATCGCCTGAGCCCGGCATCAATACGAGCACCGTAGTGTCGGCTACATTTGAAACCTCAACGTTTATCTGGCCAACGCCTGGAGTCTCTATAATTACGTAGTTAAATCCAATAGCATTAAATAGCTCGATAGCTAGTACCGCCTTAAGCGGCATAGACTCGCCTGGTAAGACACTCATACTCCTTATGAACACTCTATCCATATTCCTAATATCATGCATCCTAACTCTATCCCCGAGTAGAGACCCTCTAGAAATAGGCGATGCGGGATCTAATGCAAGTATTGCTACTAAACAATTATTCTGAGTTAATTCGTCAACTAATGCCGATATAAGGGTTGATTTACCGACCCCGGGAGACCCGGTAATTCCGACCACATGGGATTTAACTTCACCACCCCACAGCTCCTTAATGAATTCTGCACTCTCAGGACTATCCTCAATCATCGTTATTAATTTAGAGATAGCTATTCTATCCAAATTAAACGCTCTTCCAATTAAATCCCTAAGACTCACCCATGAACACCTTATAAAGTGGTGAATCATAACCCCCTACGTACTTTAATCCGCTACCTGTTAACGGTATTAATACCTTACCGCTTAACTCCCCCTTAATCAACTTAAATGCCGCATATGCAGCAGCACTAGTCGGCTCCACAGCGAAACCGAGGCTAAATAATTCCTTAACAGCACTAATTATATGGTGATCATTAATAACCACTAGGCGACCTCCACTCCTACTTATCGCTTCAGCCATATATGGAAGCCTAGGCGCATTCGTAAGCCTTATAGCGTCGGCTAATGAAGTAGATTCGCTACATTCGGTCCTCACCACATCGCTTAGGTACTTACTTAATGAGTCATAACCACATGCTTGAACAGCTATTAACTTAGGTACCTCGTTAATAAGCCCTAAGCTGAGTAATTCATTAAATCCCTTCCATAGGCCTAGTAGTAATGTACCACTCGCTACTGGAAGAATCACATAATCAACCTCTCCAAGGAATTCGTAGACCTCGAACGCTATAGTCTTAGTTCCTTCTATGAAGTAAGGGTTCCACGTATGCCCTATATAGTACTTACTCTCCGTTAAGTCGTCTAGTACCCTCCTCGACGCGTCATCCCTGCTTCCAGCCTTAATCACATTAGCGCCGAAGGCCCTTATCAGTAAGTACTTACCTAAGGGTATATCGCTAGGGACATAAACGCTTGCTTTAACCCCAGCGCGTCCAGCATAAGCCGCAATGGATATTCCTGTATTACCTGAGGAGTCCTCTAAGACCTCACTAACGCCTAATTCCAAAGCCTTTGAAATAGATAATGCAGATCCTCTATCCTTAAAGCTACCAGTAGGGTTTAAGTACTCCAACTTAAAAAGGATCTCTACTCCCCCTGAACTTAACCTTAGAGTAGGGGTAAGGCCCTCGCCTAATGTAATTTGCCTAGATATAGATGGAAGTAATGGAGAATATCTAAAAACCCCTAAATTACCCTCATGAGTTAGCCCCCTAAAACCACTTAAATCAAGTACGACTTCTAATACCCCACCACATAGACACCTAAATAATCTGTAATCACCGCCGTACTCTCTGCCACACTTCCTACATTTGAGTACGTAGCCAGCCATTAAAGCCCCGGTTTAATACTCAATAACTACTAAAAAAGTTAATCTACAACTCTATCGGATCAAACCATGATTACCTTAATACATTTAAAATAATCTTCTTCTGATAAGTAAAGGGCCTCCTCCCTATCAGTACCTATATCTAATTTACTCGTAAGATATTCTATATAATCATAAATGGCATCCCTAATGAAATCGCTCTTAGACATATAACCTAGCTCCCTATATACATTGCTAATAACATCATCTAATTCCTTAGGAATACGTAAGGTAATGATCTTTGAGCGCATATCTGAGCTGCTAACCAAATTGCATTCCCCTTTGGTTTTAGGTAATACCATTAGATATACTTTTCTGAAATAAATTAAGTTATGTAGTTTTATAGTTACAGTTAATACCTTAGGCTTAATCCTAAGCAGTACTAAGGATTTATTGCTTAGTCTAACTAATTCAGTTATTTAGATAAACTTATAAAGGAACCACCTACAAGTGACGTCCCTCTGGAGAGCTGTTACTAAATCCATACTATGGATTACTGATAATACTAGCAATTAGTGTGTTGAGCTGCTGCGGTGAGGAATCATTAGGTAGTTATGATAACTAAATAGTTTTTAAGAGTCTATAATTGAATAAGAAATCCGGCCTTAATCAATATATCTAAAGACTTCTTAAGAACGTCCTCACTTAAATTAACGCCTAATTCGCCCGCTAGGTAATTCTTTAATTCATTTAACGTCTTTGGCTCCCTTAGTAATAATGGTATCAAGCTCTGAATGACGGTCCTCATAAAGCCCTCCTTAATCAATTTATCTAATTCATCTAAGTCGGCATCATCTAATACCCTAATTAAATTCCTCAACATAATAACCCCTAACGGTCCTCTATAAGCGTACTTAGGTCCTTCACCGCCACGAATATCCACCTCACCGCATTGTAATAACCTGTTAAGTTGCATACCGCAGTATTTAACGATGTTCGTGCTTAAAGCTTTGCATAAATATTTAAATCTAAATTCCCTGATATCTCTATCTATCCATGAGGTCTCATGACCTAGATACTCAAACACGTAGCTTGAAAGCAGATGCTCATCAACTCCATCAATTAGTGCCGAGTACACTGATGACGCAACAGCTAATCCTATATGCATAGCTAGTGATGGATCGAACTTATCTATGGTATCTAAATCAGTATGGTAGTAGTTATCTGGCCATTGGTTAATCATTACTGATGGTACCCCAAAATGTATATACACATCGTGGTCGCTACCTACCTCATAGGGAACTACATCGAATTTATAGCTAACTAATCTCTTAGGGGATGAAAATGAGACTGTACGTGATAATGCATCCCTTAGCCCGTAATAAACTACTGACTCAAGTGGATGAAATAGGCTTGGAGGCGGTCTTACGAAATTAATTACAGAGCCCGTAATGCCTTGATCCTCACCAATCATATCTAGGTTGATTCCGAAGACCACATTACTTACGTCCCTAGATCCTAGATATGCTTGAGATCCGTAGTACTCTGGGAACCATAATAAGACCATACTATAGTCCTTAAGCGGCGGGATTAATGACTTCCTTAAAGCCCTATCAAGCGCTTTAGCAACTTCAATTAACGTTGCAGCACCGCTTACGTTATCATTTACTGTGCCTCCAGGATGGCAGTAATGAGCAAATAGATGTACTTCATTTAAGGCATCGCCTAACCTAGCTGTCACTACCTTAGCTCTTGGATTATCCCTGAACCCGGCCTCCACGTAAGCACTTATAATCACCTTATCCCCGTTCTTAACATGACGTATCAACTCATTAGCGGTTTTCCTAGAAATACTTAATGCGACGGCCTTAGCCCACTCCATATCATTAGGCGTTAGGAATAACCCTATGTAAGGGACTGCGTCCTCAGGGATATCGTTCTTGAAGAGCAGTATAGCTGATGCGCCCCGCATACATGCCTCACGATACGCTAAGTAGGCATTACCACTAGCTAGTACTGCTTTGCCGCTTACATCGACCCCCCTATAGTACTTAGATCTATCGCCTGGACCAACGTAAAGCAACTCGGCTCTTACATCGCCTCCGGGGCTATGGGCAACTACTAAAGTCCTTGAATCATTAAATGAGTGAAGCAATCTCTCATGGGGCTTTAACATCCTTAATTCAGCGTCCTTAACCCACCAACCAATTAGCGGCTCAAGATTCCCATAGCTAGCTAGGTACGAGTAATCGCGTACTTCCACGTTAAATGAGCTTAAATCAGCTAAGGCCTCGTATATGTAGTCAGCAGCCTCCTCAATACCATCACTCCCTTGAATTCTATGCATCATTGATAGCTCGCTGACGTGCTCCATTAACTCCTGCCTCGAAAACGCTTCCCTCAACCTATTAATCAATGGATTAACACCCATTAAGACTTAATAAGCACTTAATAAGTCTTAATAAGGTGTCAATAATCGTTGGTAGAGAGAATGCTTCTAAAGCGCTGATATTCATAATCATCACCTACTTAATTACCATGCCTTACGACTCATTATTGCTCAATTACGCCCTTAATTACCTCCCCCGTAACGTACCGCAGATCCTCCTAATCGTACGTAATTATATTCCATTAATCTCAGTAGCGATCACGGCCAGCATATTTGGTAGCGGCGTAAGTGTGGCACTTAAGGACTACGGTATGAGGATGTGTAGGTTTAGGTACCTATTACTAAGCGGCCTCATACCATACGCTATTTACGGACTAGGAATCATTTATGCATTAATAGCCGGCATAGTGGTTGTTAACCCTATGATACAGCTTTACAGAGAGTATGGCAGCAATCTGCCTGAAGGAAGCGAGGAATTCGTGCTCATGATGTCACTACTAAGCACGCTGTTTGTCGGTTCCACCATCATAGCCTTAGTGATGGTTGGCCAGGAAATCGGGTGGAGAGGCCTGCTCCTAACCGAGCTGAGGACGTTATTGAGGAAATCATTAGCGGCTGATGTTTTAATAGGCATTATGTGGGGCTTATGGTATGCGCCGTTGGTACTATTATATGGACATTATTACCCAAACCACAGGGATCTTATGGGCGTGTTAATGATTATTATGACTTCGGTACTGCTTAGCATGATATTATCTAAGATTAAATTGAGGTTTAATAGCGTGCTTTCCTCAGCGGCTGTATTAGGGGTTTTAAATGCCTTATATAACTTAATGAATCACACTGTGGTAGTCATCGATGAAATATATACATTACCTCAAGGCCTTCTAGGGGCACTATCTATGTCCACATTCCTACTCATACTATTCCTACTTAGGATTTGATAGTAGCTTGCTATGTAGTTTAATTAGATTCCTCTCAACTTGTATGCTAACCTTAAGTAGGTTGCCAGGCCCATCTATATGCAGGTAGTCATCATACCTCCTTCCCCCCATAGTCACCGCTATCTCATTTAATAGATTGTAGAGATTAGCGGCGCCCTCGTTCGAAGCCAACTTAATGATCCACATAAGCTCTTTAGATTCGTTGCAGACATAGTAAATTACCTTATCCCCCAGCCAATCGCTGCTTAATTTAAGGGCTAATGACTCGTTAAGGTACCTGCTAATCAATACGTAAATGTACGCCGGCCCTAAAGCCCCCTCATATAGTATATCGCATTCCATAGGCCTAGGCAAGTCTATCGTCTCTATGGGTTCATTAATAATGTACTTCTCAGGGAACATAATGTACTTCATGGATTTAGGTACTACGACATACGCGTTATTAACTAATCCCCATCCACCAATATCGTAGAGGTACCTAACGAATTCCTCACCAAACACGTATGGAGCCAGTTGAATAGCTATATAGGGGTCTTCAGGCTGTATTTTAGTGACCTTACTTAGGTTGCTCAGGTTAAGTAATCCAACGTAAATATCGGCAGTTAGATCCGCATCGCCTTCAACTAATGATTTAATGGCTAACGCTTCATCTAGCGTCCGGGGAGTGGGTAGTTTAAAGTGCTGGTTTTGAAGTACGTGCGTTAATTCATGCGCTAAAACCCTATATGTTAGAGGGTCATTAACGTTAAGTAAATCGTGGACTACGTATATGGTATTGCCTGATGAGGCCGCTAGCCATAGGCCGATTAACTTTCTAAAGGATTCAGTTACGTCGTAGCTTAGGTCGGAAAGCAAGGTCATCTTGAATACGTCGTTAAGTATGAGGGCATCCTTAGGTACTTCATCACCCCAGGTACTGAGGGCTGTGGAGGAATCGATTAACACCGCTTCAGGCGGGGTTGAAAACTTAAGACCCCTAATTGATGATACGTTCTCCGCGATTAATCTAATTAGGTTATGTACATTAGTCTGATTTGATATGTAGTAACCTACTCTATGTGTACCTAGATAGCCTATTAATGTCCCAGCTACGAATGAAGTAATTATAAACAGCAAAACTATGATTAATTTGCTTGATCTCCTCATCGATTAGGGCCTAACTGTGTAGTATAGCCTCTTCCTCATCCTACCCTTATTTTCAGCCTTTATGAATACTATCTCACCTATTTCAGAGACGTTCCTCACATGAGGTCCTCCATCAGCTTGTACATCAATTCCTGGGATTTCAACTATCCTTAACTTCTCTATATTAGGTGGCATCTTATTAGCTAACTTAACAATCCCTGGTATCTTGAAAGCTTCCTCTCTACTTAACCAGTATATCTTAACCTCTACTCCTAACTTAATTACTTCATTAGCCTTACGTACTACGTCTTCAAATATATTCTTGTCGAAGACTTCCAAGCTGTAGTCGTCATAGGCGTACTCAGGAGTTATATTACCTCCAGTGATTAACGCGTTATAATCCCTGTAAAATATTGCTGAGATTATATGGGCAGCAGTATGCAACCTCATTAGCCTATACCTTCGATTCCAGTCAATGACGCCTATAACTTCATGACCTGCGCTTAAATCAATGACGCCTCCTTTAATAACGTGGAGGACTTCATCATTATTAAAGACCACATCGATGACATCATATCTCTTACCATCCTTAATTATATATCCTAGGTCGTTAGCTACGCCACCACTTCTTGGATGGAAAGCTGTTTGATTAAGGATAATCCCGTTTTCTAGGACCTTAACTACCTTAGCGTTAAATTCCCTAATATAACTATCAAGTTGATATATTAATTCAGTCACAGACACCTACCTAATAAAGATAGTAAGCATAGTTAAAAATATGATTAACTCTGAGATGCACATGGCAATAGTGTTTAATAGGAAGTCGTCGTAGCGCCTTAAGCTCAACTTAATCCTATATACATCATTTAATCTCCTAACGTATATGTACCCAGTAAGCAAATCCATAAGCAGGTGCATTGATGATATAGCTAAGGAATTTATTACAGCTATTATTAGGCGGTATTTACTGAACAATGTAATCCATACAATTAATGAAGTAATCATAGATATAATCAAATTATTAAACACTTCATGAGTTAATGCCGTCCTACGCTTATTTCTATGCCCTAAGGCGTCTATTAAGTAGTTAGTTACTAGGGAGGTGATGAAGACAGCATTCACTATGTAGATGTCATTAAATAACGATAATATATACAATATCATTAAGGTGATACTTAATGACGTGGTGACATGCGTTAGTAACTTCAATTATATTCACTCCACTAAGCTCTCTTCATATGTAATTAATAAATTTACCCTCATTAGAGATAAATAATTAAAACTAACTTACGTTAAGGCAATATGAAGCCTCGTCTTGAAAGGCGGGGAGCCGTCAGCTCCACCATAAATTGTGGGATTATATGTTATGAATAGCGTTAATTCGCTCATCAAGCAAATTTATTTAAACTAACCTCCTCCTACCTGAAGGGATTGATGGTTTGGGCTACATTCAGGAGCTCCCACGGCTTAGCCCCTAGACCGGCCCATTACTCCGCCCCTTGGAAGTTGGGTTATGATATTGCCACACCTCCGGGGGCTAGGGTTTAAGCCGCATACATACGGCGTCTGAGGTAGTCCCTGAAGGCCTCAGACACTACCTCAACTACGGGGGGAGTAGGGGCACGAGGGCTTACAGGCCTTCATCCCAGCCTTGAAGGAGGGATCTCCAATTGTAAGTTAGTTAAGCTTAAATGGTATGTATTCAAAGTTTAGCGGGTACGGGTGAGTGGATTTAAATACTTCAGACGATAGATGTTCAGATACAGAGTCATTAATAACCTCAGCAAGCTCTAGGGTAGTTTTATTTATAGAAGTATTTGCATTAGTTTTCCTAATCTTACTCTCAGTGCTATCCTGCTACATACTACTTCGAGATGTTGTTTTATTTATCGACTTAAACGTGACCTATGTACAGTTAACTGATATAGTTCTTAACGACGTATTCATGTTGATAATAATGGCTGAATTAATTAGGTTCATTTTAGCGTTAAGGGCTGACCCTAAAGGGAGGATTATATGGCTAGCTGAGGTAGGGTTAATAGTATGCATACGGGAAGTCATAATCGCATCTATTTCAAAGGAGGCACTTAGTATGCTGCTATCGGCTATCGCTACATTAGTTCTCACGGCAGTTATATGGATGGCTAGGACTAAAATACTACGTGATTAGGTAAGGAACTGAAAGTAAAAGTATTGCGATAGTTAATCAGCAGAAGGGAACACGTGTAGTTAAAGTGATACCGTTATGGACTAATTTAATAATCATCCTAACCTATCTAGGCAGCCCCTTCAAGTATAATTCCTCGTTAATTGATTGAGCAAGCACGTAGAGCTCAGTTGATAGCCTTTTAATTAATTGTTCATTAAATTCATCAACCATCAACCTCCTACTAATACTTAATGAAGACCTAACTGCGTAATTCCTCAGTAGAGCCACGTAAGTTAACTTCAGAACCCCTAAGCCACCTATGACGTACGTGCCTGAAACACCTACTAGCTCCATCCCATCAATAACATCGGAATTAACCTCACTCACCAATATGCCGTAATTACTTAGAACCTTACATACGTACTTAGGGCCATACTTAAGCTTGGTAGTTAATGGTACATAAGCCTCATAAGTACATGTAACCTCCAATTGTTTAATACTTGAATTACTAATAAACTTGCTCATCATTAGCTTCCTATATACGGCGATTAAATCACCGTAATTAGATAACGGAGTGCAGCCGTCCATAGTTAATTCGACCCTTACCAAACCCCCTGAACCACCAAATACTCCTAAAACGACACTGCCAATCCTCAACGAAGCGGTTAACTCAGTAAACTTATCATAATTAAGTAACCGAGCGTCCTCATCATACAACGAAACTACATCCGATATGAATTCCGGTACGTTACCACACATTAGGGTAATAACTACTCTAATAGTTAACCTACCCTCAAGCACCATATTCCCATTACTGAATTTAGATTAGGAGTTTATTTAATTCAGGAATTAGGAACGCTTCCACGCTCACGGCACTTCTAATTTTTAATTACTTTTAACCCCGTGAGCGGGGTTGGCCCCTGGTGTGGGATCACTAGCTTCACCTGCACTCCACGGGCTCGTAGGGCCCAACGCCGCAGGCCCCCACCTGAGGACAAGCACCTTAACCCAATGTTCACTGCTCCCACGAAGTCCCTGTCCAAGACCAGCCCGTTGCCCCTGCTAGTTGATCCAGCAGATGATTCTCCTATACCCGAGCATTATTAAGGCCGTTCTATGGTTCTTCGGCAGCTTCCTGAGGGCCTTGATGAGGTTGCTTAGACCCTCCTTAGCAATAGCGTACTCATTTGCCCTAGCTAGCTCAGCGATTTCCTTAGAGACCTTCCTAGCCCAGCCCTCTAATACGTTCCTAGTCCTCCTGTGGAAGCTTCTCACCCTCTAAAATCCTCTTTCTCCTTAGCCATGCATTATATCTAGTTGATAAGTGTTTTTCTCTTAAGATCCTCAGCCAACGCTTTAAAATGCATTGCTTTCTCAATTGATATCTTAAATTCCCTAACTGGGACGTGGTTTGCGGTAAAGGCGCCTCATTATAGAAAGATCTAGAACCTGAACGCTTGATTATGATATTAGCTCAGAAACACGTCCTGCTTATAACTGAAAGCCTTGCCTTTCTAAGGCTGGGTTATTGTTTATATGCGTATTCTTTAGTTTTCTCAATGATAAGAATAACACTAACAAATGTAGAGACTAAACATTAAAGGGGATAAGGACGATGGAACAAGAACTTAAGTGATTTACTAACTAAATGCTCAATGTAAACTATAATTAAACTAAAACGTTTCCCATTTAATCACCTACCATTGGTTTCCTTAGGTGTTCTAAGCCTTACTACCCGATGTTTAGGTCTACGTAGCTGCTATCCAGCTTAGGTGGTACGGTCCTCTCAACAGTTACTGTAGCGCCTTGAGGCAGCTTAATCTCAACGATCATCCTACTGTGGGTAGTTGTCTTAAATCCCTTTGGATCGCTGGCGTTAAATACTAGGAGCACTAACTCGCCTGGCTCTAGCAATCCATCAGGGACCAACTCATCAGCCATAGCGTAGAGCCGTGTCGCATTAAGTACGCCGAAATTATTTAATACAAATACGCGTTTAAGCCCTCTGGATATAAATGGCTTACTAAAGCATCGATTCTATGTTTAACCTCGTTGATACTCGTTCCAATAACATTTATATGACCCATCTTCCTTCTCTTCCCCCACCTCGTTCTTGCCATATCAGTATAGCTTCCCATATCTTAATACACTTAATGGTACTTTATCTAGTGGAAGCCCTATGATGTTGACCATCCCTCCACAGGCTATTAGCCTTGGTTCAGCTGATTCAAGCCCTATAATCGCTCTAATATGTTGCTCGAACTGGCTTACGTTGGATGCATCTAATGTGTAATGACCTGTATTATGTACTCTTGGAGCGATCTCATTTACCAATATATTACCGTCCTTAACGAAGAATTCGACAGCCATGACACCCACATATTTAAGCTTACTTGCTATCTCAGACGCTACCTCAACATCTTCTGTGAGGCAACGAAATTTGCTAAGGGACCATAGTTATATATGAGGATTCCTCCTTCATTTCTGTTATGGGTTGGTGGATAGTACTGAACATTCCCTTTACAATCCCTTGCTGAAATTACTGATGCCTCATAATCGAATTCGATGTACTCCTCCACGATGAAAAACGCCTTCTACTTTATTAATTGCTTCCTATAATGTACTTAGATCCCTCTCGCATCTGATGAGGTACTATCCCTTCCCATTATATCCTCCCTTAGACAGCTTTACAACGGCTGAGCAATTGAATTCGTTGCGGATTAAGTTGAGGACTTCACCGCGGTCCTCAGTGATGTAGAACCTAGGGGTAGGTATCATACTGTCCTTGAAGAACTTCTTTTCCCTCCACCTCTCACGCTTTAACTCCACTGCCTTAAGTCCCGGTATGAGCTTCCCCTTATCCTCAGCATATCTTGACGCATCCTCAAATACATGCTCAAATTCGTAGGTAATTATATCGACTTCATCGATCACCTCCTTATAGCTATCTACGCTAGAGCACTTATCAGCCATCCTACATGCAGGTGAATCTCCACGATCCATTACGTAAAAACGTCAATGGGTACTTAATGCCCTCTAAAACCATCATCCAACCAAGTTGTCCGCCGCCTAGGATACCTATTTTAAGATTGCTCGAGTCTTGTAGAGAGGACTTCATTCCTCATCCTATCCACAAATTCTATTAGCCTCTTCGCGATTTCAGGGTACTTAATACCTAAGATCCTTAAAGCAAGTAGTGCAGCATTCCTAGAATTACCTATGGCCACGGTAGCTACTGGCGTTCCGTAAGGCATTTGAACAATAGATAGTAATGAATCTAGACCATTAAGATATTTAGACGGTATGGGAACCCCGATTACAGGTAGGTGTGTTAAGGAGGCAACCATACCAGGGAGGTGGGCAGCACCACCAGCACCAGCAATAATGACTTCAACACCCTCTTCAGCAGCTTTTCTAGCATATTCGAACGTGAACTCCGGTGTTCGATGCGCTGAAACCACCTTAACATCGACCTCGACATTAAACTGCCTTAGTAATTCGACGCACTCCTTCATGTACTCCCAGTCAGTCTTACTTCCCATAATAACAGCTACCTTCGGTATCTGCATCACCGATATACATATTCATGCAAAAAATGCTAATAAATGTTACGCTGTTAGATGCTTTTAAAATATATCATAATTATGTAAACCGATCATATAAGACATTAAGCTGTTATTATAATCCGCGAACCCAGCTAAGCTGCAGATGAATGTTATTCAAGGCCATGACCTTAGGACAACTATTGAATTAGTGGATGCAACGCCCTTAGTTGATCTAATCTCATCTATGCATTTATTTAAACTTGGTATGTCTGTAGCTATTGCAATTACGATGATATCGTACTCTCCGGTCACCTCATATACTCTATCAGTACATGTTAGATTCATTAAATTCTTAGATACCTCAGGCACGGGTAGTGGTGGCTGCGTCTTAACAAGTACCACAGCCCTAACCTCATTAGAGATGCTATAATCAATTGTAAATCTCCTTATGACCCCCAACTTAATTAGCCTGTTGATCCTCTTACGTATTGCTGACTCACTTAACTTTAACTCCCTAGCCATCTCGGTATATGGTATCCTAGCATTAGATCTCAGCATACTTAATATCTTAAGATCCAGTTCATCGAGTATTACTGGACCGCCCTTGCTCAAGGCCTTAACACCGTGCCCTTACCGTTTAAGGCATCTCTTACAGGATCTTCAGTAAGGCCTGAAGCTATCACTACTTCCTTAACCCCACTCATTAATGCATTAGATGCTTCCAATAACTTCCTATTCATCCCAGCACCAACCTTAGGGACTATCTCACCGACTTCGCTGGCATTTATAGTTCTAATGACTTCATTATTAATCATCACTCCAGGGACATCAGTTAATATTACTAACTTATCTGCCTTAATGGACGAAGCCACTTTAAAAGCCACTTGATCTGCATCAACGTTAAGCATGTTTCCTTCACCGTCTATCGCTATAGGTGCCATGACTATGGTGTACCCGCTACCTAGTAACGAATCGATCAACCTAGTATCAACACTCACGATCCTGCCAGTAAACCCTCCATCAATAGCTCTCTTCCTCCCCCTCTCATCAACCACTATAATCCTCTTCTTCCTCTCAGCTATTAACGTCGGTCCGTCAGCACCTGAGATACCAACGGACTTAACCCCCCTAAGCACTAGGCCTGAAACTATTTCCTTATTGATCTTACCCGCCATGACCATGACGTATACTTCAAGCTCATCTCTATCGGTGTATCTACTCCTAATCCCCTCAGGGGACACCACGAACCTAGGTTCAATGCCGATCCTCTTGCAGTACTCAGTTACTACATTGCCTCCTCCGTGGATGAATATTAGCGGGCCGTTCTTCGCCTCCTTGCTTACGCTCTCAATAACGCCAGGCAGGTTCTTATCTATAACTTTTCCACCTACCTTAATTACGTACATAAAGTCCACCGCACTTAAGGCTTTAATGGAGGATACTTCAGACCTAGTGTCTCATCAAATCCCATAACGATGTTAAAAGCTTGTACAGCCTGGCCAGCAGCGCCTTTAACTAGGTTATCTAATGCCGTAAATGAGGTTAACCTGCCCAATCTTCTCTCATATGCGTAGCTCACGTCAGCATAATTACTACCCACCACGTACTTAGGATCAGGATATCCTGGGGGGACGGTCCTCACGAATCTAATAAACGGCTCCTTAGAGAACGTCTGAACGTAGATCCTCATTAATTCAATGTCGTCTAACCCCCCATCAACCCATATATGTGTTGACGCTAGAACGCCCCTAATACTGCTTACTGAATGAGGCACTAGGGAGACCTTAATTTCCTTATTAGCTAATGCCGAGATTTCCTGCTCGACTTCAGCTGCGTGTCTATGACCGTCCGCCTCATAAGGTCTTATAGCTCCCTCCCTCTCAGGATGGTGCGACCCCATTGAAGGCTTAGATCCACCCTCACTACTACCAACCTTAACATCAGCTATTACCTTACTTAAATCAGCTATGCTGGACCTAGCAATAGGTATTAAGGAAATAATCACCGCCGTTGAATTACATCCAGGAGATGCAACCAGCTTAGCACCCTTAAGCTCATCTCTATGTATTTCTGGTAATCCATAAACGGATTTACTAAGTAGGTCCGGATATGGGTGCTTAAATCCATACCAGAATTCATATAATTCAGGCTTCTTAAGCCTGAAGTCAGCGCTTAAGTCTATTACCTTAAGTCCTGACTCAAGTAAATTAGGTACGTAATTTAATGAAACTCCATGAGGCAGTGATAGAAATACGACATCACATTTATTTAGTACTTCATCTAATTTGTATTCACTAAATCTTAATTCCTTATAATAGCCCCTTAAATTGAAGTGAACGTAATGCACAGGCTTACCTACGTACTCCCTCGAGGTTACATACGTTACCTTGACCTCAGGATGGTTAGCCAGTAACCTCAATAACTCACCGCCTGTATACCCTGAAGCACCTATAATGCCAACCCTAACAGCCATCAATGCCACCTAAGTAATTACTTCCTTGAAATGCTTATTAAATACTTAGCTATATATTCATGTACTTTAATGCCAGTAGCATATATGAATCCCTTAAATTCGGGAACTCCATTAACTTCATTAACGTAGAAGTCCTCCCCCTGTAATATATCTACGCCTGCTATCTCGGCTCCCACCGATTTAGCTGATTTAATGGCTAATTCCCTTACCTCATCGTTGGGTACGTAGTTCTCAGCAGTACCGCCTAAAGCTATATTACTACGCCATTCATCTGCATTTGATGATTTCCTAATCATACACCCCAATACCTCATCCCCTACTACAATGCACCTAATATCTCGTCCAAAGCCTATGACCTCCTGAAGGATGTGCGCCCTAAGTACTGATGAACTTAGTTGATCTCTATGCTCCATAACTAGCTTCATATCTAATCTATCCCTTACATAGCTAACTAATCTACCCCAGCTACCTATAGGCGGCTTATCAATTAATGGGTACTTAAGATTATTGAGGTTGTTCTGAATGGCTGTTGATGATAGTGCCAGGTAGGTTTTAGGGATTCTAATACCTTCCTTAATTAGGTAACAATATGTAAGTATCTTATCATTACATATGTAGAGAGCCTTAGACGAATTGATTGCTATGCCTCCCATGCTTTCAAAAGCGACCGCTGAGTAGATAGCGTTATAGGCTGATAAAGGTCTGATGAGGATTACTGAGTCTCGGAACGCATTACTAGTGTTAAGCGGAAGTACCTCATTATCAACCTTAATTAACTCCACGTTAATTCCTAAATCCCTTAACGCATTAATCAATAATCTCTCATCATACCTTATAACATCAACGGCTATGAAGTACCTCATATCCGGCTCATCACCCTAGCTATGCACAATTCCAATAGGCTCAAGCAGTTTGACCTCCCTTTATCTAATTGGCATCACCACCATAGATTTAGACATGGTAAACATTATGTTAAACACTTAAAAACTTTAATGAAAAAATATTCTATTATTAATGCATAAGTTTAAAATATTTTTATAAATCAACCTCCCCCAGCCCTGAAAATGGGGACTCCACGACCGTTTGCCCCCTACTCCTTTAGTTAGCGGGTCACCGACTCCCCCATCTATTCGGGACTACATCTTTATTTACGGAGCGCTTAGAGCTCCTTCCGTCCTAAGCCTAACTAGATCCCCCCTCATCAATATCTAGTTTTGCAACTACGTAGGCCTTAGCTTAATTAGCTACATTAGCTAATGTAACCGCTAATGCAGGTTCCTTGTTAATACTCAAGTAATGTGTTGTATGAATTTCGTACACATCAATTTAGATTAGGTTGAGTTACGTCAATTATCCATCAATTAATTTAATCCATAGTTCAGGGCTAATGTTTATAAATACCGCACTATGGAGTCTTAGAATGGTGTTAGATGATGATAGTAAAGTGCCCTATATGTGGCGGCGAGGTAACCGTGCCTGATGATGCATTACCCGGCGAGTTAATAGAGCATGAATGCGGAGTCACATTGGAAGTAGTAATTGATGGTAAATCAATAAAGTTAAAGCCGTTGGAAGGTGTTAGAGAGGATTGGGGAGAATAAAACTACTACTTCTTTATGACATACTTCGTTGGGAGGAGAAGTCATTTATAGATGCTGCAAGGAAATTAGATATAGACATAACCCTGCTTCAAGTTCCATCAATATACGGTAAGGTTGGTGATAAGGCCACATTAGGTGTTAATGACGTAGATGTAGCCCTTCAGAGGTCAGTTAGCTTCTATAATTCGTTGGAGTCAACGATATTGATGGAGTCCATGGGCCTAAATGTAATCAATAAATCTTATACAATCATGGTATGTCAGGATAAGCTATGGACCACCTCATTATTAGTTAAGAATGGTATTCCCGTACCGGATACTTACGTAGCATTCGACCCTAGTGCCGTCAATAAAGTGGCTGGCAGTTTTCTGAGATACCCATTCGTCATTAAGCCCATATACGGTAGCTGGGGTAGGCTACTTGCCTTAGTAGATGATGAGGAGGACTTGAGAACGGTTATTGAGCATAGGTCATATATGCATAACCCGATATACAGCATATATTACCTGCAGGAATTCGTTAATAAACCGGGGAGGGATATTAGAGTATTTACAGTAGGTGATGAAGTGCCAGTGGCTATTTACAGATACAGTAATCATTGGATTACAAACACTGCTAGGGGAGGTAAGGCAGTACCAGCACGTATAGATCCTGAACTAGAGGACTTAGCATTAAGGGCTGCAAGGGCTGTTGATGGGGTCTTCCTAGGTATTGACGTATTTGAACACCCGGAGAAGGGATACGTTGTAGACGAGGTAAATGCAGTCACCGAATTTAGGAACACAGTCGCTGTAACCGGTTACGACCTAGCATATAAAGTCTTAGAGTATATAGTTAACATGGTGAAACATTAAAATGGTAATTAAGTATTTAAACCTCTATGGATCTAGGGGATTAACACTAGTTAGAGGCGAGGGGCAGTACGTATGGGATTCCAATGGAGTTAGATACCTCGATTGCCATACGGGCCATGGAGTCGCCTTCTTAGGACATAGGAATCCAAGGATAGTGAGCGCTATTAAGGATCAACTAGATAAGTTGATCACCTTACCTTCGGCCTTCGATAACTACCTACGTGATGAGGCCTTAGCTGCGTTGGAGAGGATAATTCCCAAGGGGTACGGATACGCTTACTTCCTAAACTCAGGTTCTGAGCTTGTTGATTTCGCGTTAAAGGTTGCGCGGAAGGTTCGAAAGAGGTCTAAATTCATAGCATTTACTAATTCATTTCACGGCCGAACGTTTGGGGCCTTGTCATTAACTTGGAATCCCAAGTATAGAGAGCCATTTAAGCCCTTACTAAGTGATGTTGAGTTCCTTAAGTATAATGATGTATCATCACTCGATAAAGCGATAACAGATGATGTAGCAGCGGTAGTTGTAGAGCCTATACAGGGTGAGGGGGGAATCAACCCAGCTACGCCTGAGTTTATGAAGGCTCTTAGGGAGATTACCGAGAGTAGGGGGGTTCTATTAATAGTTGATGAAATACAAACAGGTTGTGGTAGGACGGGGCATGTGTGGGCCTCGGACATGTATGGGGTCTACGGCGATATAATGCTCTTAGGTAAGGCAATAGGTGGTGGGGTGCCTGTATCCATAGCTCTATTAAGGGATGAAATTGGCAACCAGCTGGGCGAAGGGGATCATGGATCAACCTTTGGTGGTAACCTACTTGCTCTGGCAGCGGTTAGAGCGGCATCTGAGGTAATACTATATGATAACGTAGCTGGTAGGGCTAAGGCCGTCGGTAGTAGATTAATTAATGAACTAAATAACTTATGTAAGGACTTTAAAGTAGTTAGGGAGGTTCGGGGTGCGGGCCTGATGATAGGCATCGAGATGAGGTTCGATCCTAAGCCAGTCATCCAATGCCTTCAAAGAGAAGGCGTATTGACATTGAAGGCGGGTACAACCGTGGTTAGGTTCCTACCGCCCTACCTAATAAATGACGATGATGTCAATGCAATAGTCTCTTCTGTCAGTAGGTGTCTAAATGAGGAAACTACTAGAAGAATTAATGCTTGAACTACTTAAGGCGTACAGCCCTACGGGTTATGAAGAGAAGGCCGTTAAAAGGTACGTTGAGATCGTGGGTAGCATCGGAATTGGGAGAGTATATGTTGATGAGGTAGGGAATGCAATAGTAGATTGTGGCGAGGGTAACAGCAGGTGGGTACTGCTTGCAGGGCACATAGATACGGTTCCAGGAGAATTGCCGGTTAGTTACGATGGCAATATATTTAAGGGGAGGGGGGCAGTAGACGCTAAGGGCCCTCTAGTAGCTATGACCGTGGGTGCATTGGAGGCTTCCAGGCATGTAGGAAGTGGATGTAGGGTCACCGTAGCTGCATTAGTTGGTGAGGAGGGTAGAAGCCCAGGAGCTAGGGCATTAATTAATGATATGATTAATAAAGGTGTTAGACCTAGTGCTATAATCGTTGGTGAGCCATCAGGATGTGATGGGGTAGTTATAGGCTATAGAGGTAGTATTAAATTAAGGTTAAAGTGCGTTGGTAGTGGAGGGCATTCATCAGACCCAAATAGAGGTGTCTCAGCTATTGAGGAATTAATTAATCTATGGTTGGGTATGAAGTCATTATCTACTTCACTACAAGTTAGTATTGGTATGAATTATATTAGAGGTGGGGAAGCGTTTAGTGTCATCCCTAGGGAGTGTGAGGCATTACTAGATATAAGGATACCCGTGGATCAGGGGTTACCTATGATTAGATCGAAAATTATTGAGTACATTTCAAGTTCTTCAAGTAGATGCGTTCCTGAGATGGTTGAGGAAACCCCTCCAGTTAAGGTAAGTGTTAACACACCTATAGTTAGGGCGTTAATTAGATCAATAATTAGGAATGGATTAAGGCCTATCCCATCTATTAAGTTAGGTACTAGCGATATGAATTTATTAGTTAATTTAACTAATAACATAGTTAGCTACGGTCCTGGAAAGCCAGAGTTATCGCATACTGATTACGAGGAAATCAGCATTAATGAATTAGAGTTAGGTGCTAAGGTATATAGGGACGCCGTAATCGAGTACTGCAGCATTACTTAGATATTATCCTTAGGTAGTGGATTACCTCCTTAGCAAACCTATCTGGGTTGAAGTACCAGGCTCTCCTGTAGGCAAACTTCCTCATATTTATTAAGTCCTCCTTAGGCATTCTAAGAACCTTAATTGTGTAGTTGACGAATTCATAGTCGTTACTGGCTGTAAATCCGTCCCTGCTGTTAGTAACTAATTCAGCTAGTCCTGATTTCTCGGGAAGTATCGGTATAGCTCCTTGGCTCATCGCCTCAACAGGAGCCATGCCGAAATGCTCTCCTATCCTAAGATGAATGTATAGCTTAGCCTCCCTATAGAACTTAATCATCTCAGCAGGGGTTAACGCTCTATCAATGAAGGTTACTCCTTCAACCTCTGAAGATAATCTCTTAAGCCTATCGTAATACTCCATGAACCTCATATCAGGTACACCTATAATAGTTAACTTAGCATCAGGAACCTCAGGCTTAATCTGCCTCTTAAACCAGTCCAGCAGTAGATCCTGCCTCTTTTGCGGAACGAACCTACCAACAGTTAATATGACGTTATCCCTTGCCTCGCTTAAGTCTGGTTCATGCGTGAAGAACTCCCAGTCAACCGCCGGGTATACTACGTTACTTTCGATCCCGAATGACCTATATAGTGCTGAGGCAGTATAGTTAGAGTTAGTCATATGTAGGTCGGCTAACTCATAATACCTCTCATAAATGTGGGGGAATCTATAGAGGTTTAAGAACACGTATACGTTATTACTTGTTAACTCCTCCTCAAATGGGTAGTGTATATATAGTGCTGACCCCATTCTAGGGTCAGATAGCTTAGTAGCTAATACGTATATAGGCTCCTGAATCATGATCAAGCATACGTCAGGCCTATGCCTATTAATCACCTCGTCTATGGAATATATGATGTTAATTATTCTCTCAGTCTTCATGGGTATTATTAAGTCTGATGGAATCTTACTAAATACGTTTTTTATTAACTCGAACTTAACGTTAGGTAGGTCTGGGAATTCGCTCGGATCCCTACCACTGCTGACGACTATTACTTCATGCCCTAGCGAGCTTAACTCATATATAAGTAACCTAGTTAATCTCTCACTACCGCCGAATAACTGGAGATGGGGGTGAATAAGCATTACCCTTAGATGATTATTTAAGTAACTGGTCAACCACTCACCCGTAGGTCTTTTCATCTTAGTTAGTTTATAAAATTATTTATTAATGATGGAAAACTCATTACTTAATGATTATAATTAACTTCGCATTCCTCAATTAAGGTTCTACGACCGGAGGAGTGTAGTGATTAAGAGCTAAAACTTGAATGATTATTGATACCCTCTTAAAGCGCCTATATCAGCTTATATAGGTAATTCTCTAAGACGTTATCATTTAATTCAATCCCTAATCCTGGCTCCTCAGGAGGTATTATGTATCCGTCCACAACTTTGAATGGATTCTTCAATATCATGTTATGTAATTTACCTATATTATATTCTTGAATAAGTAAGTTAGGGCTGCATACATCGAGCTGTATCGTTGCAGCTAAAGCCACTGGCCCAAAGTACATGTGTGGAGCGATAGATGCGTAGAAGGCTTCAGCCATCGATGCGATCTTCTTTGACTCGAGTATGCCTCCGCACCTAGCTACATCCATCTGTATTATCTGTGCTGCTTGCTTACGTAATAATTCTAGGAATTCATATTTAGTTACCTTCCTCTCACCAGCAGCTATAGGAATCCTCGTATGCCTAGCCACCCTAGCCATTTCATCAACGTTTTCAGGTGGTACGGGTTCCTCGAACCATAGGGGATTGAATTCCTCTAAAGCCTTAGCAACCCTTATAGCGCTCCACGTGGTAAACTGGCCGTGAGTCCCTATGCAGATCTCCACATCATCACCTACCGCATCCCTAATGGCCTTAAGTAGCTTCCTAACGTAGTTTATCTCATCTAGCGTAACGTCTCTAGGACTTGGATATATCGGCGGAAATGGATCTAATTTCAACGCCTTAAATCCATTCCCCACTACCTGTAAGGCATTATCAGCCGCTTCATCAGGTGTGAGCTTCCTCCAACCCTCACCCTCAGGAATGTATGAGTAGGCCTTAATTTTCTCATTTACCTTACCTCCAAGTAAGTTATAAACAGGTTGCTTCAAGTACTTACCTATGATATCCCAACATGCCATCTCAATAGCGCTGATTGCTGACATTGATGTTAAGTCCGGGTGCCTATAGTCATGGTCGTATGTATACATCCTACGCCATAGGTCCTCAATCTTGAACGGATCCGAGTTAATTACGTATCGCTTACATAGATCCTCTAATAATTTAATATTAGATACCTCCCTGCCAATGGCAGCTAATGAAGTTAATTCGCCGATGCCCTCAATTCCCTCATCAGTAGTTAACTTAAGGAATATCCAGTAACGCCCACCTCTATAGGGAGGTACGTTTTCAACCACAATTATGTTAAAGCCGCTTATCCTCAAAACATCACCTAATTAAATTAGTTATATTAAATTAGTTATTAAATTAATAACTAAACCAAGCAAAATATGATCATTAGTTGGTGGTCGCCCATGCCCATTAGCTAGGTTGCTTTAGCTACTTGAATTACTTTGGT
>ERZ1669248.284-NODE-284-length-27424-cov-10.967591_pt1 | contig 27424 bp, 34 predicted proteins | sample MGYA00579296_ERZ1669248 | MGnify/ENA primary metagenome ERZ1669248 (study PRJEB41166, sample SAMN08046057) | hot springs metagenome | biome: hot spring; feature: neutral hot spring; material: thermophilic sediment; isolation source: thermophilic sediment from...
CGGTTTATGTTTCAATCAGTGATATTAGAGCTCAATCCATTGGTGCCCATATGTTAGTAACTGCTGGTACAGCCTCTTCTGCTACCGGTTCTTTTACGAGTATGACTAATTATGTATCCACTTCCAATATAACCGCTCTAATTGGTGGAAGAGTACTTAATGCTACTATTAAAAATGGTTCTAACTATATTTATGATGCAGGGTATATAGCTGAACAGGTTAATACAGGTCTATCTGATGTGGGGTTTGTGGCTAAGGCTGTTAACGTAAGTAGGGGTAATCCCTATACTGCCATTGCCAATGTTAGTGATACTGCCACTTTAACCTTTTATGTCGGCAATAAGAGTTTCTCTATTACTGCCGCAACCACTGTTACTCTTGATGAATTAGTGAGTAGAATAAATGAGGCTGCTGGAACTAATGGGGCTGACCTTTCAGCTTCAGTTGACGCTGGAAGACTTGTTCTTACCTCTTCCAAAGGGTATACCATAGGAGTTGAAGTTCAATTATCTGGTACTACTCCTGCAACTATTAATTTAGATCAATTAATTCAAGGTGTATCATCACAAACTGGAACCAAAGCTTCTGCTGTAAAAGTTGGACAGCTCTATGTTGCTAATGACAGGGCCTTTACTCAGTCTGGAATTAATGAAACTCAGTTTGGAAAATATGTTGTAGGTTCAGACACCAATTCAGAGTTCAAGAATCTCTATGGAATTGATGTTACTCAAAATCAGGGAGCAGAGATTGCTATGCTTACTTCTCAGATAGCCTTAAGAACAGTAGATAAGATTCGTGCTCAGATTGGAGCTACCATGAATAACCTTCAGTCCATCTTTGATTCTCAAAAGTCTGCTTATGACAATACCAAAGAGGCAGAATCAGTTATTCGCAATACAGACTATGCCAAAGAAATGAGCGAATTTACATCTTATCAGATTCGTATGCAGGCAACCATTGCTATGTTAGCTCAGGCAAATACATTACCCCAGCTTGTTCTTCAGCTAATGAGATAAACCTCTCTGGGGGCAAAGCCCCCTTAAATTTCATAAAAAGGGAGGGGTACAACCCCCTCCTTTTTATTTTTTTACCCATCCCTACCTGAAGACCTCAAGAAAACCCTTGTTAATTTTTGATGCATAATTAAAATAAAAAGTAGAATTTTTTTCAGGAGGTGCCCTCAAAATGCTTGCACCTTTTAAGGCTTTTAAAGATCCCGTTATTTTAGAGGAAGGGGAACACAGGGATTTAAAAATTGCAAAACCAGAAGATTATAGCTTTATGGAAGGCGTGGAGATTGTTCCTCTGACCTTTTCTGAGCTTCTTTCTGTATCCATGTATTATCCAGTTATGTTTGGTGTCTTTGAAGGGGAGCTTTTTCCTTTTGCAGTGCTTGGAATAAATGGAAAGAATGTTTATCTTAATGAAGAGGGCTTTTTTAAGGTGGATGTTATTCCAAAGGTGGTTTTGAGCTATCCCTTTGGAGTTGTAAGAAAAAAAGAAAAAGAAACCACCGATTGGATTGTGGTAGTGGATAAAGCTTGTAAGAGTAATAGCGGAAAAAAGCTTTTTGAGGAGGATGGTAGTGATACTTCCTATTTGAAAACTATAAAAGCTGAATTAACAGACCTTGCCCTTGATTTTCAGAGGGTTTACGAATTCAGCGAGGAGTTAATAAATCTTAAACTTTTAAAACCTATAGATTTTGAAGTAGCTACAAAATACGGAAAAGCTCAATTTAAAAGGGTATTTATAGGAGATGTTGAGGCCCTTTCAAAAATTCAGCCCGAAAAACTGTATTTTCTGAACACAGCAGGCTATCTTCCCATCATTTACTCCATTTATTTTAGTGTAAGAAATTTCAAACTTTTTGATTTGCTATAAAGGTGATAAAATTTAAAAAAAATGATTAAAAAAGCTTTTGAAAAATTTGAATATCAGCTTATTGCAGAAGAGCCAGTTGATTTTGAGCAAAATTTAAAACTTTTTGAAGAAATGCTCAAATTTGCAAGAGAGCTTGGCGTATTCCCGCCAGAAGATCCTCTTGAAGGAATAGAAAAGGATATCTACCTTGCCAAGGTTTTGAAAAGTCTAAAAGTTGATTAAAGAATTATTAAAAAGAATAGCCACAGAGCTTCAAAATAACAAGCTTGATTATATGATCATTGGAGGGCAAGCTCTTTTACTTTATGGAGAGCCCCGGCTTACCAAAGATATTGACATCACCCTAGGGGTAGATATAAACCATTTAGATAAAATTCTGGAAATCGTCAAGAAATTAAAATTTTCTATATTACCCAAGGATGTAGAAAAATTTGTTGCAGAGACCAGTGTTTTACCAGTAAAAGATCCCGAAACAGACATGAGAATAGATTTTATCTTCAGTTGGACCCCCTTTGAGAAGGAGGCTATTAAAAGAGCCAAAAGAATAAAGATAGACGATTTTTATTTGAACTATATCTCTGCCGAAGATTTAATTATTCAAAAGCTTATTTCTAACAGACCAAGAGATATAGAAGATGTTAAGTCTATACTTTTGAAGCAAAAAAAATTAGATGAAAAATATATCAGAACCTGGCTTGAAATTTTCAGTAAAACTCTTGACATGGATTTTTTGAAAATGTGGGAAGAATTAAAAGGTTTCTATTCAATTAAATCCACATAAGGTCCAAAATCTGGGGAATGCCCGAGGAATTTTATCTTTCGGTAAAATTCCAAGGTTTAAAATTGGCGAAATATATTTCTGCTTGAGGAGGTAGTTAAGTACTTTCATTTATTTACCTCCTATCATCTTTCCACATAACATCAACAGCAGAAATTGCGATAGCATCTCTTAAGACCTTTTCCCAGTTAATTCCACTTTTTCCTTTAACGCCTATGGCATACATAAAGTTTCCAAGATAACGAGCATTTACATAAAGAGGCTTCATAGCATCAAGAATAATAAAAGCTGAAACCTCCTTTGGTAAATGAATAATTTGTCCATTATCTTGCTTTAAGTCTATTCCTTTAGGGGTAATTCCTTCAAGAACAGTACCTGTAAGTAAAGGCTCAGTAAAAATTACCACTTCTTCAAAGCCGGAAAGTTTTAAGCCATAAAAGAGGGTCCAAGGTTTGAAGCGATTGATATGATTGGGAGGAAAATCTCCATACCACCACTTATATTTGCGATAACTTAAGGCAAGGTTTTCAAACTTGAAATAGGGTGGGCAACTTAATATAACAAATCCATTTTCTTCTAATAATTCATAAATTCCTTTTAAAAACTCTAAGGGCTTTTCTACACGCTCTATTACCTCAAAAGCAGTAATTACTTTGTAGGGACCTTTGAATTCTTCAGGGAGTTCTTCAAAGTTTAAGGCCTGAGCTATATTTAATTTATACTTTTTTCTTCCTAATTCAACAGCCTCTTTAGCAGCCTCCATCCCATAGACTTCATAGCCAAATTTTTTAGCTATTAAAAGAAAATTCCCTGTGGCACACCCTATATCTAAGAGTTTTCCTTTGGGTAGTATAGTAAGAATAGGTAAAAGAATATTAAATCTGGGGAGTCTCTCCCACTTTTTTCTTTCTTTTTCCTCTTCCTCCAAGTTTTTATATGAAGTATATACTCTATAAGCCTCAGTAAATTTAAATAAAGTTCCTTTAGTATCTTTACCCTCATAAGCCTCATCATAATCCATGGCCTTGACAGGATAAGGAAACTGAATCCCACAGCTTGGGCATTCAAAAATACGGTGCTGATTAATAACTTCAAAAAGACTAAAAGTTCCAGAATATTGACAGAGAGGGCATTTTTCTGGCTTCGGATAATCCTTCTCACAAAGAAGTTCTGCATCTTTTAGAGCAAAATAAATTACCTTAGGAGGAATACTCTCAAGACATGGACTATAAAATTGATGTTTAAGTTTTGCTTCTGGACAGGGCTCACTTGTGGCATGAATACCACAAGGTGCCTTGCAAATTTGTCCTATATAATTTGGTCTTACAGGAATAACTGTTGGATAAGTATCAGAGCGCAAACTTGCTTCAATGGGACCTGTTATAAAAACCGTTGGTTTTTTCAAACCTCCTGCAATATGTAAAGTTGCCGTATCCGCCGTAATTACAGCATCAGAAAGATAAACCGCACCAATGAGATAGCGGAGGTCCTTCATCAAATAAGACAAATTAGCAGCCTTTATTCCATAAACATCAAGGGCAACCTCAACAGTTATATCCTCTTCTGGTAAACTACAAATAATAGGCACATATTCTTGCCATACTAACTCTTCAATCTCCTTTAAAAGTTTTGGGGGAAGAGTTCTATGCACAGAAGAAGCAAGATAGTGAAAAAGAAGAACTTTATTTTTATTGGATAATTTTTTAGCTTCTTCAAAAATTGGTTTTAATTCTTTGACAACCTCTTCATCAACTACCACGTCCGGAGTTTCGTCTTCTGCAAAATAGAGCCTAAATTTCCAAAGAAACCACTTAACCATATTGAGATTATCAAAGGCAGGAGTATTTACCATTTCAACCGCTTTAATCATATAGTGAGCTTTGACCACCTCTTTAATGGGGGCAGGGTGGGGGAAGAGCTTATCTATATAGGAAAGTTTTTCAAGCACTGGGCGAGCCCTTCCAGAAACTGCTACCCAGAGTTTACAGTCTGGATAACGCCTTTTTACTTCTCTTAATGCAACAGTTGAACAAAGAACATCTCCGATTGCCCCCTGCATAAAAACAAAAAGAGTTTTTCCGTTCAAAGACTCCCCATCATAAAAAGGAGGCAAAACTGTGTTAGTTTTTTCAAATTTGGTCTGTAACTCCTTTGGTAAAAGAGCAAAAACATCATTTGCAAAAAGAAGCTTTTCTCCAGGTTTTAAATCAAAGTGATAACCATTAAAATCAAAATTCATTTTTACCTTTGTTTGAACCGTAAGCATAATTACACCTCATAAATAAATTTGTTGACATCTGTTAAATTTAAATTTATAATTTTGTTAAATACTCAAAATTTTATAAAATAAAAAGCAAATTTTATGCCATTTTTAGCTCTTGACTGCGAAGGACCTTTAACTTTAAATGATAATGCCTTTGAATATTCCCAAGCTATCATCCCAAGAGGTGATAAATTTTTTACACAAATTTCACGCTTTGACGATTATCTTGCAGATGTGAAAAAGAAAGAAGGCTATAAAGCTGGTGATACGCTGAAATTAATTCTTCCTTTCTTAAAACTATTTGGTGCAAATAACAGAAGCTTAAGAGAATTTTCAAAAAAAACCCTTGCCTTTTTACCTGAAATTCCTGAAATTTTATCTAAATTAAATCAAATCTTGCCCACTTTCATAATAAGTACAAGCTATAAACCATATTTAGAAGCGCTCTGCGAGGTTACAAACTTTCCCATGGAAAATGTTTTTTGCACAGAGGTTGATTTTGATAAAGTAAGGCTTTCTAATGTAGAAGCCAAGATTTTAGAAGACCTTTACAAAGAAATAATAAATATGCCCGTTATTGAACTTCCTAAAGATGCTGAGAAACCTGAAGATTTGCCTTCTGAACTTTTAAAAATATTAAATCGTCTAGAAGAAATATTTTTTAATATAATTTGGAATATGGATATAGGAATATTTTTAAGAGAAGTAAATCCAATAGGAGGTTTTGAAAAGGCAAAGACTTGCGAAAGAATTTCAAAAGAATTGGCTATATCCCTTTCAGAAGGGTTTTATGTGGGGGATAGCATAACTGATACTCAAGCATTATCTTTATTTAAAGAAAACAAAGGAATAGCTCTAAGTTTTAATGGAAATAGATATGCCTTAAGAAGTGCGGAATTTTATGCTTTATCTAAAAAGGGAAGCATATTTTTAGAACTCTCCCAAATTTTTCTTGAAAAAGGAAAAGAAGGTTTGGAAAATTTTATTAAAAAAGAACCTTACGAATTTGGGAAAATTCCTCTTCAAAAAGAGGAGTTTAATAAACTGGTAGAAAAAAGTGAGGCTTTTAGAAAAAAAGTAAGAGGAGAAGTAATAGGAGCTCTTGGGTGATTCCTCTTCAGGACATTTTACCAAGGAGAAATCCACCTATAATGACTTGGATTTTAATTTTAATAAACGTAATAGTATTTTTTTACGAAATTTCTCTTTCTCCTTTAGACAGAGAAATCTTTTTCAGAAACTGGGGATTTGTACCTGCAAAATTTTTTGACGAATATTTTGCAGTATTAGTGGGAGAACCTGCTTATCGGAAATACCTTTCTTTAATTACTCACCTTTTTATTCATGGAGGATGGCTTCACATAATAGGAAATATGTGGACTCTTTGGATTTTTGGAGATAATGTGGAAGATAGATTGGGTCCCTTTAGATTTCTTCTTTTTTATTTATTTTGCGGAATCTTTGCAACCCTTACCCATGCAATAATTTATAAAAATTCTGTTATTCCTGTAGTTGGTGCAAGCGGAGCAATATCAGCAGTAATGGGTGCCTATTTTATGATGTATCCCTTAGCAAGGATTCTGGTCGTCTTTCCTGTATTTTTCTTTCCAGTATTCTTTGAAATTCCAGCCTTCTTGTATCTTGGTTTTTGGTTTTTAATTCAATTTTATAGTGGACTTTTTTCTTTAGCTCTTCCCATTTCCTTTGGTGGAGTTGCCTGGTTTGCTCATATAGGAGGATTTATAGTAGGTGCTTTAATTTATAGATTATTTTGTAAGAGAAGAAAGATTTATCTTGATGAATATTGTATATTTGGGTCACTTTTTGATATAGACAAAAAATAAAAAGAGGTAAAAACCATGGGATTTGGAGACCTTTTCTGGATTTTATTTATTGCTATAGCAATGCAGCCTTTCTTAAGGCAGAAATTCTTAGAAATTGCTCGACAAAAGGCTATAGAAACTATAGAGAAAAAGAGGGGCTCAAGGGTTATACTCCTTGTTCATCGTCAGGAAACAATGAGTCTTCTGGGATTTCCTATTATGAGATATATTGATATTAATGATTCAGAGGAAGTGATAAGGGCAATTCGTTTGACCGATAAGGATGTACCTATAGACATAATTCTTCACACACCAGGAGGATTGGTTTTGGCATCACTTCAGATAGCCCTTGCTATTAAAAAACATCCAGCCAAAGTAACAGCTTTTATTCCTCATTATGCTATGAGTGGCGGAACTTTGATTGCTCTTGCCTGTGATGAAATCGTCATGGATGAACATGCAGTTCTTGGACCAGTTGATCCACAGATAAAAGAATATCCAGCTGCATCTATTTTAAGAGCAGTTAAAAGGAAACCACCAGAACATATTGATGATACCACTCTTATTTTAGCTGATGTTGCTGAAATGGCTTTGAAACAAATGAAAGAAAATTTAAAAATAATTCTTGATGAAAGGTATCCACCTGAAAAAATAGAGGAAATTGCTGAAATCTTATCTCAAGGATATTTTACCCATGATTACCCCATTACCTATGAAGAGGCTAAAAAACTTGGGCTACCTGTAAGTAAAGATATGCCTGTTGAGATATATCAACTTATGAAACTTTTCCCTCAACCAGTAAGAGGAACACCTACCGTAGAATATATACCTTTACCAAGAAAAGGAACTAAAAGCTAAATAAGGGTGTTTAAAACTTCTTCAAAGGTTTTGTAACTTTCCTCTCCCCAGAGAATAAAACGAACAAGCTTTGGTTTTTGATTTTCCTTTAAAAAGTCTATAACAGTTTTTAAAGCTATTTTAGCAGCGTCCTTTAGAGGATATCCATAAGCTCCTGTACTTAAAGCAGGAAAAGAGATGGAATTTATATTGTATTCTAAAGCCTTTAAAAGAGAGTTTTTATAAGCATTTGCCAGCAATTCTTGCTCTCCACTTTTTCCGTCTTTATAGATAGGACCAACTGCATGAATAACGTATTTGGCTTTAAGATTTCCTGCACCTGTTATAACAGCCTCACCTGTAGGACAATGAGTATACTTACTTCTTAATTCTTCTAAAATGGAAGGCCCTCCTTTTCTGTGAATAGCTCCATCAACTCCTCCACCAGGAATAAGCTTTTCATTAGCAGCATTAACAATTGCTTCTGTATCCTGTTCTGTGATGTCTCCTTGAACAAGCTCTAAGATACATTCTCCTATTTTAACCCTTTTCATATTATTTATATTATAATTATTAATATGGAAATTCAAGAGGCTATCTTTAATGTATTTCCCTTTGAAATTCACCTTATCTGGAATGAAGTAGGGGAACTAACAAGATTACAGTTCAGATTTAATTTTGATAGGGACCCCAAAATTATTTACTTAAGTTCACCCCAAGCCTTAAAATGGCTCAAAAATTTTTATTTTGCCTTTCTTGATTACTGGAATTTTAAAGAGAATTATATTAAAGTTCCCCATAAAATTCTGGCAACCGATTTTCAAGCCAAAATTTTAAGGGAACTTCAGCGTCTTAAAATAGGAGAAATTTTAACTTATAAAAACCTTTCTGAAAGAATAGGATATAAAAGAGCTTACAGAGCTGTGGGAAAAGTTCTTTCAAATAACCCTTTACCCCTTGTCTATCCCTGTCACAGAATAATAGGAAATAAAGGACTTACAGGATATTCTCAAGGTCTTCTTATTAAACAGTTTTTAATCTACAGAGAATTGAATTATAATTTTTTGACAAGTAATGTCAAAAAGGTGACACAAATTTTTAAAGAGGGCTTGAAATTTGATAATTTATGATTAGGCATATATTTTGAAAAAACATTATATAAAATAGGAGGTACCTTATGGCTGAAGAAAAAAAAGAAGAGGCACAGGAAAAAGAGGTTAAGAAACCTAGCAAAAAGAAACTCTTATTTCTTTTAATAATAGGAATAGGAATAATAATTTTAGCTGGTAGCGTAATTGCGGTTCTTTCAACTTTTAAAGGAGGTGGAGGAGAAAAGGCAAAAGAAAAAAGTCCTAAAGAAGTAGTTATTTATAGTATGGAACCAATTGTAGTAAATCTTTTTGATCCTACAGGAAAAAGATATTTACAAATTAGACTCGCTTTAGAGTTAAAGGATAAAAAGATGGAAGAAGAAATTAAAATTAATGAACCCAAAATTAAAGACATAATCATAGGTGTTTTAAGTACCAAAACTCCAGAGGAGGTTTTACAGCCTGAGGCAAAAAACTTGATAAAAACAGAACTTTTACAGAAAATAAATTCAGCTTTAGGAGAGGAAGCTGTTTCAAATATTTATATAACTCAATATATTGTGGAGTAGGAAATGGAAGAGAAAATTTTAAGTCAGGAAGAAATAGATGCTTTGCTTGCAGGACTTGCTGAAGGGAAAATAGAAACTGAACCGGAAAAAAAAGCAGAGCTTGGTGAGGTTAGACCTTTTGACTTCAGAAATTATACTATCTCAGCCCGTTTAAGAATTCCCGGTTTAGAAGTTATAAGTGAGCAGCTAATAAGAAGTTTAAGAATGCACCTTTCAACTATTTTAAGAGAAGCCATAGATATTCACAGTCTTCCTCTTCAAATGGAAAGATTTAAAGATTTTTTGAATAGAATACCTGTCCCCACCTCCATACACATTTTTAAGTTAGAGCCTCTGAAAGGACAGAGCCTATTGGTTATAGATGCTACTTTAGCCTATTTATTTATTGAAAGATTTTTAGGAGGAGAGAGAAAACATGTAAGGGTAGAAGGTAGGGAGTTTACCTCTATTGAACAAAAACTCATTAAGAAGGTGGTAAATATTATCTTTAATGAGCTTGAAAGAGCATGGAGAAACATAACACCTGTTAAAGCAAAATACATAAGGGGAGAAGTTAATCCTCAGTTTGCAAGGGTTTTAATGCCTGAAGAAACTGTAATAGTTACTGGTTATAACATAGAGCTTGAAGCTATAAGCGGAAAAATTCTTTTTTGTTATTCCTTAAATACTCTTCAGCCTGTTAAGGAAAAATTGTATTCTCCTTATCAGTTTGAAGAATACATTGACTTGGCTTGGAGAAAGTCCTTAGAAAGATATGTTCTTAGTAGTGAGGTTGATATTTCAGCTGTTTTAGGAAAAACAATTATAACTTTGGAGGATTTGCTAAATCTTGAAGAAGGAGATGTAATTGTTTTAGATAAAAAGGTGGAGGAACCTATAGAAATTTACATAGAAGGTGTTCCTAAAATGCTTGGGAAACTTGGAGTATTTAAAAATCGTATGGCTGTGCAGGTACAAAAGTTTTTAACTCTTGAGGAAGAAAATATTAAAGAGGAGGAAAATTGATGCCAGAAGAAACAAAAGAAGGTTTAGAAGTAACAGAAGAAAAAAAGTTTGAAGAGATGAATGGAGACCCTGAAAATCCTAAGGATTCTGAGGGTATGAGTCCTGATGATCTAATGGCTATGTGGGAAGAAGCTCTTAGAGAGGCTCAAGCTAAAGAACCTCAAACAAAAGAAACATCAACTGAGGCTAAGAAAGAAACTCCTTCTTCTCAACCAGCTAAATTGGAAGAACTTTCTCCTGCTCAAAAAACAGGCACCTATCCAGAATTGGAGTTTATTCTAGATATTCCCCTTGAAATTTCAGCTGAAATCGGAAGAACTAAAATGCTTATTAGGGATCTTTTAAAGCTTAATCAGGGATCTATTATTGAACTTGAAAAATTTGCAGGAGAACCAGTGGAAATTTACGTTAACGGAAAGCTTATGGCAAAAGGTGAAGTGGTTGTGGTTAACGACAAGTTTGGAGTAAGAATTACAGAAATTATCAGTGCCCAAGAAAGAGTTAGAAAGTTAGGGTCTTAAAGGTATGGAATGGATTAATTATTTGCAAAGCCTCGGAATATTCCTTTTAGTATTAAGTATTTTACCTCTGGGAGCACATTTTTATAAAAAATTAAATATCAAAAAATTTACATCTGATTATATAAAAATTCTTGAAATAAAGCCTATCAATTATAAGGCACAGATTTTATTGATTGAGGTTAAAAATAAAAAAATATTGCTGGGGTACTCCGATAAAGGATTTACCCATTTAGGGGAGATTAAAGATGATGCTTAGTTTTTATACAGTTATGCTTCCTACTGTTAAAATAAGTTTAGAAAGGGTTCAATCTCCAGAACAGTTTTCTACTATTTTACAAATTTTAATTCTTTTTACTATTCTTGCTATAGCTCCAACACTTTTATTAATGCTTACCTCCTTTACTAGATTAATCGTAGTATTTTCAATTTTGAGACATGCTATAGGGACCCAGCAAACACCTCCTAATCAGGTTTTAATTTCTCTGGCAATTTTTTTGACTATGTTTATTATGGCTCCCACTTTTCAAGCCTCATATGAAGAGGCTCTGGTGCCCTATTTGAATAAAAAGATAGATGAAAAGGAAATGTTTATAAGAGCAGTGAAACCCTTTAAAGAATTTATGTTTAAAAATACCAGAGAAAAAGATCTGGCTTTGTTTATAAAGTTAAGAAATGAAGAGCGTCCGAGAACACCAGAAGATGTTTCCATTTTTACCCTTATTCCTGCATTTATGATAAGTGAACTAAAAACAGCCTTCCAAATAGGTTTTTTGCTTTATATCCCCTTCTTAGTGATAGATGTAGTTGTTTCAAGTGTACTTATTTCTATGGGAATTCTAATGCTACCTCCTGTTATGATATCTCTTCCTATAAAACTACTTCTCTTTGTACTTGTTGATGGATGGAATTTGCTTGTTGGGTCTTTAGTAAAAAGTTTTTATTAAAAGGGGATCATATGACTGATACTACAGTTTTAACTTTAGCCAGGGAAGCAGTTATCCTTTGTTTAATTCTTTCAGGCCCCCTTCTTCTTACTGCTTTAGTGGTGGGTTTAATTATAAGTGTTCTTCAAGCTGTAACTCAGATTCAGGAAATGACCCTTACCTTTGTTCCTAAAATACTTGCTATGATTTTAGTATTTATTTTAACTTTACCTTGGACTTTGAAAAAACTGGTTACCTTTACAGAAAACTTAATTTTAAATATACCTAACTTTATTAAATAAATTATGGAACTATTTGAAATTTTAGAAAAAAACCTTTACAACTTCTTTTTTGTATTTTACAGAACTTTACTTTTATTTTTGCTTTTTCCTCTTTTCGGTGGAACTTTCTTCCCTGCTAAGCTTAAAATTATTATTTCCCTTGTTTTTGCTCTTATTTTGACTCCTGTTTTAACTTTCAAACTTCCACCTCTTACTGATGTAAATGTGGTAAAATTTCTTGTTTCTGATTTTATCTTTATTTTTCTAATTTCTCTAATTTTTAGAATCATTTTAGCTGGTATACAATTAGGAGGGGAGCTTGTAGGAATACAGATGGGATTTGGTATATCTCAAACTATGGATCCCATATCTGGATTTAGCATGCCTGTTATTTCTCAATTTGTTTATATTATTTTTTTACTTCTCTTTTTTAGTTTTAATTTTCATCACCAGCTAATATACTTTCTTTATGAAAGTTTTCAAAAGATTCCTCCAGGAAGTTTTCTTCTAAAAAAAGAAATAGGAATTTTTATTATTGAGAAAAGCAAACTTATATTTGAGCTTAGTATTAAATTTTTAGCTCCTCTTTTGGTTTTTATGATGCTTATTTATGTCAGTTTAGCTATAATTGGAAGGTTAATACCTCAGATAAATATTATTTTTGTAGCCTTTCCTTTGATAACAGGACTTGGCATTTTGTTTTTTGGACTTATGCTTGCTATACTTCCAAGGATTATGTATCCCTGCTTTGTTGATTATTTTAAATCTATATTTTTATTTTTGAGGTAAAAAATGCCTGAAGAACTTCTTCAGGAAAGAACAGAAGAGCCTACGCCACGAAGGCGTGAGGAAGCAAGGAAAAGGGGACAGGTTGTTAAAAGCAGAGAACTTTCTTCAGTAGCTATTTTAAGTACAGGATTTTTTACTTTTATAATTTTTAGTTGTGTGTTTTTTCGCCAATTTTATTTGGTCTTTTATAAATCCTTTAATAGTTACTACTTTGACCTGAATATATCCACTTTTTTAAGCTTAAATAAAACAATTTCTGGTTTTATTTTAAAGATCCTTTTACCTTATTTTTTACTCATTTCCTTGGTTGCCATTATAGTTTATCTTATTCAGACAGGAGGAGGTATATGGGCAGAGGAGGTTATAGGTTTTAAATTTGAAAGAATTAATCCTGTTGAGGGTTTTAAAAGACTATTTTCTTTAACAGCTCTTTTTGAATTGGTAAAAGCATTATTGAAAATTTTAATCATTACAGGAATAACCTACTGGATTATCAGCAAATATATGCCCAATATTTTAAAACTTTTTGGAGTGGACATTTCCTATCTTGCATATAATTTTAAAGTGCTGTTAAAGGATTTTTTTTTAAAGCTTCTTGTAATCCTTGCTATTCTTGGAATTTTAGATTGGGTATATAACTGGTGGGATGTGGAAAGAAGGATAAAACTTACCCGTCATGAATTAAGAGAAGAATTAAAGCAAACTGAAGGAGATCCCTGGATTAAGGCAAGAATTAGACAGAGGCAAAGAGAAATAGCTCGTCAGAGAATGCTTGCTGAGGTTCCCAAGGCAGATGTGGTTATTACAAACCCCACTCATTATGCTGTAGCATTGAAATATGAATTGGGGAAAATGCCTGCTCCACAGGTAATAGCTAAGGGAAAGAACTTTCTTGCTCAAAAAATTAGAGAAATTGCTGAAGCACATAAAATTCCCATATATCATGATCCACCACTTGCTCAGCTTCTTTACGAGAAGGTTGAAGTAGGTGAATACATACCTGAAGAATTATATCAAGTTGTAGCTAAAGTTCTTGCTTATATTTATACACTTAAAAAGAAATTAGGAAAGACTAAAGAAACAATTTTTAAAGAAAATATGTAAATTTAAATAAAAGAGTATGGAAAGAGAAGTTACTTTAAAAAGATTTTTTGATTTTTACAATGTTTCTGCCATAGTAGGAATTGTTATCTTACTTTCTATAATTCTTTTTCCTTTACCTCCATATCTTATAGACCTTGCTTTAGCTCTAAATTTTTCTGTATCTGTACTTATTCTCATTATGACTATGCAAGTTAGTAAAACACTTGATTTTACAGGTTTTCCTGCTTTGCTTCTTGTGACCACCCTATACAGACTTTCTATGAACATAGCTACCACAAGGGTAATTCTTTTAAGAGGGCATGAAGGAACGCATGCAGCAGGGCATATCATTAAAAGTTTTGGCGAATTTGTGGTAGGAGGAAACTATGTTGTAGGCTTTATAGTCTTTCTAATTCTGGTTTTAATTAATTTTATAGTTATTACAAGAGGAGCCCAGAGAATTGCTGAGGTAGCAGCAAGATTTACTCTGGATGCAATGCCTGGAAAGCAGATGGCTATAGATGCAGATTTAAATGCAGGATTGATTGATGAAAATGAAGCTAAAAGAAGAAGAGAAGAAATAGCAAAAGAAGCAGATTTTTATGGAGCTATGGATGGTGCTTCAAAGTTTATCAGAGGGGAGGCAATAGCAGGACTTATTATCGTTTGTATTAACATAATTGGCGGTATTTTAATAGGGACTTTGCAAAGAGGACTTGATTTGGCAACTTCAGCTAAGACTTATACTATTTTAACTATAGGAGATGGTCTGGTTTCTCAAATTCCAGCTCTTATTGTTTCTACCTCTGCTGGAATTTTAATAAGTAGAGCAGCGGCAGAAGCAGGAATGGGAAGAGATATAGCTACTCAGTTTGCTACTCGCCCTGAAGTAATCTTGCTTGCAGGAGGGGTCGTATTTATCCTTTCTTTAATTCCAGGATTACCCTTTTTGCCCTTTTTCCTTTTAAGTATAATTCTTTTTGCTCTGGGATACCTTTCTTATTCAGCTCAGAAAGACAAGGAAAAAATAATTCCAGAAGAAAAAGCCCCACCACCTCCTGAAATAGAAGAAATAAGACCTGTTGAACTTTTGGCTATTGAGCTGGGATATGGCTTAATTTACCTTGCGGATGAGACCAAGGGAGGAGATTTACTGGCAAGAATAAGAAATTTAAGAAAACACTTAGCTCAAGAGCTGGGGATAATGGTACCTCCTGTTCATGTAAGAGATAATTTAGCTTTAAAACCTGGTGAATATTCTATCTTAATTAAAGGGGTAGAAGTAGCAAAAGGCGAACTTATGCCTAATTATTTAATGGCATTACCCTCAAGTTCCGATCTTGTACCTCCCAAAGGTGCAATACCTACTAAAGAGCCCACCTTTGGAATGGATGCCTATTTTATAACTGAAGAATTAAGAGAAGAGGCAGAAATGGCAGGGTTTACCGTGGTTAATCTATCTACGGTAATTACCACTCATCTCTCTGAAATAATAAAGAAATATGCAGATGAATTATTGACCAAACAGGAAGTTCAGAGGATTGTAGATACCTTAAATAAATATTATCCCAAAATCATAGAGGAATGTCTTAATAATGTTAGCTTAACTGTCATTCAGAAGGTGCTTCAAAATTTAATAAAAGAAGGTATACCTCTTAGGGATTTAATAACTATTTTTGAAACTATCAGTGATTACGGTGCAACTATAAAAGATCCTGAGATCCTAACAGAATATGTGAGGCAAAAGATGTCAAGATTTATAGTAAAGCCTGTCTTAAAAGACCATATTTTACCTGTAATTTTAGCTGGAGATGATGTAGAGGAGATGATCAAAAAAGCTCTTCAAAGAACCGAACAAGGTACATTTCTTATGATTGATCCTAAAATAGGAAGTAAAATTGTAACTGCTTTTACTCAAGCTGTGGAAAGGGCAGGACAAAGAAATATTATGCCTGCTATTTTGTGTAGTCCTATAATAAGAAGACATCTTAGAAAACTAATAGAAAGAAGTTTACCCTACATTCCAGTTATTTCCCAGGCAGAAATTCCTATAGAAATAAAAATAGAAATCTTAGAAGTTGTTAGGTTAGTGAGGGAATAAAAATGAGAATAAAGAAATTTAGGGGGAAAACTATTTTAGAAGCTTTAAACAATGTTAAAAAAGAATTCGGAGAAGATGCAGTTATTCTTGCTTCAGAACAGGTAAAAACCGAAGAAGGAACAATTTTTGAAATAACTGCAGCCATTGAGGAGGAAGAAGTAAAAATAAGAAGTAATCTAAAGGTTTTTGAAAGCAAGGTAGAAGAAAGTTATAGTGATATAAGGGAGTATTTAAAAAATGAGGTTTCCGAAATAAAGAAAATGCTTGCTCAAATTTTAAACCTCCAGCCTGAAAATAAAGAATATTTAGATTTAATTGAAAAGGGAGTCCCTCCTTTTATAGCAAGAGAATTGATCAAAGCAAATCCAGATTTAACAGAATTCATTTCTAAGGCAATTAAAGAAAAGGGGAGTGTTCCCCATTCTAAGTATCAGGTTTTTATAGGAGATTCAGGAACCGGGAAAACAACTAGTATTTTTAAATTGGCAGTCTGGTATAAATATAAATACAATGCTAAGGTCTTGGTAATAAGCCTTGATAATTATAAAGTAGGTAACAATTTCCAAACCAAAAGATTAGCAGAACTTTTAGAGGTGGATTTTGAAATCTTAGACCTTGAGGAACTTAAAGAAATAGAACCAGTGTTTGCTAAATATAATTATATTTTAATAGATACGCCCAGTTTAGAAAAAAGGCTTCTTATAAGTGATTTAGAAGATCTGATTTTAAAAATGCCCTTTTTAAGATTTCAATGGGTAGTTAGGGCAACAGAACATTATGAATATGTTTTAAAACAATGGGAAAAAATTGAAAAATTTCCTGTAGAGGGTATATTTCTTACTTTTGTTGATAAAGTTTATAATAGCTTACCTCTTTTATGGATTCTTGACAGCAGAGTTCCCCCGGTTACTTTTATTTCTAATGGAGAAAGACTTCCAGAAGACATATTAAAAGCAGAAGAAGAAACAATTAAGAAATTACTTTTGAAAGGTATTTTAAATTTAAACCAAAAGGAGGATTTATGAGAAGCATTTCTATAGCTAGTGGGAAAGGAGGAGTAGGAAAAACAAGTTTTGTGATAAATTTAGCTTTGGCTCTTTCTCAATATTCCCAAAAAGTACTTATTTTTGATGCTGATCTGGGGCTTGCAAACATAGATGTAATGCTGGGAATATCACCCAAGTTTGATATAAGATATGTAATTAATGGGGACTTAAGCTTGAAGGATATTGTTTATTCTACAGAATATAATTTTGATCTTATTCCTGCAAGTTCAGGGGTGGTGGAATTGACCAATTTAAATTCTGCTCAGAAACTTCTTTTAAAAGACCAAATGGAGGAGGTTTTTAAGAAATATGATTATTTACTGTTTGATAGTTCTGCAGGAATCTCAGAAAATGTATTGTTTTTTATGTATCTTGCTGAGGAAAGAATTGTAATTTGCACTCCCGAACCGACTTCCATAGCTGATGCCTATGCACTTATAAAGGTTGGGCATAAACATCATAGAATAAAAGATTTTTATTTGGTGGTAAACATGGTTAAGGATGAGATAGAAGGTAAAAGAATTTATCAGCAACTTTTATATGTAATTGAAAGGTTTTTACCAGAAGTTAAACTTTCCTATTTAGGAGGACTTCCCTTTGATGAGTGTGTTAAGACTTCTGTAAAATCTCAGGTTCCCTTTTTAAAACTTTGCCCAGAAAACAATGTTAGTAAAAAAATGATGCAAATAGCCATGAAATTACTTAAATTTGGTACTCAAGAAGTAAAGGGACTTGAAAATTTTTTAGAAAAATTAATAACAGCATAAAAATGGAAAAATTAATAAGTAAATATTTCTTTGAAAAGCCACCTTTAGAAAAAGTAATAGAGGAATTTTTGCCTTTAATTAATTATTGGGCAAATAGATACGCCTATTATGGAAATCCTGTACTTAACAAAGAAGATCTTGTCTCAGCAGGAGTTATAGGACTTATAGAAGCTTATCATAGATATGATCCTTCTAAAAATGTTAGGTTTAAAACTTACGCTGAATTCAGGATTAAAGGTGCTATGCTTGATGAAATAAGAAAATTAGATATAATACCAAGAAGTGTAAAGAGTAAAATAAATGATTTTGAAGAAAAATTAAGGAAACTTTATCAAGAATTGGGTCGGATGCCAAAAGATGAAGAAATTGCAGAATTTATGGAAATAACTTTAGAAGAATATTATAAATTTTTAGAAAGTATAAAAGGAATTACCTTTATTGATATAGAAAGTTTTAAACAAAGATTTCCAGAATTAGAAGAAGAAAATCTATTTGATTTTTTAGCAAAAGTAGATGAAAAAGAAGATCCTTTTGAGAGATATGCTTTAAAGGAATTACAGGAAAAGTTAGAAAAGGCTTTAGAGTGTCTCTCGGAAAAAGAGAGACTGGTACTTGCTTTATACTATTATGAAGGATTAACTATGAAAGAAATTGCTAAAATACTTGATTATACAGAAAGTAGGATTTCTCAAATTCATAATAAAGCAATTTTAAAACTTAGAAGTATTTTGAATAAATAATTTTAAAGAGGTGAAAAATGGCGTTTAATACAAATGTTAAAATTTTAGTGGTAGATGATTTTGCTACTATGAGAAAAATTATAAAAAATATTCTTATTCAGCTTGGATTTAGAGACATATTAGAAGCAGATGATGGAACTACAGCTCTTGAACTTTTAAAAAAACAAAAGGTGGATTTAATAATTTCTGACTGGAATATGCCTAAAATGTCTGGTATTGAACTTCTTAAAGCTATTCGTAGTAATGAAAATTTGAAGGATATTAAATTTATTATGGTCACAGCTGAGGCTCAAAAAGAAAGTGTAGTAGAGGCTATTAAACACGGGGTCAATCAATATGTGGTAAAACCCTTTACTCCAGAAACTCTGAAAGAAAAATTAGAAAAAGTCTTCGGAGACTAAATTGGAAGAAGATATTAAAAAAGAGCTAAAAGAGATTAAGGAAGAAGTAGAAGCAAAAGAAAAAATAGATATAACTCCTGAAAGGGCTGAAGGTTTAGTAGAAAAGTTAATTAAACCCGAAGAAGAAAAAGAAGAGATACCTGAAGAAAAACCCAAAAAACTAAAACCAAAAGATCTAATACTTTTAATAGGAAGTTTATTTGTTGTAATACTTATCATTCTTGGAATATGGATAGGTTTAAGATTAATAAAAGGAGAAACTAAAAAAGAAAAGGTAAAGGTTCTTTCTGAATCAAATGTTTCAATTCCAGAAGGAGAAGCAATTAGAAGATTTTCTAAAATAGTAATTTTAAAAGAAGAAAAGGAAGTAAAATATCCATATAAACTGGAACTTAAAAATTTTTTAATTCCTCTTAGCTTAAAGGAATTTTTAAATTTAAACATAATTCTTTATTTCGATAACAGCACCTCAACAAAAGAATTAACCGAAGCAGAGCTTAACTTTAGAGAAAAACTTTATAGTTATTTAAAAAATATATCTTCCGATGTTTGGAAAAATGAAAAAGAAGTTGAGTTTTTAGAAGAAAAAATTAAAAAGGAATTAGAAAAAGAAAATGTAAAACCTCTTCCACAGAGGATAAAATTAGAAGGGGTAATATTAAAAGGCTAAAACGAGGAATATATGCAAATTTTTTTAATTCTTCTTTTAATAATAGATATAATTATGATAGGAGTTTTTGTCTTTTTTTATATGAGATTTAAAAAGGTTTTTGAATTACCCTGGGAGGATATTAAAGAAAGCATCGAAAGAGCTCAGGAATTAGTTAATGAACTTAAGAAATTAAAAGCAATTTCAGAAAAAGGACCCGAAAGGGATTTAAAAAAGGAAATTCATCTTTTAGCGCAGCAAGGTTATTCCTTTAAGGAAATTGCCAAGAAATTAGGTGTTTCTGAGGCAGAAGTAGAATTGGTTTTGGCATCCAAGAAAAAATATTAAAAATAGAGATTTATGCAAATTACAGCTCCAGCACCTATTATTTATCTTCCCGAAAATTTATGGTCTCTTTTTACAAGACCTGGTAGAGAATTATTGATAAGGGTACTTAATATTGAAGGAAAAACCCTTTATTTAGAGTTAGGAGGAGAAAAATTTCAAGCAAGAATAGGTGGCACCCTTTCTCCAGAAAATTTTACTATAGGTGAAGTACTAAAGGTAAGAGTAGCCAAAACAGGTAATCCCATTATTCTTCAAGTTGTTTCTCCAGAAAAAGAAGCAGAAGAACTTAAATTTCTATATTTAGTAAATGCAAAACTTGCAGAAAAGCCCATTAATAAAGAGATTTTCCAAAAGGATTTTAATCTTTTAGCTACTTTTATTAAAGATTTAGTAGGGGCAACAAAGAAAGAAAGAAAAGAAACTATCGATAAAGAATTAAAAGATTTATTTGGAGACAAGATAAAATCTTTAAATATTTTTTATAAAGATGAAAAAATAGTTATTCCTTTTGTTTTTAGTGATGAAAGATCCTGGGGATTTTTAGAATTAGGGGAACCAAAAGAAGAAAAGGACAGAATTAAACTCTTTTATTTTAAAATGTTTTTTGAATATCTGGGGCTAATGGAATGTTTTTTAGGTTATACAGGAAAAGAAATATTTGTGGAACTTTATTTTGCTAATAAAGAATCCTTTGAGTTTGCAAAAGAGGAAATTAAAAATTTAGAAAGTCTTTTTACAGGATATAAAATTTCAACCAAGATCAGTGTAAATATAAAAGAAATATTACCTGGACAGCTTTTAAAGAAAGAGGGATGAAAATGTATAAAGTTTTAGTAGTTGATGATTCGAGGGCAATAAGAGAAATAGAAAGAAAATATTTAGAAGAATTGGGATTTGAAGTGTTAGAGGCAGAAAACGGAGAAGAGGCTTTAAAAATTTTGGAAGAAAATTCAGATATAAAGTTAATTTTACTTGATTGGTATATGCCAATTATGAATGGATACGAATTTTTGCTAAAACTTCGTTCTAATCCTAAGTGGTCAGATATTAAAGTTATGATGGTAACTACAGAAAACCAGCAAAGAAGTGTAATAGATGCTATTATGGCTGGAGCTAATGAATATCTTATGAAACCCTTTGATAAAGAAATGTTAGAAGTAAAGATTAAATATCTTTTAGAGGCTTTTAAAGATGAATAGAAAAATAGGAGTTCTTGTAGTTGAAGACTCACCTATAATGAGAAAATTAATTACTGAGATTTTAAAAAATGATCCAGAAATAGAAGTAATTGAGACAGCAAAAACAGGAAAAGAAGCTATAGAGAAAGCCAAAATTTTAAAACCTGATGTTATTACCCTTGACATAGAAATGCCTGAAATGGACGGAATCACAGCCCTAAAGATATTAAGAAAAGAAGTGCCTCATACAAAGGTTATTATGTTTTCTTCACTTACTCAGGAGGGAGCAAAAACAACCATTGAATGTTTAACCTTAGGAGCATATGATTTTGTTCCTAAACCCTCAACTAAATCCTTTTATGAAAGTATAAAAAAAATAGAACAGAATCTTATACCCAAGATCAAAAGTGTAACGCCCTTAGAAAGAATCAAATCAATTTATAAACCTTCCTATATGGTTCCTAAATTACAAAAGGGTATTTACAAAGTATGCGGAATAGGGGTTTCAACTGGAGGTCCTCAAACTCTTCTTAAAATAATTCCCGAACTACCACCCAATTTCCCAGCTCCCATTTTAATTGTTCAGCACATGCCTCCACTTTTTACAAAACAATTAGCAGAAAGACTTGACTCAGTCTCAAGAGTAAGGGTAAAGGAAGCAGAAGAGGATGAAATTGTTAAAGATGGTGTAGCTTATATTGCTCCAGGTGATTATCATATGGAAGTTAAGAAAGACAATGCCTTTGTCAGAATAAAATTACACCAGGGACCACCTCGCAATTTTTGCAGACCTTCGGTAGATGAACTTTTTGAATCCTTAGCTGAGGTTTATAATGGCAAAACTTTGGCTTTAATTCTCACAGGAATGGGAAGTGATGGAAAGGAAGGGGCAAAAAAAATAAAAGAAAAAGGAGGGGTTGTTTTGGCTCAAGATGCGGAAAGCTCTGTTGTTTTTGGTATGCCTAAGGCAGTAATTGAAGAAGGTTTAGTAGATGAGGTTGTTAATCTTTCTAAAATTTCTGAAAGACTAAAAGAACTTTTTGGGTGTAATTAAAAATGGATGAAAAAATTTTTGAATTTTTTACAGCTCTTTTAGAAAGATTATCAGGGATATCCTATGCTACAGGAAAAGAATATTTAATTGAAAGTAGGTTAAATGAACTTGCTCTATCCTTAGGATATAAAGATATTAATGAGTTATACCAATCAATAGTTAAAAGAGGGGCTGATGTAAAATTATTAAATGAAATTATAGATGCTTTAACTACCAATGAAACTTACTTTTTTAGAGATCATCATCCCTTTGAAACATTAAGAACTCACATTTTTCCAGAATTATTTAAAAAAAGAGAGGCTGAAAAAAGGATTAATATCTGGTCAGCAGCCTGTTCCACAGGTCAAGAACCTTACAGTATAGCCATGATTTTACTTGAACATTTTCCTCGTTATTTACAAACTTATAAAGTTTCCATACTGGCAACTGATATATCTAAAAAATGCCTTGAAAAAGCTGAAAAAGGTATTTATAACCAGATCGAGATAAACAGAGGATTACCCATTGCTTATTTAGTAAAATATTTTAAACAGGATGGGGCCCATTGGTATATAGATGAAAGGGTAAAAAGGCTGGTAAGATTTCAAAAACTTAATTTGTTGGAAAGTTCTATGAAACTTTATGAGAAATTTGATCTTATTTTATGCCGTTATGTTTTAATTTATTTTTCTGAAGAGATTAAGAAAAAAGTCTTAATAGATTTGTGGAATCTTCTTAATCCAGGAGGATATTTGCTTCTTGGGGCAACTGAAATTCCTACTGTTAGTTTTCCAGATATGGAAAAAAAGCTTATAGGAAAAGCAGTTTTTTACAGAAAAAAGGATAAATGAGATGTCTCAGGTTAATTTTAAAAATTTTTCTTCTTTTGAAGAGATTAAACAATATTTTAGAGAACAGGTTAAAAAATTACATCCCGATAAGGGAGGAAATAAAGAAGAGTTTTTAAGCTTATTAGATTGGTATCATAAAGTTTCCGAAAAATTTGGAGAAAAGTACAAAATAGAAGTAGTTAATAAATGTCCTTTAATAGGGAATTATTTCTTTTCAGTAGTTGAATTTACAGTGGAAGAAATAGCTTTAGGAGGAAAAAAGAAGATACAAATTCCTGGTGAAGAAGTAGTTTGTCCTTCTTGCAACGGAGAAGGGAAAAAGAAAGAAGGTTTAACAAAAATTTGCGGATTTTGTAAAGGATCTGGATGTATAGAAATAAGAGATAAAAGAAGAGATATTCCTACCTATTTAAATTGTCCTTACTGTAGAGGTTTAGGAATTTTATGGATAGAAAATTGCGAAAACTGTAAAGGTAAAGGAAAAATAAGAATTCAGAAGGAAGTTTATATAGATATTCCTTTAGGTTTGAAAGAAGGGGACATTATATTTATTCCTAAGGAAAAAATAGAATCAGCCTATGATTTGTACTTAGAGGTATCAATTATTCCTCATCCCTATTTTTCTTTGAAAGACAATAATTTAATATATAAATGCAAAATTCCCTTTTGGGAAGTAATTTTAAAAAAAGAGATAACCATTTATACCTTAGAGGGAAAAGAAAAAATTTCCTCTAAGCTCTTTACTAATAATTCTCCTATAATAATAAAGGGTAGGGGACCTTTTCTTAAAAATGGAGAAAGAGGGAATCTATTAATAGATTTTCAAATTTATATTCCTGAAAAAATTCCTCTTAAAGCTAAAAAATTAATTTTAGAAGCTGTTAATATTATTGAATCCCAAGAAGAAATTCAAGATAGAGATTAATTTATTCAAAAAATCCTGCAAAATCTAAGAAGACTTTCCATACATCCTTTTTATGTTTTGGAAATTCTTCCAAAATGAGAGCTTGCCACTTAGGAGGTTTAGGTTGTTTTAGAAGTTTTAATCCTGCTTCTTCGGGTGTTCTATCCCCCTTTTTTAAATTACATTTCTTACAACAAAGAACTACATTGGTCCATACTGTTTTCCCACCTCTGCTTTTTGGGATTACATGATCAATAGTTCTTTCTTTAGGATTTTTAAGAAGTTTCCCGCAATACTGACAGGTATATTTATCTCTTAATAATAAATTCTGTCTTGAAAAAATTACATCAATTTTAGGAAGACTTTCATAATAGGGTAAATAAATAGCATCAGGAACAAGAATGGAAACAGAAGGGCTTCTTATTATTTTACTATCCCCATTTTCGTGAAATTTGGTTATTTTTATCCATTCTTCTAAATCATGGACAGTCCACTGAGTAGTAATTACCTTAGCAGTACCTTTTACCAGATGGCAGATAGCCTTTTGTACTGTAGTGATTTGTATAGCCTGATAATACTTATTTAAAACCAAAACTTTTTCTTGAAGGATACTTTTTGAATCCATTTTATTCCACCACTGGACAAGTCATAGTATGATTTATAGCAGGAATATTCTGTATCTGATTAAGAAGGATATTTGAAAGATTTTCATAAGTAGGAACCTCAATTTCTACTATTATATCATAAGGTCCCATAATTATGTCAATTTTTTTCACTTCAGATATTTTTTTTAATTCTTCCACCACTTTTTGGGTTTGTCCAATCTGAGTATTGATCAAAATATAAGCACGAATAGCCATTTTTTCTATCTTTCTCCTTCTATAAAATTTTTAAAATTTTTTAGAAACTCAAAAGCTTTAATTGATAAAGATTCAGAAAGACTTCCTAAACCGCATGCAGGAGTAAAAAGACTTTTCTTTAAAATTTCATCTTCGGAAATATTTAAAATAAAACTGAGATCCTTTAGCTGAGATTTAAATTTATAGACAATTTCTTTTAAACTAATGTTTTCTAATGTTTCGCTATTTGTTGGAATCACCCCCCAAGCTAAATACTTGTTTTCATTCTCTAAAAACTCCCTTAAAAAATTTCTATAAATTATTAATTTATCGTAAAAATTAAAACTGTCAAAGCTAATAATATTAACTTTGGATTCTAAAATTATATCCCAAGAGGTATTAGCACATACATGAATTCCAGTAATTATTCCGAACTCCTGCAAAATTTCTACTATTTCATTTAAAGCTGAAAGAACTGTATCTTTAGAAACTGTTATAAAAGATGAGGAACCAAAGCCGGATAAACCAGGTTCATCAAGGAAAAGAATAACTGTAGGTGAGACTTTTTTTAATTCCAAGGCTTGAGAAAGAGCTTTTAAAGTTAGAAATTTTATTATTAAATCTCTCAAGTCATCTTTAAAAATTACATTTTCTTTATTTTCTGTTTTTAAAGCAATGGCTAAAGTAAAGGGACCTGTAATCTGTCCTTTTACTGCAGGGAAATTTAAACTCTTCAGCCTTTCTAAGAAAGGTTTAAATCCTTTGGCATAATTTTCTGAGAGAGAAAATTTTTCTAGAAGTTCGAGTTTTTTTTCTTCTATTATTTCAAAATATAATTCATAAAATTTCATTAATTCCTCTTCAAAAGTAAGAGAAGAGGTATTGATTATTTCCTTTTCTCTTTCAAAGCCAGGAAGTCCCTCGTTAAATTGTATAATCATGCTTTCATTTCTTAACTTAGATAACTGAGGCCATGCAGGAATATCAACAGATTCTAAAATAAGATCAATTGCTTTTTCAGGGTTTTCAAAGGGGAAACTTCCGATGTGAGTTGTTTTTAGAGATAGGGAACAAGTTTCCATTGATCTTTAATCCATAGAAAAATTTTTTTAAAAAATTTCTTTTTAATAAGCTTTATAAAATTTTCTGTTTTCAATACCAGAAGACTGATTAACTTCACTGTATCTCTTGATCCCAGCTTTACACACATTCTCATTACAGTTTCATTATTAGGTGTCTCTGTAATACTTAAGCCTTTTATCTATTAAAGTACTTAAAATTACATGAAAAAACTTTTTTCTTTCTGATTTATTTTTTTTGAAAAATTGTACTCTAAAATTACGTATAAACAAGATTAAAATTTATAAATTGTATTGTAAAAATCAGAAATTTAGAGTAAAATTTTAGAATCAGCCCCTGTAGCTCAGCAGGATAGAGCGCGAGATTCCTAATCTCGAGGTCGTGGGTTCGAATCCCACCAGGGGCGGGTTTATAAAATTAATTACAATTAATTTCCTTTGTTACGTTCCAAATATAAGGATTTGAACAAATTATATTCCCGTCTTTAACCACTTTCCAACCCCATAAATGATACCCCAAAATTTTATATCTTTTTATTTTTTGAATTAAGGGTGTAGAAGAATAAAATTTATAGTGTTTTTGCTGAACAAAAAATGTTATATCCACCTCCCCTTAACCTTCAATTTTTGTAAATTTTATGTCTGTAAAAAGGATCATGATACCAGTAAAACTCCTTGGAAGATAATATTCTCTTCTTTTTGTTGAATAATTAAATATAAAGAGAAACAGAACTATCTCAAGCAAAAATGGAAACCACCCCTAATAAAATAAAACTTGTAGAGCTTCCCCAAAACTAACCAGGAGTAAAGAAGTACAAAAGAGATTAAAATCATAGTTAAAAATTTTCTTGAGATCATGATTTTGGAAGAAAGAAAAATCAATTGTGAGGAAACAGGAGATAAAGGGAAGAGAATTTTTATATCTGGATAAATTAATTTACTACATGTATGAAGATTGGTGCTCTACAAGAGATATTGTGAAAACTCTTGAGAAGGTCTTTGGATTTAATTGTTTGAAAAGATAGAAAAGCTAAGAAAAGCGTCTATTGAAAAGTGGTATTCAGTATTATATGTTGACGGGGCTTATCTGAAGCTTAAGGAGGTGGTTTTATGCAGAAAATTATAAACTTGATCCAAGAAAAATTTAAAAAAAATAGCCTGACCTATAGAAATAAGAATTAACTCTCTTACTAAAAGAACAGGACGTATTTGTCATTCTGGAGGGATAACTCCTCAGAAGCTCAATTTTGATCTTTATATCAATCCTGAAACTCGGGGATTTGTCCATTTTGCCTTAAGAACAGAGATAAATATACTCCCAAATTTCCTCCTAAAATACTTCCTGAAGGCAGAATGAAAAGAGGTGAAGCTATCTATTTTCAAATCCTTTAACCGTCTAAAAATTTTTTCTCCAAGAATTGAAAAGATTTAACCAATTCTTCATAACAATCCTTGCAATAATATTTATCTACTCGATACCATTTTTCAGGATACACAATTTGTTTTTTGCATATACAACATCGAATAACTTCTCCTTTTTCATTCACATATTTTAATACTTCAACCTTCGTATTTTCCATTTTTCACCCTCCTGCAATTTTTTAGTTTATAATATAGCTATGCATAATTTGCAAAGTTTTA
>ERZ1669248.287-NODE-287-length-27392-cov-37.148590_pt1 | contig 27392 bp, 27 predicted proteins | sample MGYA00579296_ERZ1669248 | MGnify/ENA primary metagenome ERZ1669248 (study PRJEB41166, sample SAMN08046057) | hot springs metagenome | biome: hot spring; feature: neutral hot spring; material: thermophilic sediment; isolation source: thermophilic sediment from...
GGGCGGCCTTGTAGCTTGCAAGAGGGGGATCAAATCCGGAGGAGGCGGGCGTTCAGGGCGACAATCACGGTGGAGAGGGTCATTAGTGCCGCCCCCAAGGCTGGGGAGGGCAAGACCCCGAGGGAATACAGAGCCCCGGCAGCAAGGGGAAGGGCGAAGGCGTTGTAGCCCGTGGCCCAGCCCAGGTTCTGCACCATTTTCCTGTACGTGACCCGGGCCAAGCCGATCACAGCCACCACGTCCCGCGGGTCGTTGCGCACAAGCACGATGTCCGCGGACTCAATGGCCACATCGGTTCCGGCGCCTATGGCGATCCCCACATCTGCCGCCACCAAGGCCGGGGCATCGTTCACCCCATCCCCCACCATGGCCACCACTAACCCCTGCTCTCGCACTTTCCTGACGAGCTCAGCTTTCTCATGGGGAAGGACCTGGGCGAAGTATTCGTCCAAGGAGAGCTCTTTTGCCACCCACGCCGCCACCTCTTTCGCGTCCCCGGTGAGCATCAGAACTTTGAGACCCATCTTGCGGAGCTTCTCCACCGCCTCCCGGGGCTCGGGGCGGATCATGTCGGCGAGAGCTACGGCCCCCACCGGCTCCCCATCTACAAGGAGGTACACCACCGTCTTCCCCTGGGCGGAAAGCTCTCTCACCCGCCCATCGGCGGGATCGTGCCCCTTCTCGGCAAGAAAGCTTGGGCTCACCACCTGGATGGTTTTCCCGTCGAGCACCCCTTCCACACCTCTCCCGGGAATGGCCCGCACGTCCTGGGGTTCAGGGATGCTGATTCTTCTTTCCTGCGCTGCCGCGACGATCCCGGCGGCTATGGGATGCTCGGAGCGGGACTCCACCGCCGCGGCAAGCCTTAAGACTTCCTCTTCCGAAAGGTGGGAAAGCGAGACCACTTCGGTGACCCCGAACTTCCCCAGGGTGAGGGCGCCGGTTTTGTCGAACACCACGGCGTTCAAGGACCGGGCCCGCTCAAAAGCAGTACGGTCGCGGATGAGGAATCCCCGTTGAGCGGCAAGGCCAGTGGACTTGGCCACCACAAGGGGGATGGCCAGGCCCAGGGCGTGGGGACAGGCGATGACCATCACCGTGACCATCCGGGTCAGGGAGAAGTCCAGGGGTTTTCCCACCAAGAGCCATCCAAGGAGGGTGGCTGTCCCTCCGCCGAGGGCGATCACGGTCAGCCAGAGGGCCGCGCGGTTGGCCAGGTCCTGGGTGCGGGAGCGGGCCTCTTGGGCCCTTCTCACAAGCTCGATCACCTGGGCGAGATACGTTTCCGATCCAGTGCGCCGCACCTCCACGGTGATAGCAGACTCCCCATTTATTGCCCCACCGATGACCTCGTCCCCTTCCTTTTTCTCCACCGGCCGGGACTCCCCGGTGAGCATGGCCTCGTTCACTGTGGTGCGGCCTTGGATCACCACCCCGTCCGCCGGGATCTTCTCCCCCGGCTTCACCAGGACCCGATCCCCGGGCTGCAAGGCCTCGATGGGGACCTCCTCCACCGTCCCATCCTCTCGGAGGAGATGGGCCTCGGCAGGCATGAGCCGGGCTAGTTCCTCCAAGGCCCGCGAGGCCCCAAGGACCGAGCGCATCTCGATCCAGTGCCCAAGGAGCATGACGTCGATCAGCGTGGCCAGTTCCCAAAAGAAAACGTCCCCGGAGAGGCCCAGGACCACCGCTACGCTGTAGACGTAGGCCGCGGTGATGGCAAGGGCGATGAGGGTCATCATCCCCGGTTGTCTTTTATGGAGTTCCTCGCCGAGGCCTTTTAGGAACGGCCAGCCACCGTAAATGTAGATCGCGGAGGCAAGAAGGAGCAGGAAGTAGTTCGCCCCAGGAAAGGCCAAAGGCCGGACAAGGGAAACCGAAAGGACGGGGATGGTCAGGGCCAGGGAGACCCAAAACCGCCGGCGGAAATCCGCCACCATGTGGGCGTGGTGAGCGCGGTGGTTGTGGGCCTCCTTGTGCTGGGCTGATCCTGCATATTTTTCAGGATTAGAATCGAACTTCTCCAAGCACTGTTTGGAACAAAAGTAAAACTTTTTCCCGCGGTACTCCCGGGAGGCTACGGCCTCCCCCTCCTCCAAGGTCATGCCGCAGACGGGATCCTTCACCCTCTTGAATTGTTCTTGCCGGGCCGCAAAGCAAGGGCGCCGCCGATGATGCCCAGGAGGCTAGCGAAAACACCGCCCATGCCCAAGAAAAGGTTGACCGCGGAGGCCACAAGGACCGCGATTCCCCAGCCCTGGGCTTGTTCGGGCCGGACAAAGAGCATGGCCGCCCCAAGGAGGACCACCGCTCCCAAGGCGATCCCTAGCCAGGGCCAATAAGCCCCAGGGTAGAACCCGCCCATCATCCCGTGTCCCCACATCCAACCCGTGCCGCCCGGCCCCCAGCCGATCCCGCTCATCATTCCCCCGGCCAGCACCATCCAAAGACCAGCCAAAAGCGAAAGCACAAAAGGCACAACAGGCCTTTCCACCTGAGATTCCCCCATCTTCTCCCTCCTTTTTGGTTTTGGTCAGCATGGTAGCTTTTCCTTGTGCTTCTGCAAATTTCTCCTGACTGCCTTTCTTTTCCAAAACCGGGAAGAAGGAAGGGAAGCTACCCTGAACCCCCTCGGGTGCAGGAAGGGGACCCCACCTCGAAATTCCACCGGCGCACTTCCTTGGAACTCTTGGGGGGCGTTCTGCCTACGGGCAAGCAAAAGAGGCCTCGCCATTGTGCATCATTCGGACTGAGCGGTGAGACGAGGAGCAAACGGTGAAAAAGCTGTTGCACTTGGTTTTTACAGGTCTCCCCTCGGGTTGGCGGGCCGTGGGCCGCGAGGTTTTGGGGGGATTTCCATGAGGCCCAGGTACAATGGCCAAGATGCCATGCTTTTTGGCTTGCTGAAAGTTAAGGGTTCAAGGCCTTATTCAAAGTGGTTATGCCACTTCTGGTGTGAATTTTGTTTTTTGGCCATCGTGCGGATTGAAAACGAGAGCGTGTTTAATTTGGAAGGACAAAGCGTCAGGGGGTTGCTCGGGACTGTAAAGGATGAGGGGAAGGCCTTGGGCGTGGCCGAAGGCTTCCCAGCGGGCGCCGAGGTATTCTTTTTCTTTTAGTGTCACAAAAAACGGACCATTCCCAAGCTCAACCCATTCTGGGCGGAAAAATATGATCACATTATCCCCTGCGATGGGCTCCGCAGCTTCAGCCACGACTTCCGCTCCCGCCACCTCCACCACCGCCTTATTCCCTTCCCACCGCAAAAGGCGGCCTGGCCAGAAATTGGCCCGGCCTAAAAATCCCGCCACGAACAGCGTCTTTGGCCGCTCATACAAAGCCTTTGGAGTGTCCACCTGCTCGAGCTTTCCTTCCCGCATCACCCCCACGCGGTCCCCCAAGGCCAAGGCCTCCGTTTGGTCGTGGGTCACGTACAAGGAGGTGGTGTTTCGTTCTTTCAGGATGCGGCGAAGCTCGTGGCGAAGCTCCACCCGGAGAGCTGCATCCAAGGCGGACAAGGGCTCGTCCAAAAGGAGGACCTTTGGCTCCACGGCCAGGGCCCGGGCCAAGGCCACCCTTTGCTTTTGCCCCTCGGAAAGCTCATGGGGCCTGCGCCGCTCATAACCGGAGAGGCCCACCAGGTCCAAAAGCTCGGCGACCCTCTCTTTTCGAGTCTTTCTGGGCAGGCGCTTGCTCCCGTGGCGAAGGGCATAGGCCACGTTGGCCGCTACGGAGAGATGGGGAAAGAGCGCGTAATTTTGGAAGACCAGGCCCACCCCCCGCTTTTCCGGGGGGAGGGGAAGGAGGGAGCGGCCATCCAACTTGATTTCGCCGGCCTCGGGCCGCTCAAGGCCGGCTATACATCGGAGGATTGTGGTCTTCCCGCAGCCGGATGGCCCCAAAAGGACGAGGATTTCCCCGGCCTCCACGGAGAAAGAGACCCCGGCCACGGCCAGGACCGGGCCGAAGCGTTTGTGCAAGTTTTCCACCTCAAGCTTGGCCATAGGCGCGCAAACTCCGCTCACCAAGCCACTCCCACACGGCCACGGCGGCCACGGTGAGGAGGATGAGGAGGGTGGCCATGGCTGAAGCCGCACCGAATCGGCGGGCGGAGAGGAACCGGTAGATGGCAAGAGGGATGGTCACCAACTCCCCTTGGGAGAGCATGGCGGAAGCGGTCATCTCCCCAAGGGAGAGGGCCAAACTGAACGCTCCGGCCACCAAAACCGCCTGGGACAAAAGGGGGAGCTCCACAGTGAGAAAGGCCCGGAAGCGGTGGGCCCCCAGGGTCCGCGCCGCCTCCACCCAGCTTGGGGCCAGCCCCTCCCAAAGGGGGCGCACAATCCGCACCACGAACGGATAAAAGATGAGGGTGTGAGCGAGGATGAGGGCGAATTTTCCGGGCAGATGGGAAAAAGGCGGCTCGTGAAAGGCCAAAAGGAGGGCCAGCCCCAGGACCACCGAGGAGACGGCCATGGGTGCCATGAGCACCGCTTCCAAAGCGCGAGAGCGCAAAACCTTCAAGGCCCCGCTCACCCCCAAGCCCAGCGCCACGGCTAAGAGCGTGGAAAGGCCGGCCACCTCGAGACTCACCAACACGCTTCCAAGAGGGGAGGTCCCGATGAACGGGTTCTGTTCCGGGGAGAAGATGGTTTTGTACCAACCCAGGCCGGGAGGTTTTCCCATAAGCGGGCGGGTCAAGCTATCGGCCACCACCGCCCCGAGCGGGCCGAGGAAAAACACAGCGCTGAGGAAAAGCCACGGGAGCCAAAGGGCGTGCGCTGGGTGGGAAAGGAAGGGCACCGTGGGCCGGGGGCGAAGGCCCTCCCGCGGGCCGGCCCAAAGGGCCCCACCCCGAACGTAAAGGTAAGCAAGTCCCAGGGTGATGAGCATTTCAAGAAGCCCGAGGGCGGAGGCGCTTTGGAAGTCCAAATAAACGCGGGCATAGAGGTAAACGGCCACTTCCACCGTGGCATAGCGCGCCCCACCCAGGGAAAGGGGGATGGCGAAGGAAAGGAAACAGAGGACGAACACCAAGGCCGCGGCGGAGAAGATTGCGGGAAGGAGGAGGGGCAAGGTCACCGTGAGGAAGGCCCGGGTTCGCGAGACGCCCAAAACCGCGCAGGCCTCCTCCCACGCGGGATCCAGGGAGCTCCAGCCGGCGTGGATGAAGCGGGCGAAAACCGGGGCGTTGTAAAAAGCGTGGGCCAAAACTATGGCCCAAAGGGAGTAGAGGATCCGCAGGGGCGGCTCCGCCAGGCCAAAAAGGCTCTTTAAAGCGGAGTTGAGGTATCCCGTGTGGCCGAAGAAAAGGAAGAAACCCAAGGCTACGGTGATGGGCGGGAGCACAAATGGGGCAAGCGTGAGGGCTTGCGCCACCCTCTTTCCCGGAAAGCTATAGCGGGTGAGGAACCAGCCCAAAGGGAAACCGAGGACGAAGCTCAAAAGCGTGGAGAGGAAAGCTTGCAGGGCGGTGAAGGAAAAGAGATGGCGCACATAAGGGGTGGCCACGATCGTCCGCAGGCGGGTGAAAGTCCAGCGCCCATCCTCTCTCACGCCGAGGAGGAGGACGTTGACCAAGGGGATGAAGAAAGCCATGACCAAAAACAAAAGGGGCAAGCTGGCCCAGGCCAGGCTCGCCCCCTTTTTCAGAATTAGCCGCCGATCAAAAGTTTTTGCCACAGGTCCAGCCACTCCTCAAGCTTTGCCCCCACAAGTTCCGGGTCCAAGGACACCGGTTTTTCCGGGATCACCGCGTACTCGTAACCCGCGGGGAGCTTGGCCCGCGCGTTCACCGGAAACATCCACTGCGTGGTGGGGATGAGCTCCTGGATCTCCGGGGAAAGGACGAGGTTCAAAAAAGCATGGGCAAGCTCGGGCTCTTTTGTAGTGCGCACAATGCCCATCCCTTCTACTTGCCGATAGGCCTCGCCATCGGGTGTGATCACGCGATACCGCAGGGAACCGTGCTCGATGTAGGAGTAGGCCGTGTCCGTGGAGTAGGAAAGCACAATGGGGGCTTCCCCGGCCAGGAAGAGATCGTAGGCCTCGGACCAACCCTTGGTGATGGTGAGGAGGTTGGGGATGAGCCTGCGCCAATAATCGAGCCAACCTTCACCATAGTGGGCGATGGTCCAAAGGAGGAAGGAGAGGCCAGGCGAGGAGGTTCGAGGATCGGTGATGATGATCTTTCCGCGCAGCTCCGAACGCAGGAGGTCGTCCAGGGATTTCGGAACGAGCTCCAGGGGGAGGGATTCGGAGTCATACACAAAGGTCACGTAGCCGTGATCGTAGGGGAGGACATGGCCTGTGGGATCGAAGAGGAGTTCAGGCGGCACATCCGCCAGGTTTGGGATTTTCGCCGGATCGTAAGGGAGGAAAACCTCGTTGGCCAAGGCCCGCGGAAGCTCCACATCAGCTAGGCCCAGGAAGACGTCGGCTTGGGTCGCCCCGAGCCTGAGCTCCGCGATGAGCCGGGCCAGCATCTCCGAGGAATCGCCCACGGCTACCCAGGTCAGGCGAACGTCGGGGAACATCGCCTCGAACCGTTCCTTTATGGCCTGGGCCGGCCCCCAGGAGACGAAAGAATCATAGGTGTAGACCACAAGCTCCTTAGCCACCCCAAGCACCGCTACCGCTGCAAGGAGGACGAAAAACTTCCTCATGGCCCACCTCCTTTGGGGATGTGGATGAGGAGGAGCTTCCCCTCGCGCACCCTGACCCCGCACGGCTTCCCCACCACCTCGTTGGAGACCCCTCGCGTGGAGGCCCTGAACAGGACCCCTTCGTGAAGAGCGTACCGCAGACCGTACGTGGTGATGCCTAGGGCTTCCGCAGTGAGGGGGAGCAAGGAAACCAAGTCGCCGGGCTCAGCTGCCAGTTCCACATGGTCCAAGACCAGGTGAACGCGGCAATCCCCATGGAAGAGGACGATGGGGACGTCGTATTTCTCCAAGAGATTGGCGTTGGCCAGGGTGTGGTCCAAGCGGGCGCCGAAGGCCCCCACCACCCGAATTTCTTGGGCGCCGAGGGAGACAGCGTGGTCCAGGGCGAGCTCGAGGTCGGTGGCGTCCTTCTCCCGGGGGACCCGGAGAACCGGGACATCCGAAGGGGGAGGCAAAAGGAGGGAATCGAGGTCGCCGAGGAGCAGGTGCACGGGGAGGCCGGTCCTTTGGGCGAGGGCAAAGCCCCCGTTGGCGGCGATGATGAAATCCGCGCCTTTAGCCGCTTTCAGGGCCTCCTTTGGGGAGGCCACGCCGCCCGCGAGGATCAAGATAGTGCGCGGCAAGAGAAAACCCCTCCTTGGCGGCAACCAAGGGAGGGGGCTTCACCGCCCCGGCCTGAGCAGGGCTGCCGGTAACCTTCCCTTCGCCGGCATTACCCGGATCAGGTTCAAGGGGTCGAGGCTTTCGCCTCCTCTCAGCCCCAAACGGAGCTCCCCCGGTTACCTCAAAACCATTATACCGAGGAGGTTGCACACAAGCATCCACTGGGGTAGGGTTTAGGCGTCATGGACGATTTGGAGTTGATCCTTAAGGCTGGGCAGGAGGAACTTTTGGCCTTGGAAAGGCAGAGCGGGCAGGAGCTCAGGCTTCCTTTTTCGTTTTGGCAGGAGCTCGGCGCAGCCCTCCTCCGCGCAGGATACCCGCAGTTTGCCGCCGTCGTCGAGCAGGCCATAAGCGCGGCCCAGGCCCGCGAACGCCTCCTTTCTGAAAAGCTTCGGTGCATGGAGCCCGCCTACGATCCCGAGGCCCAGGCCCGGTGCCAGGCCCTCCTTGCCGAGGATCTGCGCTCGGAAAACCCTTCTTAATCCCCGAATTCCAGGGCTTTTTCCGAAAAAATGCCCATTGCGGCCGTGAACATGGAGCGCCTCACCTCGCCCGCGGTGATTCGGGAGCTTTTGGCGGCCCACGGGATTGAGCTCCGGAAGGGATTGGGTCAGCATTTCCTCGCCGACGCCAACGTTTTGGGGCGCATCGTGGAGGCCATCTCTCCAAGCCCAACCGACAGGGTCGTGGAGGTGGGCGCGGGGATCGGAACCCTCACCGTGGCCCTGGCTCCCCATGTGCGGGAGCTGTGGGCCGTGGAGGTGGATTCCCGCTTCATCCCTCTCCTTCGGGCCCACCTTGGGCCATTCCGCAATGTGCACATTCTGAACGAAGATTTTCGCGATCTCGATCTTGCCTCGTTGGGAGGGGACCTCCTTGTGGTGGGAAACCTGCCCTACGGGATCACAAGCGCAGTCCTTTTGAAGCTCATTGGGGAAAGAGAGAGCGTGGCCAAAGCCGTTTTTACTGTGCAATGGGAGGTCGGGGAAAAGCTGGTCGCCCCTCCTGGACCGGAGGTCACCCGGTTAGCTGTGCATTTGCGCACTTATTTTGAGGTGGAGCTCGTTCGGCGCATCCCCAAAACGGTGTTCTTCCCCCCGCCGGAGGTGGATGGGGCCCTGGTGCGCCTCCATCGCCTTCCCAAGCCCAGGGTTTCCCTTTCGGGAAAGGATTGGGAAAGGACCCTGGCTCTGGCCTTTTCCCATCGCCGGAAAACTTTGCGCCGCGTGCTCCTTTCCCTCCTTTCGCCTGGGGAGGTGGACGCGCTTTTGGCCGAACTCGGCCTTGATCCGCGGGCGCGGGCCGAGGCCTTGGATTTTCCGGAGCTGGAGAAGCTCGGCCGCGCCTTGGCTCAGCTTGGCCTCTTTGAGCGGAACCAGTAAAGTTCCGGCGTGTTCGATCTTTCCCTCGTTGGGGAGTTCCGCAAAGCCCTGGAGGGCGGGCCCAGGCTCGTGCGACTTCCGCCCGAGCGCACCGCGGTGTTCGTGGGCGACACCCACGGCGATCGGGAGGCCACGGAGGAGGTCTTACGGCGCTATTTCGATGATCAGCATGTCCTCGTGTTTTTAGGCGATTACGTGGATCGGGGGCCCGATTCCGTGGGGAACCTAACGGTGCTCATGCGGGCGAAGATCGCGCATCCGGAGAGGATTTTCCTCCTCATGGGGAACCACGAGGCTTGGGCCGTGGCGCCCTTCACCCCCGCGGATTTCTGGCGCTCCCTGGATCCGAAGGAGGAGAAGATCCTGGCCGAAACGCTTTCCCTTTTGCCCTTCGCCGCCCTTCATCCCGCCGGGGTTTTGGCCGTGCACGGCGCCCTCCCCGATGTGGACGACGTTGAGGAGATAAACGAGATCGCCTTGGGCTCGGCGAACTGGCGCAAGATGACCTGGGGCGATTGGGTGGATGGTCCGGGATATTGTCTTGATCCGGGCTTCTTTGGCCGGCCCGCCTACGGCCGCGATTACTTTTTCGCGGTCATGGAGCGCCTGAGGTTAAAAGTACTGGTGCGGGCCCACCAGCCCGATGCCCCCCTTTTCCTTTTCGGAGGGAGGTGTTTGACCCTTTTCACCAGCCACGCCTATGGACCGGGCCCCCGCCGCGTGGCCCTGCTCGAAAGCGGCCGCGAAATTCGCTCCGGCCATGACCTGATCATCCGCGCTATTTAGTCCTCCTCGGGAAGAAAAAGTGTAAAAGCCATTTAAAGAATCACCATCGGCAGGCGACGAAAAAATCAAGGCCAGCCGGATTATATTAGGGTCAACGCCCATCCTCCGCGCCCTCCGGCCAGAATTCGGTTCTTGCGCGATCAACGAAGTTTTTCCTGGCCCGCCGGTGATAAATGGCCAAGAAACAAGCCCAAGAGCCGTGCTCAAAATGGCCAAAAGACGGGGGTCAAAAAGATGATGACCAAATAGGCCAGGATCGTGAACAGCCCGCCCAAGAGCACGTAGTCGCGGAAGCGGTAGCCAGCCACAAGGACCAGGGAGTTGGGCGGGGTGCCCACGGGCGTGGCGTACGCTGCGGCGCCAGCCGTGGCCAGGGCCATCATCACCGGATGCGGGGAAATCCCCAGGCCTCGGCACATGGAGAGGGCGATGGGCGCCAGCATGGCCACCGTGGCTGTGTTGGACATGAACTGGGTGAGAACAATGGCCACCCCGGTGACCACGGCCAGGAAGGCCCAGGGAGTAAAGCCCGCGCCCAAGGCTTTGACCCCGAATTCCGCCACGAGCTTTCCTGCTCCACTTTTGTCCAGCGCCCCAGCGATCCCCAACGCTCCCCCCAAAAGAAGCACAGTGTTCCAGTCGAAGCGCTGGAGGAGTTCCCGCGCGGAAATACAGCGGAAAAGCAAGACCAATACGGCTCCCAAAACGGCGGTGAGGGCCAACGGGATCACCTCGCGGGCGAAAAGCCCCACACAGAGAAGTAGAACCAAAAGGGAGATGATCTTTTTGGTCCTCCCGGCCTTTTGGTTTTGGGTGGTGTACGGGGTGGCGAAGGCCAGGGACTCGGTGGTGAAGCGCCGCCGGGCCAAGGGATACGCTCCCAAGACGGCGTAAAGCAGGAAAAGCCCAAGTAGAGGAAGGCCAAGGAGGCCGAACTCGAAGAACCCAAACGGGCGATATCCGGCGTTGGTCAGGGCGGCCTGGACCAGAAGGGGCGGGGTGGAGCCGACGAGGGTGAGCATTCCTCCGGTGTTGGCGGCGAAGGCCACAAACATGAGGATGTTTTTGGCCTTGATCTTGCCGGCCGCGGCCAGGGCGATCCCGCCGATGATGGGGATGAAAACGGCGGTGGTGCCGGTGTTGTTGAGGAACGCCGACAGTCCACCGGCGGCGAGCACGGCCAAAACAAGAAGGGGCCTTTCCCTCCCGCCCGCGAGTTTCACCAGCCTTTGGCCCAAATCCTGGGCGGCGCCTGTAGCGAAGAGGGCCTCGCCCACCACCATCATCCCGCCCACCAGAAACACCACCGGGTCGGAAAACCCCCGGAATACCGTGTTGAAGTCGGCCGCGCCCACCAACACCATGAGCACACAGCCGATGAGGGAGGAAAGCCAAAGGGGAAGCCACTCGGTGGCATAAAGAACCACCACCGCCCCCAAAACAGCTAGAGCGCGAATTGCCGGATCCACCGCTTAAACTTGGGGCAAAGGCGGTATCAGCCCGGCCTTCATGAGGATCTCCACTTCCTCGCGGGCCCGGCGGATCATGCGCTCCGCTTGCTGCTCGAGCTCGCTTTCGGAGAGGATCCGCCGCGCCACCCCTTGCTCGATGGCCTTTTTCGCCACGGCCACCGCTTCGTTCACGAACACTTCCCACTCCTCCATGGTGGGAACCACGTAGTCCTCGCGGAGGCCCTTTTCCTCGGCGGTTTTGGCGATGGCCTCGGCCGCGGCAATGGCCATCTCATCGGTGATGGTTTTGGCGAAAACGTCCAAGACGCCGCGGAAGATGCCGGGGAAGCCCAAGGAGTTGTTGATCTGGTTGGGGAAGTCGGAGCGGCCGGTGCCCACGATGCGCGCGCCCGCCTCCTTGGCCTCCCAGGGCCAGATCTCCGGCACGGGGTTGGCACAGGCGAAGACGATGGCGTCCTTGGCCATGCGTTTGATCCATTCGGGCTTGATCACCCCCGGCCCGGGCTTGGAGGCGGCCACGCAAACGTCCGCGCCCTCCAGGGCCTCAGGGATCCCGCCCTTCCGGCGCTCCTTGTTCGTGCGCTGGGCGTAATCCCACTTGTAGGGGTTCTCCTCCTTTTGGGCCTCGAGGTCCTCCCGGCCGGGATGGAGGATCCCTTTTGAGTCCACCATGATGATGTTCCCAGCTGGGACGCCGTAGGTGAGGAGGACCCGCACGAAGGCGATATTAGCTGCGCCCGCGCCGATCACGGCGTAGGTCACCCTCTTTGGGTCCTTTCCCACCACCTTGAGGGCATTGAGGACCCCGGCCAAGGTGATGGCGGCCGTCCCCTGCTGATCATCGTGCCAGACAGGGATATCCAGCTCCGCCCGTAGCCTCTCCAAAACGTAAAAGCACTTCGGGGAGGCGATATCCTCGAGGTTGATCCCCCCGAAGGCGGGGGCGATCCACTTCACGGCCTGGGTGAGCTCGTCGGGGTCTTTCGTGGCGATGGTCACGGGGAAGGCGTCCACCCCGCCCAGGTACTTGAAGAGGAGGGCTTTTCCCTCCATGACGGGCAGGGCGGCCAAGGGGCCGATGTCACCCAGGCCCAAAACGCGCGTGCCATCCGAAACAACAGCCACAAAATTCCCTTTGTTCGTGTACTCAAAAACTTTCTCCGGGTCTTGGGCGATCTCCCGGCAGGGCTGGGCCACGCCCGGCGTGTACCAGATGGCGAAGTCCTCGTAGGAGGTGATGGCGCACTTGGCGGTCACCGCCACTTTCCCCCGGTAAAAGCCATGAAGGGGCGGGGCCTTCCTGGCCGGCTCCTTCGCTTTAGCCAAAAGTTCCTCCACATTCGGTTTTTCCTGGGCCATTCTTTCCTCCTTATTTCCCGCGGATGCGGGCCCGGATCGTTTCCATGTTCTTCTCCACCTGAGTCGAAAGTTCTTTATAGAGGGAGCGGCCGTGGGAATCCATGGCCACCACAAGGGGACCGAATTTCTCCACCTCGAAAACCCAAATGGCTTCGGGGATCCCTAGCTCCTCCAGCCAATGCACCTCCCGCACCCTTTTTATGGCCTGGGCCGCTAAGACCCCGGCCCCGCCGGTGAAATGGGCGTAGACCGCACCCACCTCGGCGAGGGCTTGGAGGGTTTTTTCGCCCATCCCCCCTTTTCCCACGATCACTCTGGGTTTGAACCGACGCAAAAAATCCGCCTCAAAGAGCTCCATGCGGGCGGAAGTGGTGGGGCCAGCGGCCACAACCTTCCACCCTCCGTCCCCCTTCTGTACCACCGGTCCACAATGGAAGATGGCCAGGCCCTCCAGGGGGATGGGCGCGCCCCGTTCCAGGGTTTTCTTGTGGGCCTCGTCCCGGGCGGTGATGAGGAGCCCGGAAAGATAAAAAACATCCCCTGCGCGCAGGGAACGAGCCTCCGCCTCCGGAATCGGGGTAGTCAAAATTTTCTCCATACATCCCTCCTCACCTGAAGTCCAGGGCCTCACTGGACGATCTCCACGGCGCCATCCCGGGCGATGCGCACGGAGGCCCGGCGGTGGGCCCAGCACTGGATGACGATCCCCAAGGGAAGGGAAGCGGGGTGCCGGTGGGCATATTCCACGTGCACGGCGAGCACCGTGGTTTTCCCTCCCAGGCCCATCGGGCCCACGCCCGAGGCGTTGATGAGCTCAAAAAGCTCTTTTTCCAAGGCGGCCACCTCCGGCTCAGGATGGGGCTCGCCGAGGCGGCGGAGAAGGGCGATTTTCCCGAGCTTCAAAGCGAGATCGGCCCCGCCGCCGATCCCCACCCCCACCACCGTGGGCGGGCAAGGAAGCCCGCCGCAGCCCACCACGTGCTCCACCACCGCTTCCTTTATCCCGCCCAAACCCACCCCTGGAGCGAGCATCCTTAGAGCACAACAGTTCTCAGAGCCCCCGCCTTTGGGGAGAACATGGATCTCCACGGAGTCGCCGAGAACGGGTTCCCAGGTCACGGCCGGAATGTACCGGCCCGTGTTATCGCCCGGGTTTTTCCCAGTAAAGGGATGCACGGTGTTGGGCCGGAGGGGCACGGCCTTGGTAGTTTGCCGCACAGCTTCAGGGATTGCCGCCATGAGCTCCCGAAGACGGGGAAAATCCACGCCGAAGCGCACGAAAAAAGTGGGGGTGCCCGTATCCTGGCAGATCGGAAGTCTTCCCGCCTTGGCCATTTCCACATTTTTCAAAATCGCCTCGAGCTGCACCCGCGCCGGCCCTTCCTCGCGGTCCCGAGCCTGCCGCAAGGCCCGCACCACCTCCTCCGGAAGGATCGTGGAGGCCCGGGCCAGGGCCTCCGCCAACGCCTCCACCAACTCCATTCACTCACCCCCCAATTCCCGCACCTTGGCTTGGTAGAGCTCAAGGTAGCTGGGTTTCTCGATGTCCACGAACTTCCCCACCAGGAAGGGCTTTCCTGGGAGGATGTCCGCCTCCTTGGGGTCCGCGCCGTGGCGGATGACCATGTGCTCCCGGTAGTACTTGAGCTCGTCGAGGCCTTCGCCCAGGCGGTTGCGCCGGCCGTAGTTGGTGGGGCAAGGGGAGAGGACCTCCACGAAGGTGAAGCCCTTGTGGGAGAGGGCCTCCACGAAGGCCTTGGTGAGGCGGCGGCCGTCCAGGGTGGTCCAGCGGGCCACATACGTCGCTCCCGCGGAGGCCGCGAGGTGCACGAGGTTGAAGGGGTGCTCGAAGTTCCCAAAGGGGCTGGTGGTGGTGCGGCTCCCCACCGGGGTGGTGGGGCCCAATTGCCCGCCGGTCATCCCGTAGTTGAAGTTGTTGACGCAGATCACGGCGATGTCCATGTTCCGCCGGGCGGCGTGGATGAAGTGGTTCCCGCCGATGGCGAAAAGGTCGCCGTCCCCGGAGAAGACGATCACGTGGAGGTCGGGTTTGGCGAGTTTCAACCCGGTGGCGAAGGGGATGGCCCGGCCGTGGGTGGTGTGGTAGGTGTCGAGCCTAAGATACCCCGCAACCCTTCCCGCGCAGCCGATCCCGGAGACCACGACCACCGAGTCCGGGTCCCAACCGAGCTCATCCAGGGCGAAGAGGAACGCGGAAAGGGCCGTGCCCAAGCCGCAGCCCGAGCACCAAATATGGGGGAGACGGTCCGTTCGTAACCATTTCTCCAGGGGGTGGCGCGCCTCCTTGACCATGTCCGGTGCGGCCTTCGCCTCCTTCACCGGCATCGTCGATACACCTCCTCGATTCCTTGAAAGACCTCCTCCGGGGTGTGGATGCGGCCGCCGGCATGGTAGACGCCATGGACGGGAACACGGCCCCGCACAGCCCGCTCCACCTCCCGGCTCATCTGGCCCAAATTGATCTCCACCACCACGATCCCCTTCACCCGTTGGGCCAGGTTATAGATGGCCTCGTCAGGGAAGGGCCAAGCCGTGATGAGCCGGAACAACCCGGCTTTGATCCCGGCCTTCCGGGCGAGCTCTATCCCGCCCAGGGAGACGCGGGCGGAAATACCGTATGAGACCACGGCGATCTCCGCATCGGAAAGGTCGACCTCCTCGTAAAAGGTGTACTCCTGGGGGAAGAGCCGGATTTTGTCGACGAGGCGGCGCACCAGGCGATCGTGGGCTTCGGGGGTCATATCGGGATAGCCCCGCTCGTCGTGGGTGAGGCCGGTGACGTGCACCCGGTAGCCCTCGCCGGCGCAGGCCATGGGCGGGACGAGGTCCGGATCGGGTTTAAAGGGGAGGAATTCCTCCGGAGGCACGCGGGGTTTTCGCCGCGGGGCCACCGGCACCGACGGGCGGATCTCCACCCGCTCGTACATGTGGCCCACCACCTCGTCGGTCATGAGGAGGACGGGGACGCGGAACCGCTCGGCCAGGGCGAAGGCTCTTACCGTGAGGTCGAAGGATTCTTGGGGGGAGGCCGGGCAGAGGGCGATGATCTCGTAGTGCCCGTGGGAACCCCAGCGGGCCTGCATCATGTCCCCCTGAGCCACGAGGGTGGGGAGGCCGGTGGAAGGGGCTCCCCGCTGGACGTTCACGATCACGCACGGGGTCTCCGTCATTATGCCAAGGCCTAAATTCTCCATCATGAGGGAAAAACCTGGGCCGGAGGTGGCGGTCATGGCCTTCATCCCCGCCCAAGAAGCGCCGAGGACCGCGGCGATGGCGGCGATCTCGTCCTCCATCTGGATGAACATCCCCCCGATTTGAGGGAGCCGCCAGGCGAGCCTCTCGGCGATCTCCGATTGGGGGGTAATGGGATAGGCCGCGAAGAACCGGCACCCGGCAGCGATGGCCCCCTCGGCAATGGCCTCATCGCCGCTCATGAAGTGCACCCCGGAAAGGATCGTCTTAGCCGGCATCCTTCTCCTCCTCCACCCAGATGGCGAAATCCGGGCAGATCCGCTCGCAAAAGCCGCAGAGAACACAGGCCTCGGGGTTCACCGCCTCCGGCGGGTGATAGCCCTTGTCGTTGAAATGAGAGGCCTGGGCCAGGACCTTTTTGGGGCAGAACTCGATGCAAAATCCGCAGCCTTTACAGAACTCCTCGAGGACGTAGATGTAGCCCTTGGGAACCTTCCAGCGCTTGGCCACCCTTTCCTGGATTTCGCTCATAGGAGGTCCACCACCCTGGCCAAGGTTTTCTCCCCCCGGTAGTCGGGAAGGAGGATGGGGGAGCGGCGGGCCGCGGGGATCCCCGCGCGGCGCAGCTCCTCCACGAACTTCTCCACGTGGCGGAGGGTGAGGCGGCCCAGCCGCGCTTTTTTCGCCCACCCCGCCGCGGCCAAGCCCGCCCGCCTTCCGAAAACGTTGTAGTCCAAAAGGGAATTGCCCATGAGGCGGTTTTTCCCGTGCACCCCGCCCTCCACCTCGCCCGCGGCGTAAAGCCCGGGGATCCCCGTCCAACCGTGTTCATCGATCACCACCCCGCCGTTTTGGTAGTGGAGGGTGGGATAGACGAGGATCGGCTCCTTTGTGGGATCGATGCCAAAGCGGATGTACATGCGGTAGATGGAGGAAAGGGCCCGCTGGAAGGTGCCCTTCCCGTGGATCATGTCCACCATGGGCGTGTCCAGCCAAACCCCCACCATGCCCGTGGGCGTGACCACGCCCAGGCCCCGTCCGCCCTTCTCCGGCGGGAGGCACTCCCGAATGAAGGCGGCGGACTCCACGTCCCTGGGCTCCAGGGGGTGCACGAAGAGCTCACCCCGGGCGTTCACGGGCTGGGCCCCCAATCCCCGCACCTTTTCCGTAATGAGGAGGCCCACGATCTGCTCGGGAAAAGCCGCGCCGGTGGGGTGGTATTGGACGGCGTCGAGGTCCCGGAGTTTCGCGCCCACCCGATAGGCGAGGACGAGGCCATCGGCGGTGGCGCCGTAATGGTTGGTGGTGGGGAAGCCCTGGATATGGAGCCGGCCCCAGCCTCCGGTGGCCAAAACGGTGGCCTTGGCCCGGACGATCTTGTACTCCTCCGTTTCCAAATTCCACACCACCGCGCCCGCCACCTGCCCGAACTCATCGGTGAGGAGCTCCACTGCGGGATGGAACTCCAAAACGGGGATGCCCCGGTTGCGGGCCTCGTCCCTAAGAACCCGCATGATCTCGAGCCCCGTGTAATCCTTGCAGGAATGCATGCGCTTTTTGGAGGTTCCCCCCCCGTGGATGGTGATCATCGTTCCGTCGGGTTCCTTGTCGTACATGACCCCGAGTTCCTCGTGCCATTTGATGATGAAGGGGGCGTCCATGACGAGGGCGCGCACGAGCTTCGGGTCGTTGGTGAAGTGCCCGCCGCCCATGACGTCGAGGAAGTGGATGGCCGGGGAGTCGTGGGGTTTGTCCGCGGCCTGGATCCCGCCCTGGGCCATGATGGAGTTGGAATCGCCATGGCGGAGCTTGGTGACGATGAGGATGCGCTCGGCGGGGATCCCGGCCTCGTTGGCCCAAAGGGCGGCCACCGTGCCCGCCCCGCCCCCGCCGATCACCAGCACGTCCACATCGTAGTCCACCTCCGAAAGCTCGATTTTTTCGGGATCCAAAAGGGGATAGGCCTCGAGGAGATCGGCCACCTCGTGGGGCACTAGTTCCCCATAAGAGGCGCCGACCCGCAGGGGACGCTTCCCTTCGGGCTTGTAGTCCGGGTGATAGCGGCGCAAAAGCTCCTCTTGTTCGGCCAAGGGAAGCCTGGGAAAATTCGTGCCCATGCGGGCAGGGCGGGTCTCCTCCACCCGCTGGATCGATTCCTGCATGTACTCGGGATAAACGCTCATCGCTCCTCCTTACTCGGGCTCGATCTCCCTGGCCTTGTAGAGCTCGCGGAGCTCCTCTTTGCCAAGGCGCACGAGGCGATCCAGTTCCCCGTCGAATTTGCCCGCCGCGATCTCCTCCACCCGGCGGGCCAGGTGTTCCGCCTTCGGCGCAAGGTACGCCCCGTAAAGGCGGCGGGCGAGCTGCCACACGTGGTAATGGGGTATTTCCGCGGGGCAGCGCATGGTGCAAAGGCCACAGGAGAGGCAATCAAAAGTTAGCTCCGCCACCTTGGCCACATCGCCCCGCAGCGCCGCCTGCACGGCCTCCATCACCTCGAGCTTTTGGGGGCAGGATTTCGTGCAGGTATTACAGGCCACACAGCGGGCGAGCTCGGGATAAAGGGCAAGGAGCGTTTCCCCACGGGGCTTGGCTTTGCGGATATCGTAGGGGCGGCGCTCGGCCGGGGTGGAGGGGAGCATGGCCAAATACATCCCGTCCTTCACGGTGGTCTGGCAGGCCAAATCCGCATAAAGCCGGTAATCGCCAGGGAGGCGATAAACGGTGGCACAGGCCCCGCAGAAACCGCCCCGGCAGCCCACCCCCCGCACCAGGCGAAAGCCCGCGTACTCCAGGGCCTTGAGGATGGTGAGCCCGGCGGGAACCCGATAGGCCTGGCCCATGATGTAAACCGTCACCATCCCCGTCTTCGGCTGAGCCTTCACCTCGACCTCGTCCATCAACCGGTCACCCCCGTGGACAACAATTTCCCGATTTCCGCAGGGATCTCCCGCACGCCCAAAGCCCAGGCCAGGGCCTCGCCCACGTAAAAAACGGGGATCCTCGGGGCCCCCAAGGGGCGTCGCTCCTCCAAATTGAACTTGCAGAGGGGGCAGGCGGTGAGGAGGGCTTGGGCCCCGGCCAGGCCTGCCGAGCGCAGGATCTCCCCCACCCGCTCCCGCACGATATCCGGCCTCGGCACCGTGAGGTAAGCCCCGCAGCACTCCACCCGCTCGGGGAAGAGGACGGGCTCCGCCCCCAGGGTGGAAACGAGGCGCTCCAGGATTTCTGGCCGGTCCGGATGATCCACGGCCACCTCCTTGGGGCGAAGGAGGGTGCAGCCGTAATAAGCCGCCAAGCGCAAGCCATGAAGGGGGCGGACCACGGCCCTGGCGAGCTTTTCCACACCGATTTCCTCAAGGAACTGTACGAGGTGCACCACCTCCACCCCACCGCGGTAATCCGGCTCGTCGTCCATGAAGGCGTTGATCCGCCGGAGACTCTCGGGGTCCTCCACGAAGCGGGCGGAGCGGCGCAGGGTGTTGTAGCACATGGAGCAGAGCGTGAGAATCTCGTCCGCACCCTCCTCTTGGGCGCGGATGAGGTTCCGCACCGGCCCCACATGGCGCATGAGCTCGTCTTGGGCCAGGGAGTACACGGTGCCACAGCAATTCCAGCGCGGAAGCTCCTTCACCTCGTAGCCCAGTTTGGCGAGGGCAGCGAGGCTCGCTTCCTCGTACCCCCTCGCCTGGTCCTTCAGGGCACAACCCGGGAAATACAAAATGCGCTCCATCGCGCCCTCACGGCGTCACTTTTCGGTACGCTCCCACCAGGGCGATTTGAGGGTATTCGCGATCGAGGTGGAACTGCACCGGGCTCAGGCCCTGGCGCAGGGCCATCTGGCGCAGGGCCTCCATGATCCTGGCGATGTCCACGCCCTTGGGGCAACGCACAGTACAGGCCAAACACGAAGCGCACACCCAGGGCGCTTTGGCCTGCAAAACCGCCTCATCCCCCAGTTGCAAAAGACGGATCACCTGGTTGGGGAGGAGGTCCATGTGTTCGGCGAAAAGGCATCCAGCCGCACATTTCCCGCATTGGTAGCAAGCATATGGGTTTTGTCCAGAAAGTTCTTCCACTTTCCTCACAAAGGGCGCTTCCAAACGCGCGCGGGAAAGGCTCAGTTCGCCAGCCATTTTTCCACCACCTCTTTCGCCCTGGGCACGGCCGCCGCGACCTCGGGCGACAATCCCCGCCGGAAAGGAAGGTCCCGGGGAACCCCTATGGCCAGGACCCACACCTCGGGGACGGACATCCCCGCCCTTTTCCAAATCTCGAGGGCCTCGGCCAAGCCGAGGCCGTGGAGATAACCTCCCCCGCCTTCTCCCCCGAGCCTGAACAGGGCCACCTCTCCCGGAGCGCGGGAGGGATCGGCGTCGATCACGAGGGCCCTTTCGTAGCCGAGGAGGCTCAAGGCCAAATCCATCCCACCTTTCACGCTGGAGAAGATCTCCACCCCCTCCCGCGGAGGGAGGGTGGCGACGACGTGGTGGGCCACGCCGTCGTCGGCGCGATCGGGGTTGCCCAGGGCCACCACGGCCCTAGCCTTCGACCCTACGCAACAGTTTCCCTTCAGCATCGTAAATCTCCACCGCCACCGGTAACCGGCCGGGGAGGAAATGGGTGGCACAGGCCAAACAGGGATCATAGGCCCGGAAGGCCATCTCCACCCGGTTCAGGAGGTGCTCGTCCGGCATCCCCCGTTCCACCACGGCTGCAGCCATCTGCTTCACGGAAAGCCCGATCCCCGGGGCGTTGTGGGTGGTGGCCACGATCAGGTTCGCATACTCCACCAATCCCTGGGGATCGAGCTTATAGTGGTGGAAGAGGGTGCCGCGGGCGGCCTCGATCACCCCCACCCCTTCCCCGGGAGCCCCAAGTTTCCCCCGCACCGTACTTCCTGTGAGTTCCGGCTCCTTTGCCAACTTGGCTGCGGTCTCCGCGGCCTGCACCATCTCGATGAGCCGGGCCCAGTGGTAGGCGAAAGTGGCATGCACAGGCTTTTCCCCAAAGAAATCCAGGAACCTTTCGTATTCCTCCTGGGCCAGGGGCGTGGCCATCCGCTCGGCCACGTTCAGCCGGGCCAAGGGCCCCACCCGGTAGATCCCGGAATCCGGGCCCGCCCGAAGCCCCTGCCAACCGAAATCCGTAAGGTACGGGAACTTCACGTAGGTCCAGGGCTCGCTTCGCTCCGCGATCTTTCCCAAAGCTTCCGGACCCGAAAGCCGGAAGAGCTCCGCCCCCTCCGCCGTGACCACCCGCACCAGCCCGTCGTAGAAGTTGGGGGCGAGGTTTTCGTCCACAAGGCCCATGTAGTGGGTGGGAAGCCAGGTTTCCTCGGAAAGGAGGAGGGATTGGAACTCCGGCTGGGGGAGGATCTCCTCGTGGAAGACGGCGATCATCGTTTTGCCGAGCTCCACCATGCGCTCGGAGGCGGCGAGGATGATCCCTCGATCCTCGGCGCTCAGGGGCTTGGCCACCCCGCCGGGGAGGGCGAACACGGGGTGGATGGCCTTCCCGCCGATGAGCTCCAGGATCTTTTGGGCCTGGGCCCGCACCTCCACCACCTTCCGCCCCAAATCCGGAAAGCGCTTGATCACGCCGAGGATGTTCCGCTCGGCTTTTTCCGCGTCCGGGAGGAGGAGGTCCGGCCCGCCCAAGAAAACGAGGTGCAGAAGGTGGTCGGAGAAGATGTAGGTGTTGTAAAAAAGCTCGCGCTGGAGCCGCGCGGGCTTGGGGACCTCCGCCTGGAAGGCCGCGTCCAAGGCCTTGGCCGAGGCCAAATGATGGGCCTCCGGGCAGACCCCGCAGATGCGCTCCGTGATCTGGGGCATTTCCTCGGCCCGGCGGCCCCGGCAAAAGGCCTCAAAGCCCCGCAGCTCCGGAACTTGCAGGATCGCGTCCCGCAGCTTCCCCTCCTCGTCGAGGTAGATCAGGATCTTCCCGTGGCCCTCAAGGCGGGTGATGGGGTCGATGACGATCTTTTTCATGCCCGCACCTCCTGGCGTTTGCGCGCGAGTTTGAGGAGGGGACGCCCGTATTTGGCGAAGGAGTACTTGTAGAGGGTGCCGATGGGGTCCACAAGGCTATCGAGGATTTTGTTCTCCTCCGGGAAGGCGCTCTCCCCTTCCTCGCCTGCGCGCACGAGGGAGGCCAAGGCGGAGAGCATGGCCAGGGCGGGATCGCCGGCCTTGGGGGTGGGCCCAAGGCAACCAGTACAGGGCATCCCCCCTTTCGGGCAGGCCGCGCCGCACCCGGCCCGCGTCACCGGGCCCAAACAAATTATCCCCTGGTCCAAAAGACATTTCTCCGGATCCGGCTGAACCTCATGGGGCCGGACGATGCGGGTCAGGCGCCGGTCCTCCCGCGTCCTGGGGCATTCCTCGCAAAGGGCTTTCTCCCCGGCGAAGATCCGGCCCGGGGAGATGGCCTCGGCGAAAGCCGCTTCGAAAAAGCGGGCGATGAGCCCGGCCGGCGGCGGACAGCCCGGCACCACGAAATCCACCGGAACCACCTCGTCCAGGGAAAGGGCCTCGGGAAGGAGCTCCGGCGGCGCATCCTCGGCCGCCTCCCCCAAGGGAGCCCCCGGTCGGAATCCCGGCCCGAACACGATCTCCGTCACCCCATTCACCTGGTTGGCCAAAGCGGGGATCCCGCCCAAATGGGCACAAGCCCCATAGGCCCCAAGGAACTTGGATTTTTCCCGGAGGATCTCCACCATCTCCTTGTTCTCCGCGGTGCGGATGACCCCGTTAACCAAGGTCACATCGACGGAGCGGGCCGGAAGCCTCTCCAAGTCCCGCCGTTTTGCGTCCACCAAAGCCGGCCAGAACACGATTTCCACCCGGGAAAGCACCTCCAAAAGCCCCATTCCAAGCTCGAGGAAGGAGACGTCGCAACCGCCGCAGCTTCCCGTCCAATACACGGCGAGCTTCATCCCCGGCCTCCGTTCCCGTGGAGAGGGCCAAGCCTTTTGAGCTCGGCCACGAAATCGCTCACTACTTGGGCAAAGCGGGCGCCTTCGGTGGCGGAAATCCACTCCAGCCGCACCCGCTCCGGCTCGATCCCCATCTCCGCTAGCATCCTGCGCAAAAGGTAGATCCTCCGGCGGGTTTTGTAGTTCCCCACGACATAATGGCAGTCCCCAGGATGGCAGCCGCCGATGAGGACCCCGTCGGCCCCGGCCTTCAGGGCCTCCACCACCCACTGGGGCTCCACCCTTCCGGAACAGTTCACCCGGATGGGGATGGCATTTGGTGGGTATTGAAGGCGGCTTGTTCCGGCCAAATCCGCGCCGGCCGCCGCACACCACCGACAAAGGAAGGCCACGATCCGCGGTTCAAACTCCGGCACCCTCCACCTCCAGCGCCGCCCGCACCATGCGCAAAACTTGTTCGTCCCCCACATTTCGGAAGCTCATGGCCCCGGAAGGACAGGCGGCCACGCAAGTCCCGCAGCCCTCGCAGAGGATTTCGTTGACATGGGCCACCTCATCCACGGTGATCGCGCCGTAAGGGCACTGGGGCGCGCAGATCCCGCAGCCCGAGCAAAGCTCTTCGTCCACTTCCGCCACCTCCGGGGGATGCTCGAGCTTTGGTCGGGAAAGGAGGGCCACCACTTTGGCCGCCGCGCCCGAGGCCTGGGCCACGCTTTCGGGAATGTCCTTCGGCCCCTGGGCCGCCCCGGCGAGGAAAATTCCGGCGGTGAGGGCCTCCAAGGGCCGGAGCTTCGGATGGGCCTCTTTCAAAAATCCCTCGCCTCCGCAGGCCACCCGAAGTTTTCGGGCCAGCTCCTCCGTCCCCGGCGAGGGGACGACCGCCTGGGCCAAAACCACCAGATCCGCCCGCACCTCCACCCGCTTTCCCGTGAGGGTATCCACCCCCCAAACCACCACTTTCTCGCCCTCCCGGAAGACCTTGGCCACCTTCCCCCGGATGTAGAGGATGCGCTCCTCCTCCATGGCCCGGTTCACGAACTCCTCGTAGTCCTTTCCGCCAGCGCGGATGTCGATGTAAAAAACGTAGGCCTGGCCAGCGGGGACAGCGTGGCGGTAAAGGAGGGCGTGCTTTGCTGTGTACATGCAGCAGATCTTCGAGCAGTAGGGCTTGTGGTGCTCGGGGTCGCGGGAGCCGGAGCACTGGACGAAGACCACTTCTTTTGGGATTTTCCCGTCTGAGGGGCGGCGGATCTCCCCCCGGGTGGGCCCGGAAGCAGAAAGAAGCCGCTCGAACTCCAAGCCATCGATGACGTCTGGAACCGTCCCATAGCCGTACTCGGCCATGGCCTCCTTGGGATAGAGCTCGTAGCCGGTGGCAAGGACGATGGCCCCCACCTCCTCCTCGAGGATCTCCTCCTGCATATCAAAGTCGATGGCCTTGGCTTCGCAAACCTCTGCGCATTTCCCGCAGCGGAGGGGGACGATCCCAAGGCAATTTTCCGCATCCAGGGTGTAGGTGGAGGGGATGGCTTGAGGAAAGGGGATGTAGATGGCGCTCCTCAGGGAGAGCCCGCGGTCGAATTCGTTGGGAACCCGCACTGGGCAAACTTTCGCGCACTCCCCACAAAGATTGCATTTTGCCGGGTCCACATAGGTCGGCTTCTTCCGGATGCGCACGCGGTAATTGCCCACAAACCCCGAGACCTCTTCCAATTCGGAGTAGGCGAGGATGCGGATTTTCGGATGGCGGGAAACCTCCACCATTTTAGGGGTGAGGATGCATTGGGAGCAGTCCAAGGTGGGGAAGGTTTCGGAAAGCTGGGCCATGTGCCCGCCTATGGAGGGGCTCCTTTCCACGAGGAGGACCTCGAACCCAGCGTTGGCGATGTCCAAAGCCGCTTGGATCCCGGCGATCCCCCCGCCCACCACCAAGGCCCGCCGCACCACCCCGATCTCCGTGGGCTCAAGCGGCCGATCCCCCCAAACTTTTTCCACGACGGCCCGCGTCACCCGCACCGCTTTTTCCGTGGCCTTGGGGCCGCTGTGCACCCAGGAGACCTGCTCCCGGATATTGGCGATCTCCACAAGGTACGGATTGAGCCCGGCTTCCTCCGCGGCTTTTCGGAAGGTCTCCTCGTGCATGGTGGGCGAACAGGCGGCCACCACCACCCCGCTGAGGCGATGCTCCTTGATGGCCCGCTTGAGCAAGGCCTGCCCAGGATCGGAACACATGTACTCGTAGTGGGTGGCGTAGACGACGCCGGGGAAGCGGGAGGCGGCCTCCGCGAGCTTCGCCACATCCACCGTTCCCGCGATGTTCTTCCCGCAATGGCAAACGAAAACGCCGATGCGCGGCTTAATTTCCGGCACCGTAACGCTCCTTAACGTAGTTGTAGCCGGCCTCGAAGGCCCGCTGGTTCAGGTCCCGGGTATGGGGCGGCACCGCCGCCAAAATCGCCTTAAGGAGCGCCTCCTTGGAGACGGCGGGCCAGGCGGCGGCCAGGGCACCGAGCATCACCACGTTGGCCACGATCCTTCGGCCCAAGGATTCGGCGATGCGCGTGGCCGGGACCAAAAGGAGGCGCACGTCCTCCCGTTCTTCGTAATTCACCAAATCTGGATCGACGATGAGCAGGCCGCCGGGCTTTATCTCGTGGGCATATTTTTCATAAGCCTCTTGGGACATGAGGATGGCCACGTCAGGGATGGTGAGGAGGGGGTAGGCCACGGGGGCCTCGGAGATAACGACTTCCGCGGCGCAGGCCCCGCCCCGCGCCTCCGGCCCGTAGGACTGGGTGAAGGCCGCGTGTTTCCCGTCGTAGAGCACCGCGGCCTGGCCGGTGATCCGGCCGGCGGAGATCACCCCTTGCCCTCCGAACCCGGCGATCCTCAGCTCCGCCCGCATCGGAGTAAAGGTACCTCCTCCGCCGAGCGAGAACCTTGATCGTCGTCAATTTCAAGGTTGTACGTGCGCAATAGGCGGAAGACGGAGCCCGTCATTCCCATAAGATGCCGGAAATTGCCTTTCCCAAAACGCCCTAGAGAAAGAGCGATTCGGTCGGCTTTGTGCGGCCTTCACTCCTGATCCGCCCCGCTGTCTTTCCCTAAAGTGGCCTTGTGGGCATCGATGCATGCAACAATCCCGTACTTGGGAAAAGGCGCGGAACGCTTAAGGGGACTGACAGTAATGGCGCTTCATCTCCACGTTCTCCGGAAGATCTAGAATTTCCGCAAGCACGGCCTCCACTTGGGCGTCGGAGCGGGTGCGGGGATCGCGGTAGAGAACCTCCTTGAGCACGCGAAGATCCCCGGTGAGGGAGGCGTCGAGGGCCATCTCCATCCGGATCATCCGGGGGTATAGATAGTAGTTCACCACCCGCGGAGGAAGGGGCGGTTCGATCGCCTCAGGATGGATGCCATCCTTGTCCACCCAGGCCGGCACTTCCACGGCCACGGCGCGGGGGATTCCGGAAAGGATGCCGTCGTTGGGGATGTTGAGCACAAAGCGGGCGCCCTGGTCGTTTAGGAGGGCATCGATGAAGGGGACATGCTGTTCGCCGCTTTTCCTCTGGTGGTCCAGGAGTTTTTCGAGCTCCGCCGCGAATTCCAGGGGAATCCCAAATCGCGCGCCCTGCTCTCCCAGCTCCCGAAGCTTAATAAAAGGGTTGCGGACGAGGGTCTTGGCCACAAATTTCATGATCTCCGTGGCTTGGCGCAGGGTCTCTTGATACCAGGTCCAGCCGGGCTCGGAGTCCGCCCCGCCCCAGGGCTCGCCGTACCACCGCACCTTTGTGGAAAGATCCCGATGGCAGCGCCATGTTGCGTTCCGCACGGTGTCCCCAACGGGCATGACTCCGTAAAACCGGTACATGTCCAGGGCTACGGGAGACAGCTGGTCATCGAAGGGGCTTTTTGGCTTCCAGTCCTTGGCCTTCTCCGCGATCCAGCGGTCCAGGAGGGGATAGGCGTCCTCTCCCCGATAACGGAAACGATTGAGCCAAATGGCGTGGTTGAACCAGGCCACTTGCCAGTCCACCTCGGCCGGATCGAGCTCAAGGGCAGCGAAGATCGCGTTCAGAGCGTAATGTCCGTGGCAGAACCCCACGACTTTGATGGGGACAGTGCGGGTGATGAGGGTAACCCCCTCGAACACGGGGTTCGCTGCCTGGACATACCATCCTTTAGGGGCAAGCCTTTCCACCGCGCGAGCGACGGTGAGGAAAAGGGCAAACTGGTTGTAGTTGGAGAACGTGAAGTAATCGGAGACCATGTTGAACTCCTGGGCGTCGATGCCCCGGTAGTACCCATGTTTTTCACCAATCCGCCGGACCTTCTCCAAATAATCGTGGCCGCCGGCCATGGCCGTGTTGATGACAAAGTCCGCGTCGCCGAGGGCCTCCTCTAGATCAGCGGTTTTCGTGAAGGTAAGGGAAGATCCAATCTCCTCGGCATACTTTGTGGCCAGGACGTACACCGCTTCCAGACGCTCTGGATCGATGTCCATGAGGGCGACCACGCTCTCCGCAAGCCCGGGGGTCTTACAAAGGTCGGTCACTAGTCGAAAGGAAAAGACCGCGCCTTCCTGCGCCGATGATGCTGATTTTCACTCTGGCCATCCTCCACCTCCTTGGAGATCTGCATTCCCCTGGTGGGCCAGTCTACCCGGAAGAGCCTCAAGCCGTGAGGCCTCCTCAGCCGCCCCCCTTTGTGGAGCTTCTCAGGAGTCAGTCTGGCGAAGCCTCCGCACCCTGCGTGGCAACACCATCTGGTGGGGAGTTTGAGCCAAATTGTACTTCTTGCGCCCTCTCCTTTCTGTTTGTTCCTTAGCCCCAAGCTTTCGTACAAGTTGGAAGAAATTCCAGAAGAGCTGCGAGTCCCGGTGGATCTCCCCATAGTGCCTCGTTTATTGTGTCTG
>ERZ1669248.290-NODE-290-length-27204-cov-10.394195_pt1 | contig 27204 bp, 26 predicted proteins | sample MGYA00579296_ERZ1669248 | MGnify/ENA primary metagenome ERZ1669248 (study PRJEB41166, sample SAMN08046057) | hot springs metagenome | biome: hot spring; feature: neutral hot spring; material: thermophilic sediment; isolation source: thermophilic sediment from...
GTAACAGTCAATGCATATATAGCAGCCATAACCATTAACGCGTTTTTCGCCCTTGGAGAAGAAATCGGCTGGAGGGGATACCTGTACCAGCAACTCGGTTACACACCTAACCTTAAAAACACTATAATAATCGGTACGATTTGGGCATTGTGGCATGCACCTGCAATCCTCTTACTAGGATACAATTACCCTGCTAGTAGAATATTCGGGCTCCTGTTCTTTATCCCTCTCGGCATAGTTCTCACATATCCACTCCTACTATTCACAAGTCATGCGAAAAGCGTCTTACCAGCGGCTTCACTGCACGGAGCATTCAACGCATTATGGCCTCTAACCCTAATAGCATCTAATCTCCCAGCCTTCCAGCGAGAAACGTTACTTGGCCTAGGATTACTTGGGATACTCTCACTAATCATTGCCGATCTATTCCTTTACGTTGTTCTACACCTGAAAAGACTACACCTCCCGCACCCTGGAGGGTTGGGGTTTCCTTAGGGCGGGTCACGGGTTTGTTGTTTACCGCCCTCGCCTTCACTACTTCACAGCTGGTGGCTGATAGACACCCCTGCTGCGCTCGTCTAGCGGTAGACCACGGGCCGGTTCTTCAGCCTAATGCCCCTATCCCTCACCACGGAGGGCCTCTCATCCGTTTTTCCCGGGACACGTGGCCACGCCGTTTTTTTATTCCTCAACAGTTTAAAGTAGTTTTACACCGCTTATGTAAAAAGCGAGACTCGTCGTTTTTAACTTCATTAATCATATCAATGAGGCCTCGTTCCATCTAAGTCCTAGCAGGAAGATCCCGTTATAGGACGCATAGATTCCATCAACAATGGGTTGAAGAGGATATCCGCTTTGCACTCTTTATATTATACTTATTTTTTACCTGAATAAAATATATATCACGATTCGATCATATTATTATCAAATAAACAAAAACGAGGTGTCAGCTCTACATGAATAAATATAATGATCTTGTTTCAAAAATAGGCGATTTTTCACGGCTTGCAAGAAATTTCCTAGGGATCACTGACAACGATGTAGAGCTCCTGCATCAAATGAAGGACCGTGTTTCGCCCACATTTGAGGCCGTCATCACACAAGCGGCTACTTCCTTGTTGAATGACCCCCAGGGACAAGAGTGTATTAAACAGTCAGGCCTTAGCCAGGAAAGAGCCGTGGCCCTCTTCAAATACTGGCTAGAATCTGTATTCACAGGAAACTTTGATGAAAAACACGCCCTACTCGTTGCAAGAATCTCTCTTGCACATGTGAGAAACGGTGTTAGTGAGGATCTCATGGTAGAGACCATGGGCGCTTTTAACAGGGAACTTTTAAAGCTATGCTCGACTCCGCAAGAAAGCATAGCTGTTACGAAGGCCCTTTACTGGAATCTAAGCGTTATGATCTCCGCATACGAATATATAAAAGACCTCGTCTGGGTGAAGACTTTAGGAGTAGGAAGAAACCTTGAGGAAAGACTTGTCAGGCTGAATGCGAAGGAAGTCTATACTGAGATTGCCAGGCATATATACTAAAACTCCATAATATTGCAGTGTGAGATCTCTCTTAATGCAAGATTTTCACGCTTAATTTTCTGCTACACTTATCTTTCCGCTGCGAAGAATCCAGGAATATTCTACCTCTTCTCCCTCTAGCTTAGCATGCTCTTGAGGTAGGCGTAGTAACCTTTGACGAGATCACCAGGGAAGGGATTTATCACCGTTATATCCAGCATAGACCTCAATGACTCGTCTATTGTGTAGATTATTCTATTTCCTAGACTTTTCGCTAGCTTAATGAGGTAACAATCCCAAGCCTTGATTTTATGAAAAGCAGCGTTTTCTATTGCCTCCAGGTCATCCTCAGGGTGAAAACGGGGGTAGAAGGCCGGCGAGCGCGTGGCAAGCATCCCGACAAGTAATCTCTGTATTTCCACTGGGGGACTCGAAGGTACGTTGTAGCTATTTGGTACTCGCCAAGGACAACGATTACAGGTATTGCTGCGTGCTTTTTTGGCAAAAGCACCTCATATAAGAACTCGACTGCTGCCCCTCTCGCAAAGGCCGTCTAAAAGTAGTGGCTACACTAAAATATTTATGCACGCTCCGCTAGCGTTTAAACCTGAATAGGATGAAAAAAATAGAGGCCTATGCATTCTTGATAAGTGTATTACTTCTAGGCGTGTCCATATCTGCCGCGCCTACATCGACTCTTACCGATTTGAGAGCCAAGCCGATACCTGTTAACTTGCCCTGGTATCCAATCGTATTCTACGGGGATAATAGACCAATTGACTACCTGGCAGACTACCCGCCAGAAGTATTCTATCATGCTATAAATGAGATCAACGCGATTTACCCCATAGCGGTCATAGGGCTCGGTGATCATGTCGGATACGGGTATGAGTCACAGTACAGAGTCTTCTACGAGATCATAAACTCTACGAGGCTTGAGAACACGTGGTTTATCATGGGTAATCACGAGGTAGTATATCCCGACGGCTGGAAGTACTGGTCACAATATATAGGTCCTCTAGACGCTATTAGAGACGATATCCCAGGCTGGAGGATAGCCCTGTTAAACACTGAGGCGGATGTCAAGCGTTGGGAGCAAGCTCTCAACCGGACTTATAGTGGCTTGGACGGTAGGAAGATCATTCTAGTTTTTCACAGGCCAGCTTACCCAGACGTGAACCACAATATAAAGCCCGAGCACAATGCTTCTCTTCACAAGTTCATGAACATGTATGGCTGGCCGGCAATCGCTGTTCAAGCGCATTGGCACGGCTGGGCTTCGCAAAGTTTTAACGGGACCCACTGGATCATAGCCGGTTCTGCCGGGGCACCCCTTTACCCTGTTAGCGATTGTAGGGGAAATGCCTCATGTGTCTCAGACTACCATTATCTGGTGATGGTTCTCTATCCAAATGGGACGTATTCCTATACACCCGTCTCCATCCCTAGGGGAAGTTTAAGCCTCAAGGTCTTAAATTCCACTGCATATTTAGTAGAAAACCGTAAGATCGACGTGTACGGCCGACCAGCAACGGTACCTGTCAGATTAAAGTACACTGTTGGAGATAGAATTTTATACGTGGTTCTCCTAGCCCCGGCAAATAAAACAATCATTGTAAACATCAATACCAAGCTTCAAAACAAACTCGAAACAAACGCCACCCTCTTCTACGCTTACTACGTCACAACAGACCCCATACATGCCACTGTCGTAAGCTCCCAGCAGAGCCCGATCCTAGCCAACTATGGTCTCACAGGGATTCCAAAGTCATCTACAGAAGCACTCCAAACTTTGAATCCACCCCCGCCACCGCCTTCACAGTCCTCCAAGCCCAGCCAAGCTCCATCTACGCCCAAGACAACCTCTAATGCAACGCCGCCCGTTACGGCTACCCCGCAAGCCTCCCAGCCTTCAAGCTCTGTAAATATCTCCCAAACGGCTGTTCCCGTCAATGCGACTCAACAAGTACCTGTTCCAACGACTACAGCTCCCATACAAGCTGAGCCAAAGCTTCTCATAACCCCGTCTACAGCACTGCTGATAATAACCCTGGCAGCCCTAGTAATAGCCGGCATAACAGTGTATATAAGAAGGAAACAGACAAGTGTCTCCCGACCAGCATAGCTCACTTCTACAAGCAGCTTAGGTTTTGAAAAGCCCTTATCCCTTTTTCGGAGAGAAAAATTTTAGGAAAAATAGAGAGCGGCTAGACGAGGCAGTGGAAGTTATGAGCAAGCACAGCCTGACTCTCCGGACCCAGGGACAATAAGATTAGACTCGAATAACTTCTCCCAGCACTTCCTGCAAACCCATACTCCCCCTAGTTCCTTGTGTGTAGCCCAGAGAAGACTTTCTGCTTCTTGTCCACAAATGGCGCACCTCATATTTATCCATTTATATATTCAAGAAGAGATTTTTAGCTTTTTCGACTCTTACCACTCATCATTGACGTGTCATCAACGCCTGAGAAAAACTTTGAATAGTATATTCAAGCAAGAGTCTAAAAAGCTGTGCCTATTTCTTAAAAGTGTGAGGTTGTGGTCCATACATCCCAGATACCTTGACAGGTATGGGCTCCTAGGCCTTTGGCGCGAAGCGCTTCTAGCACAGAAAGTCCTCGAAGGGCTAACCAAGGGTTACACGTCCCATCCCCAGCTTGAGAGATTCAGGGCTACAAGTGATCCGGTACTGTACATCGGTACATACTTGTATCACGTCTACGACGAGGGTGTAAAAAGGGGGTACAGCTTTAACAAGGATAAGATTATCAGATATGATCTGAGCCTAAGGCTTCCAGTGACTGAGGGACAGATTATCTTTGAGTTTAATCATCTGCTTAGAAAGCTCAAGGAGCGAGATCCATCTAGATACGAGGCGTTACGTCGAATTAATAGAATAGAAACCCACCCTCTGTTCTACGTGGTTCCCGGGGACATTGAACCATGGGAAAAAACGACGAGAATATCTGCTATGAGAAAAAAGCGTGAGTCTCCGAGTTAGAGGAACGAAGAAGGATATTAATATTCATATTCTGGCATTGACCAACTTAACAACTTATTCATATACCTAACAGCTAATACTGTTTTTTCGTGAGTGAAAAACTCAGGCTTGTCTGCCCCCGCGACTGTTATGATACGTGCTTCATAGAGGTTGAACCCTTAAGCCTCAAATCCCGGGGTAGTACCCTTAATCCTGTAACAGGTGGGTTCCTATGCCCGCGTGGAAACGAGGACAGAAAAAGAGTATTCTCGAAGGACAGGGTTTTATACCCCTACGCGAGGCTTAACGGCAAGACAAGCGATTTTATACGTATTGATTGGGAGACGGCTTTAAATCTTGTAGCTGAAAAACTTAGTGACACATTGAGGGCTCATGGTCCAGGCAGAATCCTACATATTGAATATGCAGGCAACATGGGTCTTCTAACCATGTATTACCCTTTGAGGCTATGGAACAGGCTGGGAGCTGCAAGGACTGACTGGAGCATATGCAGTAAGAGCGGGCACGATGCTCTCTCACTACATTATGGGTTAAGCTATGGAAGGCTCCCAACCGATATACCCTCATCAAAGTTGTTGATTTTCTGGGGTTTCAATGCCGCGGTCAGCGCACCACACATATGGAGGCTAGCCTTAGATGCGAGAGATAATGGCTCGTTCATAGTTTCCGTTGATCCAAGAAGGAGTGAAACTGCTAAACGTAGTGACTTTTGGATCAGTCCACGGCCCGGAAGCGATGTTGCACTGGCCTACGGTGTTGCTTACCACCTGATCACGGGAGAGCTCCTGGACTATGACTTTATAGAAAGGTATGGTGAAGGATTCGAAGCTTATAGAGAAGAAGTCTTGAAATGGACACCTGATAGGGTCGAGAGCATAACCGGAGTAGATGTTTATAGTGTTAAGAGACTCGCTGAACTTTATGCTAGTTTAAAGCCGAGTATAACGCTCATAGGCTTCGGGGTTCAGAAGCGTGTAGCAGGGGCCGATATTGTCAGGGCAGTCGCGCTTCTCCCGGCTTTGGTTGGAGTGCATAGGGGTTTCTATTACTCTAACAGTAAAGGCTTCTTTGTCAACACGGCAAAGATAAGCCTCGAGGACAGGTTTCAGCCCTCTAGAACTGTCAGCCAGGTAGCCCTAGCTGACCTCATTGAGAAAGGTGAATTCAATTTCATATTCATTTACAACTCGAACCCCCTCCTAACCTTACCGCGACCCGATAAGCTTCTACGGGGATTCATGCGAGAGGATGTTTTTGTTGTAGTACATGAGACACACTGGACCGAGACTGCAAGAGCAGCCGACGTGGTTCTACCGGCCCCAACTTTCTATGAGAAAACCGACGTTGTTATCCCATACGCCCACAACTACATAATGCTCTCTCGAAGTGTTCTTGAACCGTTAGGAGAATCACGGGACGAGGTGTGGCTGACTTGCAGGCTTTCCGAGAAGCTGGGGGTCGATAGAGATGTTTGCGTAGATCGTAATGAAGCTTTAAGGCTAGCATTGGAGGAAGCCATAGAGGGAAGCATAGATGAGCTTTTTAAGGGTGCCGTGCTCACATTGAAGTACAGGCCTCTAAGCGAATATCAGACACCAAGCGGCAGGATAGAGTTCTATTCTAAAACAGCAGAGGAAAAAGGTTTTGATCCACTACCACGGGTAATTGAGAAACAGGAGGGTTTTGTCCTGCTTAACAGTGCGCATCCACTCTACACGCATACCCAGTTCCGGGACGTATATGGGGCTATTCCGGGCATAGTCCACATGAATGAGCATGACGCTCTAGAGCTTGGAATCTCTGAAGGAGAAACCATCGAAGTCTACAATAATCATGGCGTTGTCGAGTTGCGGGTACATATCACTCAGGACGTCCCACGGGGAGTCTTATGGTCCCCTAGAGAACTTATAGGACTGAACGGTGTAGCTCAAAATGTCCTCGTTGGAACGGAGGTTCAGAGGTTAGGAGGTGGTCCCACGTTTAATTCTACAAAGGTCATGGTAAGGAAAAAAGAAGGATAACGATCCGTTATTTCTCCTCGGCAAGTTCTGCTACTTCCCGAGCCCCTTTCTCAAGCTCTCCAACCTGCTCTGGATCTAGAGTCTTCAAGAGGGCTAGGAACTCTCCCACGTGGGTCTTCTCCTCGCGGGCAACGTCCATGAAAACTTTCTTGACAAGTGGATCCTCAGCTGCATTGGCAAGCTGTACATACAGGTTTATTGCGTCCAACTCTGCAATAATAGCCAGTCGGATTGCCTGTGCAAGCTCATCTTTCGAGAAACGTTTACCACTAGGGATTTCAAGAGGGTTTTTTCCAAGCATACTATAAAATCTTAGCCTGCCTAGTATTTAGCTTTGTTGCTCATGGATGGGTACCCATCGTAACTTGTTTTCTAGCACTAGTCTCGCCAGGAATCTTGTCGATTTAGCCACGTCGTTTCGCGTGACTATCTCCTCTAATTCAAGCCATTTAGCGTCAAGAGCATCCCCGCCTGGCTTCAACTCACCAGATATGCTTTCAGGGTCGAAGAGAACTCCCAGTAGAACATAATGAAACCATACCCGAGCCTCCTTTTTGACTACTATGTTTGCGACGAAAGACACACCGACGGGTCTACCCTTTAGTCCTGTTTCCTCATAAAGCTCTCTGCTAGCAGCCTCGATTATACCCTCCCCAGCCTCAACAGCGCCCCCTGGGAGAGCCCAGAACCCCTCGCCGGGCTGGCCCCCTCTCTTAACCAATAGGAGTTTGTTCTCCCTGAGTAACACGGCACTAACACCCGCGATTGCATATAGAGGATATTCGCGGCTACACACTCCTTGGATCACCGCAGTTTATAATTTAAGTCATCAATATATTATCTGTCCATTAGATCCTACACCTTTCAGTCTACCTGAGGCATCCTTGCTGTTACCATGTACACGTTCTTTTCTGAGAGTAGCGAGGCTCTACGGCATGTATGACAAAAATATATATAATAAGGAATATATCGGGTAACTGTTATGTCTTGTGCCGACTTTTTAACCAGTAGACGAAGCATTAGAAAATTCATGCAGGAGCAAGTCCCTGATGATCTACTTTGGAAGGCTTTCGAGATAGCAAGGTTTGCCCCAAGCGCCCACAATAGGCAGCCTTGGCGCTTTTACCTCGTGCGAGATCGGTCTAAAATAACAAGACTCGCAGAGCTTCATAGATGGTCGAAGCCTATTCTAAACGCTCCAGTTGTGGTAGTGGTTTTCTCAGACGCGAGTATATCGCCTGTTTCGCATATCGTGGATGGCTCAATAGTAGCAACATACTTGTGGCTAGCGTTGCATTGTGTTGGCTTAGCTACAGTTTGGATATATACGCTTGAGAACGTAGAGGAGATAAGAGAGATATTAGACGTTCCTGACAATCTATATCCTATCGCTATATTCCCAGTAGGTTTCCCAGCTGAGTCTCCTCCTAAGAGGCCTAGAAAAGATCTAAAAGATCTTGTTGTAGAGGTATAATTCATTCCTAAAATATTCGCCGAATTCTCTACAAAGATCTTTTTACCTTTTATTTGGCCCATAGTCTATCATACTATAGAGTGTGCTTAGAGAGATACTTAACTTGGCATCTTATTGCTAGGGGAGAACTCCGGTAACCCCCTTAACCCCTTCTCCAAAAAAGTAACCTATAGCTACGACAAGGAATATGATTCCTATGTTCTCAACGTAGTCTCTCAGGAAGGCGCGGTCCATTATTACAGCGCTGTAAAATGAGAATATTGCGAGGACAATGAAGGCTAGTATGAGTGACAAGACGAGGGCATGGAGGAGTGGGAGCCCAGCTAGGAATGGGGCTGTCAGGAGGATCACAGTGAGCATATACATGAGGCCTGTGACGATGGCTGTGGTACCTGGGGATTTACCTTTTTCCTGTTTTGACTGGAGGTATGCCGCGGCTGACATAGACATTGAGGCGCTCACTCCAACTATTAGTCCAGCAATACCTGTTGTAACGGAGGAAGCTGTATAGCCTAGGAAGCCCGCATGAACACCTGAGAGCTCGATTATGGCGTCGCTCATACCTAACGCTATAGCGCCTAAATGCTTCACTGCAAACTCTTCGAGCTGGTTTGTGAGAGACGTCTCATGTTCAACCTCGTCTTCAATTATTTTCTCGAGGATAACTTTCTTATCCTCCTCTAAAGCGCCGGATTCCAGTATTCCCCGATACTCGGCGACTACTTTTCCCTCATGTCGCTCAAGATACTTTATTGTGAAGACCTTACCCAGCACCCTAGAAAGGAGGATGAAAAGTCTAAGTCTTGCAAAGTCACGTGTTGTGAGCCGTACTTCACCTGAAAAAAGCTTCCAAAACTCATAGTGCGCTCTCTCTTGCTCGGACATCTTCATGAGTAACTGCTTATTCTCAGGTTTCTTCTCCCTCTTCGACATCTCTAGATAAAGGATGGAATCGAATAACTCGTCAAGAGCAAACTCGCGAGCTTTTACCACAAGTTCCTCCTTAGTGATCATTAGATTCGCGAGAGTTCTAACACTTCTGTAAATAAAAGAGTTACTTGCTAATGAAGCCAATTTTTCTCAGCTCAGCCTCGACCTCCGCGAGAGAGGGTATTTCGTGGGATCCAAGCCTTGTAACCTTTATACCTGCTACAACAGTAGCAAACCTAAGTGCGTCAGGCAGGGGGTATCTCTTCAAGCCCATTATTATGCCGGCTGCAAGTGCATCTCCTGCACCCGTGGTATCAACTACTTTTCCCGGTAGATATGAGGGGATTTCAAATTCTTCATCTCGCGTCAATACATAGACGCCTTTTCCCCCTCTTTTCACTACTACTATCCTTACGCCTGTATCGAGCAAGACCTGTGCAGCCTTTTTATAGTCTTCCTCACCTGTAATAGCAGTAGCCTCGATTTCATTGGGCAGTATGAGGTCTGCGTGTGACAATACCGGTCGCAAGGCTTCAAGGCCAAGCCTTGAAATCCTCCGTCCGGGATCGAATGAGACGAAGGCTCCTTTCTCCTTAGCATATCTAGCTGCTACTGCCGAGGTGTCTACGCGCAAACTTGCTATGTGGACGTGCTTTGTTTTCTCAAATACTTTTGCATTTATCTCCTCTGGCTTGAGTTCCTCTGAGACACCTTTATGCCCATACATTAAAATCTGGCCCGACGAGTCAATAATCACGATAGTGAAGCCCGTTTTCCCGTTTGTTGCTTGAATCCTTATGTTAGATACATCCACTCCCTCCTTGACAAGATCCTCGAGTGCGTTTTTACCAAAGTCATCGAAGCCTACCTTTGCTATGACCGTCGAGTTTCCTCCAAGCCTGCGAATCCCTATAGCAACATTGGCTGCGCTGCCGCCGACTCCGTGGCTCTGGCTAAGTATAGTGCTTTCTCTATCTGGCGCAGCAAACCTGTCAACGCTGAAGCGTAAGTCCAAGAGGACGTGACCTACAGTTATGGCGTCGTAGTACTCGTGAGACATGGCTACCCAGCCTTCTTAACAGCCTCCTCAGGATCTAGGCCCTCGTGAACGACTGCTGATATGGCCTTTGCCGCCCCTTTCGGGTTTTCATGCTGGAAAATGTTTCTACCAACCACTACTCCCTGTCCGCCAGCGTCCATCACGCTCTTGACGACATGTAAGAAGTCCAAGAGAGTCTTGGCTTTAGCTCCTCCGCTCATCAGTACGGGTATGCCGGCAGCGGTCTTCACAACTTCGCGGAACGTCTCAGTGCTTCCCGTATAGTAGGTCTTTATGAGGTCGGCCCCGCTCTCTATAGCCGCACGGACACCGTAACGAACTACCTCTACGTCGTACATATTCTTAATCGCTGGCCCCCGAGGATAGGAGAGTTGTAGGCATGGCAGACCATATTTCTCAGCTTCTCTCTTCACGGTAAACCATTGTCTGAGCATAGAGTCCTCATAGTGACTCCCCCAGTAGACGGTGGCCGCTACAGCCTCAGCTCCAAGAGCTACGACGTCTTCAACCCAACCAAAGGGGCTCTGTAGAAGTCGCGCGTCCTCGGGTCTCAGGCTTGTCTTGCTCGTGACCTTGACAATTAAGGGAACCTTGCCAGCCCATACATCACTCGTAATGTTAGCCATGCCTGGTAGCAACATTATAGCGTCAACAACGTCAACTATCTTCTCGAGGATCTTCCTGGGATTTATCGTCTCTCCCGGGAAGTCAGAAGGCCCGTGCTCTACACCATGGTCAAACGCAAATATCAGGCTCTTACCGTCTGGCAACAGTCTCCCTAGCCTAATTTTCTTTCCAACAGCTGCATAGCTCAACAAATTCACCTCATAAGTCTAGATGAGGAACACCTATTTGTAGAGTATGTAATTAAAGACAATAATACTTCATTGCTATTTAGACTAAGATTTTCTGTATTCTTTTGAAAGCCTCCTCAAAATCCGTTATTATTTTATCAACAAGGGTCGGGTCTATAAACAAGCCATCTTTGACAAGAAGTTTACCGTTGACGAATACATGTTTTACACTTTTACATCCGCCTGAGAAGACGAGGTTTTCAAGAAACATCGTTGAAGGCTGAAGGTACAAAGACCTCAGGTCTACGAGCACTAGGTCGGCGTAGGCGCCAGGTTGAATACTTCCAATTTTACCTGTTATCCTTAATGCACGGGCACCGTTGATCGTCGCTGCATCGAAGGCTTGTTGCGCGGATAATACAGTTTCCTTTAGGATGGCCCGCTGCATGAGTATAAACGTCTTGATCTCCTGGAACAAGTCCAAGGAATTATTGCTTGATGCCCCATCAGTGCCTAGGCCAAGATTCACGCCTCTCGAGATTAAATGCCAAGCAGGGGCTACCCCGTTACCTAGCTTAGCATTACTAGTGGGGCAGTGGGCTACACTTACACCATGTTTAGCTAGGGTATCAATGTCTGTTCTCGTTAAGTTTACGCCGTGAACTATTATAAGCCATGGTCCTAGAACACCCATTTTCTCTAGAAGGAGTGTCTCGCTTAAACCGTACAACTTCCTGGCTATCTTCTCGTTAACCTGGCTCTCAGATGAGTGGGTCTGAACAAAGAGCCCATTCCTTCTAGCCTCGATCGCGGCGATTCTGAGAAGCTCAGGGCTGCTGCTTGGAATGCCGACAGGGCCTAAACCTAATTTGACAAGCGGGTCTTCCTTGAATTCTACGGCGTCTCTAACGACTTTCTTAACAATTTCATCTGGATCGTTTATCCTCTCAAACCCGCTTGGACCGGTCTCCTGAGTGTCTACTAGAGCTGCAGCCTCGAAGAGCCTTACACCTACTTCACGAGCAGCGGAAATCACGGGCCGATAGCTAAGCTCCATATCTACGAAAGTCGTTGTCCCGCAAAAAAGCCCCTCTAAGAATGAAAGCTTTGAAGCGACTCCTATTGCCTCCTCGTCGATAGACTCATAGATTTTATCGATGCGGTAAAGCCAGGCCATCAATGGGATATCCTCTAGCAAGCCCCTAGTTGCCGTCTGAGTGGAGTGCGTGTGGAGGTTGATAAGGCCTGGGATGACGGCGAGTCCTCTCGCATCAACCTCTGTGTTCGCGCCTAGGCCCTCCAGATCCTTGTAGTCTCCTATGGCCTTTATAATGTCATTCTCGATGAAGATGGATGCTCCTCGAAGAATCTCTCTTCTAGAGTTTTGTGTTACTACAAGGTCGGCGTCTTTAATGAGAATCTTCACTATCGGAGCCCCTCTTCAAGAAGTTCTATAGCCCCCAAGACTAAACGCGTCATTCTCTCTACTCCTGATAGGTAATCCGTGTCGGTGAACTGCTCAGGCGTCTCGACGAGGTTGTTTCCCATACAGAGCAAAACAGCGCCCGCCTTCTTCCTGCGGATCCTGCTCACCACGTAAATGCCGCTAACCTCGTTCTCCACACAAAGAACACCCCCCTCAAGCCAAGGCTCATATACTCTACGAGCTTGGGGAGGCATCTCGCCAACCCAGGTTCCACGGTAGTAAGCATCATGAGTCCACACAATCCCCGTCTTAACCGGTATCCCGAGTTTTCTCGAAGACCTGAGGAGAGCCTCCACAACATCGTGATCGGCGACCGCTGGATACTCTGTGGGCAGATACTCCTTAGAGGCGCCTTCGCCCCGAACCGCCGCCTGTGCTACTATGATGTCTCCCGCGTGGACTGAGGGCTCGACACCGCCGCATGTACCTAGTCTTATGAATACCTCTGCCCCAACATTGGCAAGCTCTTCCACAGCGATAGTAGCAGCCGGGCTACCGATACCTGTGCTCGTAACAGATACCCTTATCCCTTTCCAATACCCCGTATAGGTTACATACTCTCTGTTCTGTGCAATTTTCACAGCGTTTTCTAGATGACGAGCAATAAGAGGAACCCTACCAGGGTCACCGGGAAGTATCACGTATTTTCCAACGTCTCCCTTGCGGCATCTAATATGGTATTGTGCGTCTCCTGGCATCGATTATGATGTGATATTCGTCTCTAATAAACTCAATTTATCCCAGGAGTTTATGTTGACAGGGCCTGTATTATGTAGTCTCTAGCCTCGCGAGCCTTAACGGATGATGCAACCTGTATCTTCGGGTATTTAATATAGGGGAAGGCCTCCTCCTCAGAGCCACTCGACTCTAACCATCCTCTCTTATCCGCTATTGTCTGACCCCTCGTTGCCCCCTCTCCCAGAGAGACCGTTACAGGGTACGTCGAGAACTCAAAGAGCTCCGGTTTAATAAGAGCAGTGAAGGCAAGAGGGTCGTGTAGCCCAAAAACCCCTCCGAACACTCTTAAACCCCTCTCGGTTATCAAGGCGGAAAGCCTAGCAAACTGGGACTTCGACTCCTTGAGCTGCCTCCATTGTTCCCAGGTGAGAAGCGTTTCCGGGTGCATGGTGACGTCTAGGCCAACGGCTCTGAGCTTATCACCGAAGGCTTCGAAGACCATTAGGGCCGCCTCGGGGTCATTGTATATGTTAAATTCCGAGACAGGCGTAGCGTTTCCGCTTGAGTAGCTCGTCAAAGCGAACCATCCCCCCATAACCACAATCTCCTTAACACGGCTCGTGACGTCGGGGGCTAGAGCTGTTAAAAGGGCGATGTTTGTTAATGGGCCCAGTGTCAAGATTGATATCTCTCGCTTAGATGCCGACTCCAATACTTCGAGAAGAAACCTAACCCCACCCTTCAAGGGCTCACGGGAGGCTTCTGGTAATCCGGCGTCTCCCAAGCCGTCCTTTCCGTGAACCCACTCGGCTGTGACAAGCCTCCTGACAAGGGGCTTGGATGAACCTTGCCTAACCTTATTATAAAGGTCAGAGGGGGCTTTAACTGCATCAAGCAACCGGATAATATTCCTAGCCCCCCTCTCTGCTGGAACGTTGCCGGCCACAGAGCATAAAGCAAGTATCTCAACATTGGGGTTGTTAAGAGCCATTAAGAGGGTAAGGGCATCATCAACTCCCGGATCAGTGTCTATTATTAAATGCTTCACGCACCTTAACGGGCTAAGGCTGAATTTTAACTTTATTCCATGCCTAACTATTGATTAGTAATAGCTTTCAAGGGTAGGCTTTTAATTACGTACTAGTCATTGATATCTTATGCATGCAAGCGTCGTTGGGAGCACACACGTCGACTTCTACATAAGAGTTCCAAAGCTTCCAAGGCCAGGCGAGACGGTTAAGGGTAAGGGCTTCGTGATAAAGCCGGGGGGCAAGGGGGCGAACCAGGCGGTTGGTCTGGGCAGGCTCGGAATAGAGGTATACATGATAGGTAGGATAGGTAAGGATTACAAGGATTTTCTCATCTCTAATTTCACCAGAAATAATGTCAGAACAGACTACGTCTTCATTGACGAGGAGGTGAATACTGGTATCGCCTTCATACTTTTAAGCGATGATGGAGAAAACATGATAGCCTTTGAACCCGGTACGGATAACAGGCTTTCCCAGGCTGATCTTGAAAAGTCAGAGGAAATTATTAGGGGCAGCAGGGTGCTACTAACACAGCTAGAAATCCCCCTTGAGACGGTGAGTACAGCATTAGATATAGCTAAGAGACACGGCGTCACGACAGTTCTCAATCCAGCACCGGTTCAACCCCTCCCGTTCAAAGTTCTCGAGCATGCAGATGTACTTACTCCCAACGCTGTTGAAGCGAGCATGCTAACTGGAATCGAAGTATCTGGCGTTGATTCTGCCTTGGAGGCTGGTAGAAAACTCCTCGAGAAGGGTGTAGGAGCAGCAGTTATAACTCTGGGGGCAAGGGGGTCAGTCGTCGTTAGAAGTACTGATGCTTATTTCATACCAGCTGTAAGGGTGGAACCCGTAGACACGACAGGCGCTGGTGATGCGTTTAACGCGGGTTTGGCTTATGGTTTAATGCATGGAAAGGATTTAGTGGAGTCGGTACGGCTTGCAAGTATAGTTGCGGGATTAAAGGTTACAAAGATGGGTGCACAGGATGGCCTCCCATGGCTAGAAGAATTAGAAAAAGAGAAGCCTTGGCTATATGATCAGACGAAGCCTGTCAGGATCAGTTGAAAAACTCCTTGGTTTAGGTTTCACTTTCACTGTTATCAAACCCCCCTTGGATAGCGTGCTTCAAGTGTAGTAATTTTAAGCATCGTTAAGTGTTAATGCTTGATGCCCCGTGAAGGTGGCTCGAGTTGAAGACATAAAGAGGATGGACGAGCTGGCTAGTACAAAGTACGGAATTTCACAGGAAATACTAATGGAAAACGCGGGCGCCAGCGTTGCACGACTTATAGAGAGTTTTGCAGATGCGAGGGGGTTAAGAGTTGTTGTAGTGGCGGGGGTCGGGAATAATGGAGGCGACGGATTAGTTGCAGCTAGGCATCTTGCCTCTCAAGGAGCGGATGTAAAAGTATACATCATTGGAGATTTAGAGAAGATTACTACTCTGGCACGGATAAACCTTGATAGGATCATGAGAATGGGGCTGCCCGTAGAGCATGTCGCGGAAGACATAAGCGGCTTATCAGAGGAATTACACCAGGCAGACGTAGTGATAGACGCATTGTTCGGCATTGGTCTCAATAGACCCGTTTCAGGGTTATATGCTCGAGTCATAGACGCCGTCAATGGTTCCGGGTCGCTCGTAGTGAGCGTAGACATACCTTCAGGCGTGAATGGTGATACAGGTCAGGTGATGGGAGTAGCTGTAAAAGCAGACTATACGGTTACTTTTGGACTCCCAAAGCCCGGTCTTTTAATATATCCGGGAGCTGAACACGCAGGTGAGATATACGTTGCAAGGATATCTTATCCAATCGAGCTTCTAGAGGATGAAAATCTGGTTATAGAGACGAATGACCCTGTTCAGCTTCCTGAGAGAAAACCAGACACGCATAAGGGTGATTACGGGAAGGCTCTCTTTATAGCCGGTTCGAGGAGATACATGGGGGCACCCCTCTTTTCAGCATACTCGTTCCTCCTGGCTGGAGGCGGCTACTCTAGGCTTGCAACGGCATCAAGTATAGTGCCATACCTAGGTTCAAAGGCGAGCGAGGTTGTCTACGAGCCATTACTTGAGACCCCATCCGGGAGCATATCATATGCTAACAAGGACAGGCTGCTTGAACTGGCCGAATGGGCAGATATTGTAGCAATGGGTCCTGGACTAACCACGGAGGAAGAAACTCTTAGACTGGTCAGGGATCTGGTTCCTCTTATCAAGAAGCCCTTAATCCTCGATGGTGACGGTTTAACGGCGGTTGCCGGCGCCCTGGAGCTCATCAAAAAGAGAGAAGCTCCTACAATACTTACACCACACCTGGGTGAAGTGTCTCGGCTTACAGGAATCTCGGTTGAAAGGATAAGAGAGGATAGAATTGGTTTCTTGAGGACGCTATGCAGAGAGCTCAACTCATACATAGTTTTAAAAGGTGCACATACCCTTGTAGGGACGCCAAGCGGTAAGATCTACGTTAATTTGACTGGAAACCCGGGGATGGCTAAAGCGGGGTCAGGGGACGTTCTTGTAGGAGTAATAGCAGCGATGCTAGGCTTGGGACTGGACGTGGGGGAAGCGACACGTATGGCAGTCCTCGTTCATGGTTATGCTGGAGACTACGTAGCATCTCTTGAGGGCATCGATGGGGTAACAGCTTCGAGGATGATGAGAGTACTTCCAAGAGTATTGAGAGAGCTCCGTGAAAACCCGGAAGACTTTTACAGAACTTATTCTTTACAGACTCTATGAAAAATTAAAAATTTTTAAATTAGCTAGGATACCCTGAACTTAATGGAAGAGAGAAGTGTAACCAGCCTGGCTCTCCCGATAACGATCAGTACCATCTCAGACTCCTTACTTAGTCTGGTCGCATTAATCACTGTTTCAAAGCTCTCAACGACAGCCGTAGCCGCTACCGGTCTCGCAGCATACCTTTTCTTCGTAATAAACGCGCTAGCCTCGGTGTTTACCGGAGGCTTAATGGTGGTTTTAGCACAGGCCATAGGGGCTAGGAAAGAAGATATAGCTGGCTCTGCCACGGGAGAGACGCTTTGCTTAGCATTCGTCCTGTCAGTTCTCATCGTCCTTTCCACACCTTATTGGCTCTCCAGCTACTTCCTTGCAGTCTCCTCTGGTAACGCTGAAGTCACTGAGTTAGCTCTCGAGTATACTTTCCTGAGGCTTCTATCACTACCTGCACTCTTTGTAAACATAGTTTTAGCCTCGTTGTACAGGAGTGTTGACAAGCCGTGGCCCAGCGTATATGCCTCCCTCATAAACCTCGGGCTAGGGCTTCTTTTGATACCGCTATTCACCCTCGGAGGATTTAATGTCAAGGCTATGGGACTAAAAGGTGCAGGATTCGCTACCACAATATCAAGCTACTTCAGCCTGGTAGCCTATGCTATATGGAAGCCTCCCATAAGGATTCAATTAACCGTGCCAGGCAGACTTAGCCTCAAAGTCTTGATGCTTGGAACTCCAATGGCTCTCGAAAGATTCGTGGCAAGTATAGCTCACAATATATACGTAAACGCCGTGGCTAAAGGTGGGACCATAGCTCTCGCCGCCCACAATATAGGAGTGAATGTGGAAAGCTTGATCATACAGCCGAGTTTCGCCATCAGCCTGGCAACACTCGTGAGAACCGGACAGGAAACAGGGGCTAGGAACCTGGAGAGCGTTAGCGCCCGGCTACGCGAGGGAGTAGTGGTGGGGGCTATTACGATGGGGTTGGCCGCACTGGCTCTGGTAGCCTTGTCCCCGTTCGCCGGCTATATGTTCACGAGTGACCCCGAAATTATTCGGTTAACCCAGGCGTATCTAGTCCTAGCAGCTCTCAGCGAGATTGGATTTGGCATCAGCAACGCCTTCTATGGGGCTATGAGAGGCATGGGGAGCGTCTGGCTACCACTTTTCATAAACATGATAACTGTAGTATTCTTTAGGGCGATCCCAGCCCAGGTGTTGGCGGAGAAATACGGCGCTATAGGCGCCTGGGCAACCCAGAACACGGACATGTATGGGAGAGCCCTTCTCGCATCACTCGCCTGGCGTATTCTCGGGGCTAGGAGGCTAGCTAAGAGAGTCTTTTAAACCAAAAATACTCCTACCCCGAGACGTCATTATTTCGTTGCTATAATGCTGTGTTCTACCATTTTTCTAGAACTGCTTGCTCATCATGATTCTAAGCTTTTGACGCGGCTTGTTCCCTCTAACGCCAGGAGACGCCAAAGTTCATCCTCTATGGGCTTCAGGATTTCCTCCTCTTCACCATTCCTGCGAATGAGGGTTACGCCTCTGCCTTCTCCAAGACTTCCTATTATGGAGACCTCTATACCTAGTGAAGAAATGGTTTTTAACACATCTTCCACTTTTCCCGGATCAACTGCTAAGAGAAGAGACCCTGAACTAATAAGTCTTAGCGGGTCTAAGCCAAGGATTCGACAAATGGTGAGGGTTTCTTCCCGAATCGGCACTTTTCCCTCGTATACTCGAGCTGAGAGTCCAGACGCTATGGAGATCTCCTGGACAGCGCCTATAACACCACCTTCTGTGGCATCGTGCATGGCATGTACACCCCCTGTTTCAAAGGCCGCGAGGGCTTCGCGGACAACGCTTATCTCTCTTATGAACTCTCTAGCCTTTAGGAGAATTTCCTCCGAGACTTTTCCTTTGAGTATATGCTGAAACTCGCTAGCAATAATAGCTGTTCCCTCGATACCCGCACCCTTAGTGAGGACTAAAAAATCACCCGGCCTCGCATTAGCAGTGTATATAACCTTTTCCCTTTTACCGATACCGATAGCCGTTGTAATCACTATGGGTCGATCAATCCCTGGAGTAATCTCTGTGTGCCCTCCAACGACAACCGCACCAATCTCGTCTGCCGCATTCCTTATTTGTTGAACTATACCCTTAATCATCTTGTACTCTAACCCCGGGGGTAAGAGTAGAACCGTGACAAGCCATCTTGGCCTTACTCCTCTTGTAGCAATATCGTTGGCCGAGACGTGCACTGAAAGCCAACCTATATTCTCGACAGCACCGGTTATTGGATCGGCGTGGACCACGAGTACATCGTCGCCTAGCTCTATCAGCGCGGCATCCTCGCCAATACCTGGGCCCAGGAGGACGGAAGGGTCTTTCCTGTATATAACGGAGAGGATTTCCCGGAGTTCAGTATATGGAAGCTTCCCGAAAGACAAGAGCAATTCCCTAAACCCTGCCTAAAACCTTTCTAACCTCAACTCCCACGCTAACAGCCACGATAACTCCGGCCAACGCCTGGAGGATATTACCGGGGAGCTCGGCGTAGGCTCCAGCCCCGTAAAGCAAGAACTCTACTAAAAAGTACCCTAGCACCATCACGGCGCCGCCCGCCAGACACCCAGCCAATGCCTTAATCCTCCCATCCTTGCTGCCGAGGAGTCCGACGAGGAACCCCTCAAGCCCTTTAATCACAAGCGTGTAGGGAGCCCATCCCGCGTAGCCAGACAGCACATCGGCTAAGGCAGAGCCTATTCCACCAGCCATAGCCCCTACCAGTGGTCCAAACAGAATTCCTGAAAGCATGACCATGGTATCTCCCAGGTTTATGTATCCATGGGTCTCGGGAACAGGTACTTGGAAAATCATCGTTGCTACAGTGGTAAGCGCCGCCATCACGCTTGTCGTGGCAACAATTCTCGACTTATCCCACTTCACGTTTTTCATAAAGGATTTTCTTGGTTAAAAATCTCGTCTCTGGATGTACGAAAACCATATATATTAGATTTACCCCCCTCCGACGATCAACCATCAACTCATTATTTCCTTATTTTAGAAGCACTTTCTCGATGAAGAATGGCTTTCTCTACGACATAGCTGTGGCGGACGCAGAGGCGCGGCTATGGTTTAAGAGCACGAGTGGGGCTATCTCAGTAGAGAAACATCCATTCCAGAACTACTTCTATGTAGACGTGGAAGCTTTCTCGGGTCTTGACGTGTTCTATTCCGAGGTAGAGGAGGTTAAGCTTAGACTCTTCCCGAGAGGATTTAAGCAGCTAGTCAAAGTCTCCTTTGAGACCCAGGCAGAGTACCGGAGCGCAAAGCGTCTATTCGAACAGAAAAACGTTGAAACCTACGCGTCTGATGTTCCAGTTTATCACAAGGTTCTCGCCCCTCATGGGTATGTTCCAATGACTCTTAGAGGCGAAGAGTACAGGATAGAGCCCCTACCCATGAAAACCGCCAGGTTCTCGCTGATAAAGGGACCAGCAGGGGAATACGCGCTACACTTCCATGCAGGGGAGGAATTCTCTGTTAGAGGCCCCCTAGACACCGTCCTCCTAGAGCTCTCAAGGGCAATCCAGAAGCATGATCCGGACATCGTCTCCTCCAACCTCAGCTACGAAGAGCTGAGGGGGCTTGCAAGGGAGGCGCGACGCCGGGGCATACGTCTCGGCAGAGGAGAGCAGCCCTTAGAGGGCAGGATATTCATCGAGCACTCCCTGCTTGAACGTATAGGTCTAACGGGCCTCGAGGAGAGGAGCAGGTTTACCTTTCTACCACCAACCCATGCCGCGAGGGTCAGCTATGGTAGGATGATAGATCTGCGGCAGAGCTATGTCTTGCTCTCAAGGGGCTATGCTGTACCTAGGAGGATGAACCTCAACATTCCCGTGAGGACAGCCTGGGAAATCCACCTTTACGACAAGGGAGGACTCATAATAAGGCCTCGCCCCGGCCTCTATCGGAACGTGGCTGTACTAGACTTCGAGTCGATGTTTCCAAATCTTATTGTTAAGCGGAACATAAGCTATGAAACAGTCAACCGGAGGGGAGTTAGAAGGCGGCCGAGGGGCCTACTCCCGGAGCTCATCGAGGATGCACTGCGTAGAAGGCTATACTACAAGGGGGTTATGCGCTCTTCGAGTGGCCCAGATACGAGGTGGGCTGATGAAAGGCAGAGCGAGTTGAAAATGATACTTGTCTCGAGCTACGGTTACAGCGGGAACAATTACAACAGGCTGGGAAACCCACTTACCTTTGAATGGATAAACAGGTACTCTAGGAGGGTGATGCTTGAAGTCCTTGGCTACGTGGAGAGACAGGGTTTCAAGGTTATCTATGGCGATACGGACAGCGTGTTCCTGCAAGGCGACAGGGCCTCTGCTGAAGACTATGAGAGACTTGCACTCAGACTTTCTGAGCGTGTAGGCCTACCCATGAGGCTGGATAATTTTTACGAGTGGCTTTTCCTATTCCCTGATAGAGACGAGAAAGCAGGGGTAGCCAAGAGGTACATAGGGGTGAGTAACGGGAAGATCAACGCTAAAGGAGTTGAGGCTGTGCGAAGCGGGGTTCCCAGGATTGTAAAAAAGGCACAGCTTAGGATTGTTGAAAGAGCAGTAAGGGCCAAGCCCGGTGAAGAGCTCAAGGAGGTATTATTGAGGGAGCTTGAGGCGATTTATGAGGAGCTTTACTCTGCGAGGCCCGAAGACCTCGTGGCCGGCTCCACACTCAGAAAGGAAAGATATCTCTCGAGAAACCCGGTCTTCATAGCAGCCCAGCAGTTGAGGTCGAACGGCTACACCGTGGCTGTAGGCGATTATGTTGAGTATGTGTGGGTGGATGCCCTGAACCCCAACCCGTATCTACGCGTGCAGGCCTGGAAGCTTTACGATGGTAGGGGTCTGGACATGAAAAAGTACACGGAGATCCTTGACAGGGCGCTCTCACCGATTCTACTTGCTCTGGGATTCAGACCCGAAGTTATGCTGGGACACCTATATCCCACGGGAAACCGCAGTCTGCCTCCACCAGCATAATATTTTATTTATTCATCACCACATAAATCAAAGAGGGGTTTGACGGACGATTTAGCTCTGATCGCAAGAAGAATAATCAGAGGTGAGGCCCCCCAAGAACTGGAGTCTCTCGCTCTTGCTTACCGAGAACTAAGAGAAACCTTCAACACGAAAAGTCAAAGCTGGTACTACAGAGCTCTTTACAGGGCACTGGCAGGAGTAAAACCTGTCAGAAAGGGAGAGTGGCTTGTTAAAGGATTCCGGGAGCTAGGTGACTCAAGGCCTAGTTACAGGGTATGGCTTTCGAATGGGAAATACAAGTGCGAGTGCTTCTACACCAGATTTGGGTACACTAGAGAGAGGGGAATATGCACACATATAGCAGCAGTTATGCTTTGGAGGAGACAAAGGACTCTAAGCGAGTTCGTTGACCGTAGGGTCAGGGAAGAGGATACACGCTAACTCTCAAACGCCTATCTATTACAACAAGCTTCCTATTGCCTATCTTCTCCCACCCCTCTATCCCGCCTACAGGCTCTGAAGCAGCAGCAATTAGCTCGACGCCATCAATCATAAATCTCCCAATATGCATTGTGTAGTACTCGATGTTTTCATCCAGGAAGTAGTTTAGAACGTATAGCTGGTTGCCGTCACTGAATATTGCATTCAGACTCGTATACTCTAAGCCATTCATTGCTTCAATGGTACCTTTAACTCCATCTACAACGCTCCCTTTCTCCTCAATATTCTTGATGAGTAGCTGGAAAAAAGCCTCCGAATCAGTATTCCCCTGGAGCTTGTCTTCCCTATCTCCGAGCATACTCCTCAGTACTGAATAATCCTCGATTGTCCCGTTATGTGCAAATGCCCAGCCATCGCTGACAAAGGGATGAGTATTCTCAAATGATAACTCCCCACGCGATGCCTTACGGATGTGTGCTATGACCAGCATGGCTTTTATGCTCCTTATCAGACTCGGAGCCGTTTCAGACCGATATAAGGCAGAGCTTTCCTTGTAGAGTTCCCAGCCAGCGCTACCTGTCCATGCAATCCCCCAGCCGTCATCATGCTCCTTTGAAAGTGTGAATAGGTTTGTAGCTCCGCTAAAGAAGGCAAACGCAGGGCTTAAAGGTTTGACAGAGATATAGCCAAAGATCCTGCACACGTCTTTTAACTATTTATGCCTAAAATACTTGTCTGTCTCAGTACCCTAACCATCCTGCCATGGATAATGCATATAATAAGCCTAATATTCTTCTTCAATTTTGGATTGACCGTGGCTGATGAAGCACTACAAACTCTCCTCAGAACCTCAATACTGGTAATGCTTGCAGAGCTGGGCGATAAGACGATGATAGCGACAGCTACCCTGGCCTTATTCAATAATCCACTCCACGTGTTGATCGTCTCAATTCTTGGCTACCTTACAGCGAACGCTGCACCAGTCGTAGTCGCGTGTAGTGTTTACTATTTCCTTGACGAGGCGAGACTACTCCTAAAACTCCTCTCAGGCTTACTTTTCTTTTTGATTGGGCTCCACATGTATAGATCTAAAAACCATAAGCTGGAATCTAAAGGCAAAGGATTAACCTTCACCACAGTTTTCCTATCGGAAATCGGCGACAAGACACAACTGGCTACAATTGCCTCCGCTGCTGGGGCTGAAAACCCCATCCTTCCCCTTCTCGGGGGTGTTATAGGCTACATGGCTGCAAACATCTTGGGCGTGATAGCCCTCAGGCAACTGGCCAGGAAGTTAAACCTTACAACTCTTCACAAGATTTCAGGAATAGTCTTTATGTTTATTGGGCTTTTAACAGTTTTCCTACTGATGCTTAGCCTTTGAGACCGTTCTCAGGACTATCTCCCTTAGCTCCTTATCCTCAAGGGAGAGTTTGTGTAATATAGTATATCTATCTCTTAGCCTCGGAGCTAATAATAGAGCCGTTACGGCCTCGTCAAGCGTCATGTGAAGGTCCTCGATGCTTGTAGGAGCTCCTACCGCGTTCAAGGCCTGTTTAATTCGAATCCAGTCCATTCCATGCAGGTATGCAGCTATTATGGTGCCAACACCTACTTGCTCTCCGTGCAAGGCGCGTCCAGGGTAAAGCTTGTCAATCGCGTGGCTGAAGAGATGCTCTGAACCACTACATGGCCTACTGCTTCCCGCGATCGACATGGACATCCCTGCAAGAAGCCCAGCCTCTGCTAGCAATGTCATGCTCTTCTTGGAGAAGGACACGATACTCTCAATGTTTTCGAGGACGATATGCGCAGCCGCTTCCGCCATCCTTAAAGCCGACTCAGGGACGTGTTCCCCAACCTCTCGCGCTGCCAACCTGGCGTCTGCGACGCTTGTAATCTTCCCAAGCAGGTCTCCAACACCACTCGCTAAGAGTCTCCTCGGAGCCTGCGAAATAACGTCTAGATCTACTATAACAGATATAGGCGGAGCCGTGAAAAGCGACAATGGGTTGCCGTTCTCATCCTTCAGTGCGACTATAGGGCTTGCAAACCCGTCGTGGCTGATAGAGGTCGGGATACTTATAAAAGGCTTCTCGAGCTTAAAGGCAAGATACTTGCCTACATCTACAGGTCTCCCCCCTCCCATCCCAGCCACACAGTCAAAGTCTAGAGTGGACAGCTCCACATGCATCTTGTCAAGCGTTGGCCGGTCGTTGGTCGAGACATTAATAAAGATAGGCTTGATGTTCATTCTCAACAGGATTTGCTCAATTCTAACGCCATACAGCATCCTCACATTGACGTCGCTCACAATCAAGAGTGAGTCACACCCATACTCCTTAAGGACCTGGGGAACGTCGTCGAGAGCTTCCTCGCGAATTATCACATGTCGGGGTGTCTTGAAGTTCAATCCACAATCTCCTATAGACGCTCGACTTTAGTCTTAAAATCTTTTACTCAAAAAAATGGACGAATCCTGGGGTTATCGCTCAACGCGTTAAAAATAAATATGAGGGGGAAGAAAGGAGGGTTGCTATAATCTAACCCTATCCCCGGGCGAGGTTACCCTCCCTTCCCCCTGCTACCTTCATTAAACTTCCCTATTTATTTGCTTCGACTTTTTCCATGTAGATTTTTCAGATCTTTATCCTCTTTTATTAGAATACATTACTAAAATAAACGAATCCTCTTGAGCGAAATAACTGAAGGATAAATCGTACCATGTACCAAATTAATTTCTAGGGGGCATCTCATCCTAGAGAATTCTCAGAACAGCTGTAATCGTCAATGATAAGACTAGTAGCAGTATCATTAAAGCACTCCTTCTAAAAACCTCACTCTCTATCTTTGACCCCCCTGTCGTAGATGCCGCTATCGCTATCTTCGCCGGGGCAAGCCCGCTCCCCAGACCGGCGCCAGCATTTTGCAACGTTAAAACAAACACTGGGTCGATGCCGGCAAAGTCACTATATGCCATCTGAAGTGCACCCAGTAGGAAATTACTGTTAGTCGCGCTGCCCGTAATAAAGGATCCTATAAGGGCTACGAAGGGAACTATGACCGTATACCAGTTTCCGGATAGAGATGCTATCAGCCTTGCAAGAGATATTGCATATCCAGCCTGCTTTGACAGCTCGGCTATTACAGAGAAGGCGACAATGCTTAGAAGCGTGTTCCTCGTCATTTTCACTGCTCGCCTGACTTTGTCCAGTATTCCCACTCTATTCCAAAAAGCCAGTAGCGTGGCTGTTAGGATCGTGGAAAGGGTCACCCACACTAAGCCTCTAAGCCCGATAATGCTTAGGACGATGACTATTACTGATAGCAAGAGGTAGGGTAGAAGACCTTTGATTACGCTGACTGTGGGCGAGAATCCCTGCGTGATAAGAATACCCACAGTAAAACCCGTTAAACCAAGTAAAATAGCCGTATAGAGACCTGCCCCTGCAAAGATATATGTCGAGAAGGCTAGGAGCAAAGCAATCGAGAATGCCTTAAAGGAGGGCCTCACCATCAGACCTATAGTTATGACGGTTAATGCTAGAGGAATTGTAAGTAAATGTGCGGTTTCCATGGCTAGAGGACGGGCATCCACACCTGTGACGCCTGACAATACAAGAGTGGGGACGCCAAGGCTCGCAAAGGGGACAGCCCATGCATGTCCAAACATCGGGAGCGTTGTCGCCATAAGGGCAGTGGTCCCCAGGTTCAAGAGTATTGGTGCTGTTACAGCGGGTGAAACTCCATAACCTGACATGCTTTCAATATATCCTGAGAAGAAGACAGCCAAGTAGAGCTCCGTCCCCTTACCCGGTTTTATGTTTCTCCGGAGAGAGTCTAGATAGCCAAGCGATATATAGTTGACATAGAAGAAGATTGCAGCCAAGATAAGCAGGGATATCTGGACACCGGTCCACGCTCCGTTATAGAGAGAGCTTACGAGCACTGGGGTTTTGGCTTGGCTGATCGCTAGGATGCTTCCCAGGGCGAGTGTTATGATTGAGGTAGATAAAACGTTCTTCCTGAAGAGCCCTAGAAGGATTAGTGGAGTTATTATTAGGAGGAGACCGGCGATAGCGTCAATGCTTAGTGCCTCTGTCATGACTCTCATGTTCAGAGTCCATACTCGATATTATACATATTCATTTTTTACAACTTTAAGGTTTGCCTCCAGGCAAGACATATCTTGAGGTTTCCTTAGATAATATGATGAAAGAAGGTTATGAACGACGGGTGCAGGGGCCATAAAGAGCTTGAGGAGCTACTCGAAACGCTGAAAGGATTAAGGGTGGTTTTTGTCGGGATAGGAAATCCTCTAAGTGGAGACGATGGAGTCGGATTTTATGTCGCTAGAAAGCTGATTAAAAAGGGCTTCGGTGAATACGTAGTCGTAGCGGGCCCTAACCCGGAGCTCCATATACGTAAAATTAAAGAGAAGAAACCTGATGTACTCATACTTATCGATGCTGTGGACATGGGCCTCAAGCCGGGATGCATATTGGTTGCCCCGGTACCTGGATCAGAATTTAAACCCGTACCAATTAGCACGCACTCCATCCCTCTAGCCATATTAGTGGATATGCTTCAGGTAAAGACCTATCTTATTGGAATCCAAGTGGAAAAAATAGAGTTCGGAGCAGAGATGTCACGAAGTGTTCGTGAGGCGGGAGACACAATAACAGAAATAATAACGTCAATGCTTTCAGACCGGGACGTGGCTTGACAATTTTGCTTGAGAATAATTGTGAAAACCTCCCACAAGGACCAGGGAAGTATTGTTGCTTATTTTCGAGACGCTAATCTCATGGCTAGGACAGCTAGCAATGCTGAGGCAAGGAAAAGGATTACAGCGTATGCGGCCGCGATGTTCAACTCGCCTGCCGTTATGGCGACGAACATCTGGATTGTTATGGTCTCCCAGCCAGGCCTGTAAAGGAATAGCGAGGCTGTTAGCTC
>ERZ1669248.291-NODE-291-length-27172-cov-17.955194_pt1 | contig 27172 bp, 51 predicted proteins | sample MGYA00579296_ERZ1669248 | MGnify/ENA primary metagenome ERZ1669248 (study PRJEB41166, sample SAMN08046057) | hot springs metagenome | biome: hot spring; feature: neutral hot spring; material: thermophilic sediment; isolation source: thermophilic sediment from...
AACAACCAAACAATAACAAAACCATAAGCCATACAAAGTCTTACACAAATACACTAAATGATACTTAATTTATGTTTGATAGAGTTAGATTAAGATTGACAGTAAGTTTGAATATTTGACTGTGAATTTAAGAAAGAGTTGTGTGTGTGCGTAGATAGAGAGAGAATAAATAAAAAAGAGTGCGTGTCTCTCTATTTTACGAAACTAACGTTGCATTCCCGTTCACAACAAATAGAAAATACCCGTTCACAAAATTGCCAATATGAGAGACACACAAATTTTATAAAGAGAGACACATAAACAAAAAAGAGAGGAGTTTCAAATGCCAAGTCCACAAACTCGAAAACAACGCCTGGAAGAAATTCTCAAACTCGTCAAGAAGTTTAAGCAAGTGAATGTTAAAGGGCTTTTCGGCGAAATGAGCCTCAAATACGGAGTTTCCAAACGAACCTTCGATGAATACCTAGCTGCACTAATCAACGCTGGAAAAATAATCTACGATGAGGAAAAAGACGTCATAACGTTGGTAGAGGAGGAAAAGTAATGCCGAAAGATCCCCTTTCAGAGCGGAAGAAACGCTTAGAACTTTTAAAGTCAATAGTGCGGAAGGCAGGCAAAATTCACATTTATGAGGTTTACGCCACTCTTCTCACCACTTATGGAATTAGCAAACGAACAATAGACGCTTATATTCAGGAATGCATTTACATGGGCTTGATGGAATGGAACGATGACCACCTAATTTGGAAAGGACAACAGAAATAGGTGTAAAAGATGGTTGAGGGCTGGGTAGTTTTTAAGTATAAGGACGGAACAACCGAGAGGCGGTTCATCCCTTTAGGGCGAAAGCAAGAGAGAAGCCGACATTGTAAATCCTGCCTATACTACCGCAAAAGCTACGGGGGCTACTGCGAACTCCAGCCAGACACCTTCATAAACCCAGACACTGAGGCTTGCGAGGCTTTTGTAAACCGCACGTGGGGCAGAGGCGATGAGTAGGCGACAGTGGAAGCCAGCGGGATACATAGCGCTTTCCAAAAGAAAATCATGCGTAGTCATCAAAGTGGGCAACCCCGAAACAGGCGGAGACTACTACGTAGCAGAAATCCCAGAAGTCCTCGAAGTCCTAACAAAACAATGCGGCTTCGCCAAAATTTACAAGAAAAAGAGGTGAAAAGCGAAAATGAAATGTCCTTTTTGCGGTGCTGAGGCTGATACGTTGGCACGAGGTTACGGCTGGATATGTTACCTCTGCTACCAAGCCTTGTTCGGCAGCCTTGAGGAGAGACTCGGAAAGAAAGCACCTGAAGAAGTCCTAAAAAGAAGGTTTGAACTAAGGCTTGGACTCATGAGGTTCATCATGGAAGAATTCTTAAAAAGCCTTGAGGAGGGTTGAAAATGTATCGTGGTTTGGAGAAGGTTCCATATCCGCTTGGCTCTGAAGAGTGGAAAAGCTTCATCAACTACGCCAAAGCCTACTACAAAGAAGCAATCAAACTGGCTATTGAAACATTCAAAGAAAGCGAAGTCAAAATAGACGTTCCATCAGAAAACGCAGCAATGGAAATGGCTGCAAGGGCTTTCCAAACGCTTCTAACCTCGCTTATGAGCCCCCTCGCCTATTTGTGGGAGAAATGGCAGCTCATGACAAGCGAACAACGCATGCCCTACGCCACTCCAGAATACAAAAAAGTGCTTGAACAAAGAATTGAAGAAGTTAAAAAACAAATGGAGAAAGCCGAATTTGGAAAGGTGAAAAGCTAAAAATGGGGCAGACTTACCTAGACTGTTTAAAGGCGTGCCCAACTGCTTGGGTGAAAGTCTGCTGGCACAACAGGTTTTACCTTCTTTGTAAAGAATGGCTACATAAGGCGGAGTAAGGGAACATGAAGAAGTTGTTTTTGTTCCTGAAAAGACTTTTCCACAAGAAACGCATAGAACCCATAGTTCAAACGGATAGAATCCAGTTGAAACCAGCCAGCACAGAAACCTTCCCAAAAAGCCACGTCAAAATCAGAAACTTCATAATAAGCCAACGGAACCTCGAACGCAAAAAACAAAGCCGACACAAATACGCCAAATTCTTCAAACACAGACAACCCACAACCTCTCGAAAACTCTGGAAACCAAACGCAAAACTAGAAGAGGAATGAATGAAACCTTTTTATAGTTCCGATTGATTCATGGTTTTTTGTGGTAGAAAATGTCAGAAAAATCCGAAATCCCGGAAGCCAGACTGCTAATCGTTAAATCAGCCTTCTTTGAAACACCCTACATATATACAAAATGGATGGAAGAACAAGAAAAATTTCTAAGAGAACATCTGAAGGGCAAAACCGTAAAGGCTGGAGAAACAACTGAAATCGCCGTCTTAGGACACAAAATCCCCATAGAAATAGTTTCAACAGAACCTCAAAATACGAGGGTGAAAGTTACAAACAAAACAAAAATGGCGTTAAAAACTGAAGAAGGAATCCGAAAAGACGAGCGAGCTGAACGAACACTCCAATCAATCCCCTTCCCCGTGAAAATCGGAAAAGCCCACCGCATAACCATCCCTATAGAATGGGCTGAACTGTTAGACCTGAAAGAAGGAGAAATCATCTGGCTAATAATCAGCAAAAAACCTCCATAAGCTAATTGGAAAGGTGAAAAGCAGAAAAATGAAGTGGAATAGAACATGAAAAAGGTTAAAACCTTAAAGGATTCAATCTCTCAATTGTTCCAGTATTATAAAGGATTGATTAAAAAGAGATTTCCATGGGAATGGGTGATCTTTTTCCCTATTTTCGATGCCTTAATTTGGCTTTGGGGTCTTGCAGCAAAATTGTTGTTGCCAGCTCTTTTAGCTCATATAATAACCTCTCCTCTCATAGCAACTCTCTTCCTATATTCTTTAGAAGATGATTATGATTATCCATGAAACTGTATAATCAGTTAAAGCAACTGGAGGGATGATAGAAAAATGAGTAATACTGAAGTTCGCCAAACTCTTCAGTGTGTCAATGTACAGTTGCTTTTCTTTTCCCATGCGAGGGCAAAAGAAAATTATTTAGCAGAGAACCTTTAGCTTAATATGTGGGTGGGGTAGCTAGGATTTAACCCGCAAGGCTCATAAAGGCTAGAGAGCCGAGGTGTAAAACTCTCTGAGCGGGTGAGAGGTTGCCTCGGCGGGTGCAATACCCTGAAAATCCCGCAAGAGGGGTGCCTTGAGAAACCTTGTGGTTCAGTCCCACCCAGTAAATTGGTTTTTGAACTTCAGAAGAACTTTTCCTCAATGTAGAGTGTTTCGCTTCAGTTTCAAGCTTTCTCCACTACTTTTTTCATGTGAACTTTCATGTTTAACGAGCACATTCTAGAAAAATTTAATATGCTACAAAAATAAACGTTTACTATGGTAGGCATAATGTTAAAAGAAACTGAAATAAGCTGGCTGACACCGTATGAAGAGCGGATATTAGAAGCCATAACCGAAAGGGGAAGCGTAAAAGCCGCAGCAGTCGAGCTTGACATAGCAGTTCAAACAATCTACAACATCCTACACAGAGTTAGAAAGAAACTTTTGAAAAGCCAAAACACGGTGAACAAAATCAACGTCTACAAGAAACGTTCAAAAACCCTCAAAAGGCTACTCGTCCCAATCTATACATACAAGCCCATAGAACTTGAAGAGGAAGAGGAGAAGTGGGAGTGGTGAGCGACTTTTGGTTTGGCTTCTTTCTGGGCTTTTGGGCTGGCATAATGTTTATAGTTGTAGTCTGCTGGCTCGGCGCCCTCCTATACACGTTCAAAGACTGGCTGACTGAAAAACTTAAAAGAGGGCTTAAGGCTTCCGGCAAACAAGAATATACTCATGACAAATCCTAGGAACTTCAGGATATTTTTTCTGATACAATATTCTCCAAAAACTAACATTTTGAAGGCGAAGCTTATACAGCTTCTCCAAAACAAACCCAACACTATACATTAAAAGCCAAGTGTGCCATGGCAAATCCACAACACGCTTATTCCTAACGAAAGGTTTGACGATGACTATGGCTCGCCCGCCCGGCTTTAAAACTTTGAACATCTCCCCGTAAACTTTGAGCATTGCCTCCAGATATGTTTCTTTGCGAAGGTTCCCTATGTTTTCAGGGTTTTCAGAGTAGCCCATTGGAAGGTTCTTTTCCACGTCTAACTCGCTTCCGTTCCACGCTCCAGCCGCTCTCTTCTCTCGTGAATCGTGAAGTTGCCTTTCATAGGGTGGGCTTGTAATTATTGCGTCTGGTTGGAAAGGCAAATTGCCGATGTTTTCTGGGTTGGGTGAGTATGGGTGGGCTAAGCTTCTTCCGTAGGGTCCGCCTGCTTTTGGATCTGTTCTACCATGTTGTCTGAGGCGCTTTATAGTCTCATCTAACTCTACGTCTCCTAACGGCAAGTTACCTATGTTTTCTGGTGAGCTTGTCTGTTTTTGGTCTGTTCCGGCGGGAGGCTTAGAACCCCATCTTTTGCCAGCCTTCTGGGCGTTTTGCCAGAACTCTTCGCTTTTAGGTTTAACGTTATCCACATCCAAGTAAGGCGGACTTGTAATAACTGTGTCAATATATGGAAGGTTGCCAATGTTATCATCGTTTGCTGAATATGGGCAAGGTAACTTCTTCTTGGTTGAAGTGCCATCTCTATCCCACTTACCAGCCATCCCTCCAGCATTTTTGCTCAAGGATTCGGCGAAAGGTGGACTAGTTATAATTGTCGAAATGCTGCCTAAAGGAAGGTTTCCAATATTGCTAAGGCTTAAGTTTTGTGGAAGAAACTTGGCAAGGTCGCCGCCTTTCACCCAACCCTTCTTTTGGAGTTCAATCACATTAGGGTTTTCCGCAGCAGAATTAGTGTATGGCGGGCTGGTTATAACGGTATCTGCTTGGCTTAGTAGTTTGCTTAAACGCCTAGCGTCTCCACATATATTAACGATTTTACCTTTAGGTGTGAGCGTCGGATGCTTTTCAACGTTTTCCCTGGCTTTCTCCATCCACTCGTAAAATTTAGGCTCCAATTCCACTTGAACAGCGTTTCTTCCACGCAACGCTGCTACAACACCTGTGCTTCCGCTTCCAGCCATAGGATCTAAAACTGTGTCACCTTCCTCCGTGAATTTTTCAACTAGAAACTCCAACAGCCTAGTGTTGGCTTTGGCAGGATGGCTTATGGCATGTTCAAGGAAATGCTTATATTTCCCAAATGCTGGTGTTGGCTCGAAAAGCAGTTCTTCAGCGGGCATTAACTCTTCAAGTTTGCTTTTAAATATTGGCTGACTCATAACTAAAATGTTTTTGTAGGGAAAATCTTTTAACTGTTTCCAGCGTATAGATGTTTTTTGGGTAGTCCACTTTGCCTCGTAGGCAAACTAAACTGAACCTAAACAGAACCGAACCGTCAACCGTTAAGCTTATCCTTTCCCTTACACCCGAACTTAAGGAAGCACTTATAAGGAAGGCTAAGCAAACCTTCGGCGACAGGAAAGGAGCCATATCCACTTGGGTTGAAATGGTTCTGAGACGCGAGTTGGACATGAAAATTGAAGGCGTGGAGGAAACATGACGGAAACACAAGCCGAAACGCCAGTTGAACTTGAAAAGGCTGAAGAAACAGCGCCTTCTCCGCCTGAAAGGGAAGAGCGTGAAGAGCGTCCAGCCTTCGACCTGCTCGACATTTTAAAGGGCAGAAAGCGAGGCGAATTCGCCACAAGCGAAGTCCTAGCTTATGCCATCCTAGCCGACATCATGGACCGCAGAGAAGACCGCCGTGAAGAACGCATGTGGCGTAGACAAATGCTTGCGAATCCCACGTCGAAACCCAGCCCTGAAGTTGAAGTCTTAAAAGCTGAGGTGGGCGAGTTGCGCAAGACAGTAGGCGAACTGCTTGAAACCATAAGAAGCCAACAGCAGGAGAAAGCCCAGAAAGAGTTTGTTCAAGGCGTAGTGGAACAGGTGGTTGGGCAAATCATGCCTGAACTTAAAAGCGTCAAAGACCGCTTAGACGCGTTTGAAAAACAGGCGGCAGCCGCATCACAGCAACAAGCTCCCCCTCCAGAAACAAGCGAGCTTCGCGAAATACGGGACAGCCTCAAGGAAATAACCGACAAGATAGGTGAAAAAATAGGGGCTAAAGGCTTAACGCTTTCAGACGTTGAACAGCTCATGAACGTCATTGAAACCCTTGAGAAACGCATAGTTAAACGTGAAGGCGGAGGCGAAGTGGACTACCGCACCATGGCGGTAAGCACCCTCGGCGAACTAGGCAAAGAAGTTGTAAGCGCATGGCGTGACATTCAAACCGCGAAGGCTCCCTCATACGCAACCCAGCCTCCCCTGCAAGAGGAAACGCCAGCTTCAGCCATGCAGAACATAATTAAAAGGCAAGTGCAAAACTACATAATCGCACGGATGAAGGCTGGAGCCACAACCATAAACACGGCTCAAGCAGCCCAAGAACTGGGCTTAACGCCTGGACAAGTCTACTGGGCTTACAACCAGCTAATGAGGGAGGGCTGGTTCCAACTTCAAGCTCAAAAACAAAGAAGGGGAAAGGTGACCCAACCTGAACAGTCAAAACCCGAAGCGGAAGCAACCCCAGAAACAACGGCAGGAGCCATCGAAGAAGGAGAAGCTGTCTTCAAGCCCACAGAAGGCTGAACCGCAAATTCCAGAAACAGTAACGCTTGAAATGACACCTAAACTTTACAACGCATTAAAACAGGCGCTTCTAGCCAAACAGAACCCGCTTGTAAGAAGCCACGTGAACACCTACTTCGAATGGCTCAAAACCATAAAGCCTGAAGAAGTAGTGGACGCCATAGAAATGGGCGTAACGCCACAGCAAGCCTACCAGAACCTAGGCGCAAACCCGCTTAGATTAGGCATAGCCGCAGCAAGAGGCTTCCTTAAGGCTATGCCGAAATACCAACAGCAAATAAGGGAAATAGCCACACCCGAGCTTGCCATGCTCACGCTCAAATACGAAAACCCCCAAGCCTACCACGTCATACAAAAATACGGCAAACGAGGCGAACAGTTCGTTAAAGACTGGGTTAACGGCGCCCTCGAAATCCTTCTAGGCGCACCCAAAAAGGCTGGGGAGCAGTCTGCCTAAACCAACCGCCATAATAACAGACTTCAGCGCGGTAAGCTTCCGCGAAGTAGCCCTAAACATAGCCAAAGCCCTCAAAAGTAACGGGCTGAACCCCAAAGTCTACAACCTGACAGCCCCAAACATAAAGGAGAAAAACGTCATCTTCGTAGGCAACATCTTCCACCTAAGCATAAGCTACGCCCAACGCTTCCTCCCAGAAAAAAACCTCATATTCTACGCCATAACAGAAGGCGTCCCAATCCTCGACAGCATGAGCAAACAGATAAGCAGAAACATACACTACATAACGCCAAGCCAATACGCCCGCCAATGCCTAGAACAGGCAGGCTTAAACGTGGACGCAGTCATACCGCACGGCATAGACCTCAACAGCAAAATGGACAGGGAATTCTACAACCATGTAAAGGGAAGCTTACCCCAACCCAGCAAAGTTCCGCCAAGCAACATAATGCTCTGCGTGGCGGGAAACTGGCGGCGCAAAGCCCTAGACAAGCTTCTAGTAGCATACAAAACCGTTGAAAAAATCGTTCAAGACGCCTTCCTCATACTGCACACGGGCATAGGCGAAACCAACATAGTCGCCCTCCAAGAACAACTAATGCTTAAACGCTTCTGGCTTACAAACATGTGGGGCGTCCTGCCAAACAACAAACTGCAAAGCCTATACGCCCTAGCAGACTTCTACGTGCAACCTTCAATGGTTGAAGGCTTCGGACTGTGCATTCTGGAGGCTTTCCGCTGGAACAAGCCTGTAGTAGCCATAGACTGCCCCGCCACAAACGAGGTAGTTAAAGACGGCTACACAGGCATACTTGTGCCAGTCACGAAAACGGAAGACTACGTTTGGCAACAACGCCACGCCATACGCCTACACCACTTCGACGTTGACAACCTCATAGACGCCATGATTTTAATGTGCGACCAAAACGTGAGGGCTAAGCTGGCACAGAACGTTGAAAAGGAAAAACTGAAATGGGACATGAACACACACTATAAAAAGTTCATGGAGTGGATTAAATGAACATTTTCGTCACGGGCGGAACAGGCTTCATCGGGAGCCACCTTATAAACAAGCTTTCAACCAAAAACAACGTTGTAGCGCTTGTAAGAGACCTTTTTCCAACCTCAACCCCATGGGGCAAATGGCTAAGCGAAGCCCTAGGCAAAGCAACCATAGTGCTGGGCGACACACTCAACTTGAACCTTCTCAAACGGATCCTAGCCGAATACGAAATAGACGTCGTCATCCACCTCGCAGCCCAAGCAATAGTTAGAACAGCCCAGAAAGACCCGCTTGGAACCTTCCAAACCAACATAATGGGCACGGCAAACCTCCTCGAAGCATGCAGACACATAGACGTAAAAACAATATATGTGCAGTCAACCGACAAAATTTACGGAGAACGCTTATCCGCATGCGAGGGCGACCCGCTCCAACCGACAGAGCCATACGCAACCTCAAAGGCGTGCGCAGACCTCACAGCCCAAACATACATGAACACCTACAACATGCCCATCATAATAGGCAGAGCATGCAACACCTACGGCTACGACATGGCAAACCGCATAATCCCAAACACAATACGCAGTTGCCTCAGAGGCGAACCCCCAATAATCTACGAGGGCGAAAAGACAGTACGCCAATACATCTACGTATCCGACCTAATAGACGCCATCGAATTCCTGATAAGGCGAAACGAGAAAGGCATCTGGAACATAGCCACAGACGACATCCTAACCCAAGAAGAAGTAGTCAAAAACATAGCCAAATACTTCCCCCTAACACCACAACTAGTCAAACGTGAAAAACCCATAAAAGAAATCCAGAAGACAACGTTAAACTGGAGCAAACTTGAAAACGCAGGCTGGCAACCCAAACACACCTTCGACCAAGCCATACAAGAAACCATAAAAAAATACGAGGCGTACGGATTTTGACCATCACAGAGGAAGAACGCAGAAAAATCCGCGAACAACTAGAAAAACACATAGAAGAAATCCAAAAACAATTTAAAGCATACATGAAACAACATCCATCCAAAACAATAATTTATTGCCAATGCACTTACAGCGACGATTACGAAGACACGCTAAAATGTGTGGAGCGCGTAAGCCCCCACGTAGATTACACTATTTTGATTGAGGATGGAAGTCTAACAGAAGAACAGAAAGCCAAACTTGAAGCCTACCCAAACGTCAAAGTCAAAACAGTCCAATTCAAAGACAACATCCCCGAATACAGAAACGCCTACCTTGAAGAAGCCAAAAAAATAGACCCATACGCATGGATAATGGTTTCAGACCCAGACGAACTCTTCTGCGAAGAACTGTGCCGCGAAATCCGCAACATAACCGCCGAAGCCGAAAGGCAAGGCATAAACATGCTCGGCGTCAACTGCCTCGAAGCCTTCGAATGCATAGAATGGCTAGACGACTTGGACAAACTGAAGGAGTCGCCTGCCGGCTACAGGCAAAGTTGCTTCTACAAGAACCTAATCTTCAAATGCAGCCCAAACCTCCGCTACGTCGGAGTGGGCGCCACAAAAACCGTCCATGAAACTTGGTATGCGCCAGACGTGCCTTGGCGTTCAGCAAACCTTGACACCCGCTTCTACTACACACACCGCAAGTCAGCGTTAAAGATTTGGCGCAACGCAGCCCGCAACGTCTTTATAGGCGGAGGGGGCGACAACGTTGGCGACTTGAACCCAATGTGGAAGCCTCTGCGGGAAATCTGCGCCTCTCTAGGCATAAACAGTTGGCGCGAGTTTGAAGCTTATATGAAACGGGGCAAAGTTGACGAACGCCTCAAAAAATGGCTTATAGAAGCCTTGCAGGTTCCAGCTACAAACTATGGGACTGAAACGCGGGAAACAGCAAAATGGTATTTCGCACTGCATCCCGACGAAGTCACGCCTGAAATTGAAAGGCGAATTAAGACATCTCCGCCCATGCCAAAGGAAACCGAAATAGAAGCTTGGGTTACAAAATGCTACTTCGACATTTTAGGCAGGCATCCCGACGGCGAAGGCAAAAAGTTCTACACGGAGCAAATCCTAAAGGGCAACATTCCAAAAGAAGCCCTACCAACAATCCTAATGCAAAGCGAAGAGTACAGACAGAAGTTTCTAACCACAGTTTCGCCGGATGAAATCCGCTTGGCTAAAAAGTTTAAGGCTTACTTGGCTGTGCAGATGAAGGCTGAAACGGCTGGCTTAGTCGCGGACACCATGCCACAGGAAGCGGTAAACCACTACGTAGAAATCATAAAGGAGCAGATGCCCCCAGACAAGTTTCCAGAAGTGCTCGACATAGGAGCAGGCGACGGAACACTTGTTAAAGCCTTAAGGGACGCAGGCTACAGGGCTGAAGGCATAACCTTCGGAGAGGAAAACATCCGCGCCGCCAAACAAAAATACAACGTTGACTTAGCCTTCATGGACATGCATAACCTACGCTACCCGCCTAAAAGCTTTGACGCGATAACATGCATCCACACCTTCGAACACGCCCTCGCACCCCACATGGTCGTAGGCGAAATGCGGGCTGTCCTAAAAGACGGCGGACGCGTCTTCCTGGCAGTTCCAGACCCAGACAATCCCCAGTCGCAAACAATATGGCACACAAACCTGCTCCGCAGAGACCAAATAATAAAGCTTTTCGAATACTGGGGCTTCCAACTTTTAAACGAAACAGGCTGGTTCTTCACGTTCGAAAAACTTCCCGACAACCATCCAAAATTCAAACACAACTGGGGCTACCTCCAACACGTAATGATGAGACGCCCATGAGCGACAACGGAATAGACTGGGACTACCACGCTGAAAAACAAGCCATCCACTTCCCGCCACCCGAAGCCCGCGAGCGCGTAGACCCGCTTTTCAAAATTAAGCATCCAGGCGGCTTAGCTCTTGATGCCGGGTGTAGCATAGCTCGATGGAAAAGCGTTATTGAACGTTTAGGCTACACCTACGTGGGCGTAGACCAAAGCCTAGTGGCACTTAAAATAGCTAAAAGACTGCATCCAGACGCCATGCTTGTCAGATGCTACATTCAATGGCTACCGTTTAAAAGCGAAGCCTTCAACGCAGTTTTTAGCATAGCCATGCTTCAACATCAAAGCCACGAAACGAAGAGGATTATGCTTAAAGAGTTCAAAAGAGTGCTGAAAAAGGACGGCTTATTCATTATGAACGAGGCAACATACGACGACAAGCCAGACGACTGGACGGATGGAAGAGCCTTCAACCATAAAACTTGGATGGCTTTCGTAAGCCAAAACGGCTTCGCGCCAATAACTTTTGAAAAGCCATACTACGTGTTCGGCTTCGGTGAGGTTTAGCATTGCAGTTTAAATTCTAAACGAAAACTTAATTTAAAAGTTGCCTCAAAACAGTAAAAGGAGGACAAGAAGTGCCACTGTTATACGAGGCTTACGCTTTCCAAGACACAAACTTTTACCCGCAAGGATGGACGAGAACAATCCTTTTGGCTTTGGGTGCTGGAGGGGGCGTCTTAGCTACACATGGAATAATTCACATGTTGAAAGGCGGGAAGCCTGAAGGGCAACCGAAAGGAGGCGCCAGAACCCTGCTGTTAGCATGCGGGGCAGCAGGAGGAGTCTTAGCCACCGCAGCTCTAATTCACCTCTACAAGCAGAGCCAAGTTTGAAAAGCCATACTACGTGTTCGGCTTCGGTGAGGGTTAGAAACCCAACCGTATTCTATCTTGCTACTTAATATTTAAATATTCAACACGCAAAATAACATTACGGTGAAAAAGATGAGCGCTAAAATATTCGGAGGCGCCGTTGCAGGCGTAGCCCTTCCAATAGTAATCGAGTTCGGAGCTAAAGGCGCACGCATAAGCGACACCTTCCCATACAAGTGGAGCGGAGTCGTCGGCACAGTAGGCGGAGTCTTCACAGGCGTCCTTCCCATCGTCTGGAAAGACTACCCACTGACAAAGGGCATGGCAACAGAAGACAAAAACGCAGTCATAGCCTTCGGAAGCAGCATGTTCGCCACAGGCTTAAGCATCCTCATCCTAGACGAACTCCGAAAACGCGCAGCCTACACCTTCCAAGGAGAACTGCCTATTTCACCGCCTTCAGGGCTTGAACAACGCATACTGCCACCTGAAGAGCTTATAAAGGAAATTTAAGGTGAATTAAAATGGCTGCACCATACTTCTACCCTAAAAAGTTCATAGACAAATACCAAGCCGTAATTGAAAGGGCTTACGCAGCCGCAAAGGCTGAAGCAGCCCGCGTAGCCGCAACCAAACGGATCGCAATGAAAATCGAGTTCCTCAAACCAGTCCACTTGAACAGAACCCTATACGACCTTCCAGGATCAGTTGACCAGCTTTACACGTTGAAAACCAACTGCGCCATATTCCCCTTCGGCATCATAAACGAAGACCCAACCTTCGACTCCATGAAATGGTACAAGGGCAACAAAACCCAATACATAGGCGACTGGTTCGTCCGCCCCGTCTACCTCTTCGAAGAAAAAGAAGGAGTATACGCTGGAAACCTAGACCAATACGTGTTCAGAGGAGACGAAAGCTTCGTCATAAACTGCCACAGCACAACAGGAAGCACAACCATACAAGCATGGCTGCTCGCGTTCGCAGTGATGCCAGTAACCCTTGAAGAAGTCAAAATCATAGTGTAAACGCTCCACTCCACCTTTCTCTAACGCTTCCCGCCTCCAAAAGCTAAAGGAGAATCTAAATGAGTAGAAGCATCCCCCTCATCTACGAAAACGTGTTCGGAAGAGGAAGACATGCTTTCGCAAGAATAAAAGATACAGAGAAAACTATAACAGTAACGCTAGCCGCTGGAAAGGGGGTAATAATAGACGCATACGCTTTTGACGCGGCAGGAAACAAAATAACAAAGCAGTATCCAGGTGGCGGCGTAGGATTATACGTCAGCATCAGAAACGACGGCGATCCCGACTACATCTGGTGCACAATCAAAGACAAAGACACAGGCGACATCATAGTCAGAAAAGACGGCATAAAATGTGAAGCTGAAACCTACCTAGAAACGGGAAAAATCTGGGGATGGACAGCAGCAACAGCACGCGACCTTGAAATGCCAAACAAAAACTGGAACTTACTCATCGAAGCTGGACACGGACGCGCCTAACTTGCCCCTTCTTTTTGAAAATGTTTTCCCATTTGCCCGCGTAAAGGATACGGAAGCAACAATACTAATCATTCAGGCTATCCCAACCTTTTCAATTCAAGTTTTAGACGCCATAACCAAAAAGCCAATCGAAGCAGCAACAGTAACCGCAAACACAACAGAAAGAAAAACAGACGCTACGGGAACGGCAATCCTCGAACTGCCAGCAGGCACATACACAGTTAAAATCAGCCACCCCGCATATCTCCCCAAAACATTAACCCTGACAATCCCCATGGCTGAACCTCTGAAGGTAGAATTGTATCCTCTATGGGCTATTGGCTTAGGCATAGTCGGAGGCGCAACCGTTTTAACACTAATAGTCGCTAAAGCCTTAAAATGGTGGTGAAAACGCCACTCCTATACGAAACGCTTCAAATCAATTCTATAAGAAGTTTTCAACGTATAGAAAAGCAAATCTGGGTGCGAGAACGGCTCACAGTATCCGCTATTAAATGGAGCGACTACAGAATCGCAAAAATCATCCAAAGATGGGATCCAAAAAGAACAAGGTTAGTGAATGCGGCTTGTAAATTCAGCGTTCACGGAAGCGTTCCTTGGAGTATCCCAGTGCCTTCAATAGAAGCATGGATCAGAGTGAACGGCGTTGAAGTTGGGCATGGCGGATGGTCGCCTTGGACAAGTTGCACAACACGTGCAGGAACAGTTGACATAACCGAAATTTTCATAAACGGAGAAAACACAGTTGAAGCCGAACTGCGAGGCTACTTCTTAACTTTGGAATGCACCTTAACAGTTGACTGCACGCTCATTCTACAATTTGAAGGAGAAATGCCGCCACCGCCAATGACACCGCAAGAAGAGTTAATGCTGAAAATATTCACCTACGCTGTCCTTGGAACAGTCGCCATTGGAGGAACAGTCGTCCTAGTTAAATACGTCATACCTGAATTGAGAAAAAGGAAGGCGTAAACATGCCTCTCCTCTACGAAACACTTGACGCTCAACCAACACGAATTTTCTTAATAGCTAAAACTTCACGTCCACTCACCAGCAGAGAAAAACACCGCCTTACCATGAAAATTCCAGAGATGGAAGCCGAAGCCCACGTGAAAATCCTAAAAGTGGAAACAACCCCGACAGAAATACGCTTCACCCTTCAACCCTTAAAAGGCTTCGCCATCCCCCTAATATGGGCAATAGCCGCCATAGCCATAGCCATAGGCTTACCCGTAACAGCATGGTTCATAACCCAAGTGCCAACAGGACCCCTAGGCTTACCCCAATGGTTCTGGATAGGAGTAGGCGTCGGAATACCTTTATTTGGACTAGCCCTAGTATTATACCTAGCGAGGAAGTAAACAGATGACGAAACGCCGAATAAACACTTTCAGCCAAACTTTAACGCTTGAACAGGCTGAAAGGGAAAAAGCCTTAGGCACTTCAATAGGGCAAGTCTTATTAAAGGCTGACAAGCTATATGAAAAAAGGAGGCAAAAATAAAATGCCCATAACCTACGAAAACACAGACGCAGTTGTCCGCACATACGCAGCTAAACTTAAACTTTCGCCAAGCCCAAGCGTGACAAGCTTCCTACTCGGCGTATTTACAGGCTTCTTCGTCCTACCCATAATCCTACCCATCATAGGCTACCAAATCACGAAACGCTGGGGTCCACCCCCATCATAGGAGCGAAACAACATGATTGAAAAGAAAGACGTGCTTCCATTACTCGGCGGAGCATTAACGGCAGGCGCCATAGACGGCATCCTCCAAATGATAGTGGACTCTAACCCAGCAAAGTGGAGCGGAAAGTTTCCCTACATCGAAACAATAGACCCCTTGCCACCCGTAGACGACTGGATAGTCCTAGGCATCCCCGCAGTAACATACGCAATAGGACACTTCGCAAAGCGGGAAAAAATAAAAACCTTCGGGCTAGGCGGACTCCTATACGCAGGCGGAATGTTCCTACACCACATAATCCTCCGCACACGAAGAAGGCTAGGCATAACATTCGCCTACGAACTGCCCCTCAGACAAGAATTACCCATCCCCCTAATCAAGGAAATCTAAGGCTGAAACAAGTGTGGCGACAATACTCATCGCCGCAACGCCAGTTGACTTGTCCACCACATACGGCTACGCCTACTGGAAACGCTTCGCCCAGAAGGCAACTTTAAACGGACACAACGTTGTCTTTCTGAGGAACGCCACGCTCGCCACTTTCACAAACGCAATTTACAAGTTTAACCCCCGCCTGCTAATAATGGACTCCCACGGCGGAAGCAAAGGTGTAGAAGTCAACAACCACGTCATCCTAGGCGTGGAAGGCTACGATCCAGAGCTGGGCTTAACCATCCACGGCTCCAACACTTATCTGGCGAGAAACCGCATAGTGTATTTGGCAACGTGCAACACAGGCAAGGAACTGGCTTTCCGTTTAATAGACGCTGGAGCCATAGCTGTGGCGGCTTACCGTGAACCCTTCATTTTCCTAAGCGAAGAACACGCTTCAAACCCGCTTAAAGACAAAATCGCCTACCCCTTCTTCGTAAGCCTAATGCAACCAGCCCTACAGATGGCTTTAAACGGGAAAACCTTCGGCGAAGCCGTCCACATAACCCGCAGAACCTTCCAATACTACATGGAGCTTGCAGAGGCTAAGGGCGACACGCTTGCAGCCAAATACCTCAACTGGGACGTGGAAAACTTCTTGGCTTTAGGAGACATGGAGGCTACGCTTTGAATTTTCTTTAAGCGGCTGTCGCCCTCAGCTAGCCAAAAACGTTAAAGACTTTCGCTTCTATACTCTTAACGGTGACAAGCATGTTCCTATACGAAGATGTTGCAGGGCTTCCAGAAGAGTTGCTGCGTCAAGCCAGACCAGCCCTCATCATAGCTGGAGGCATCATAGTAAGCGTCTACCTGCTTTGGCTGGCTGACATAATAACAAGGCTTCACAAGGCGAGGAAATAAATGCAGAGGGAAGAACTGCTCATTTTAGGGTTAGGAGCCTTAGGCACGTTGGCTGACTACGCAACAACGCAGATAGGCTTACGCATGGGCTTGGCTGAAATAAACCCCTACGTTAACCCAGTGTTGGAGGGAGCGTTTGCAGTGGGCGGTCCAATCCTCATAGGCAAACTTGGAGAAACGCTTAAAACTTCACGAGGCTTAACGCTTTCCCTCATGCTTGTCCCCGCTTCGATACCGCTCATCGTGGCTGCACGCAACCTCATAATCATAGGCACAGTTAATGCAAGAGCATATCCTATAAACGAGTTTCCACTAATATATTGGCGGTAGCCCTTATGGACGTGTTCAAGCCTGAACCGCCGTTGCTGTTCCCGTTTGAAACTGAGAAAAACCTAGCTGAAATCTTCACGCAGAAGCCCGCACGCATACCTCTGGAACTTCCACTTCAGCCAACAGTGATAATTGAAAGGCAAGAAGCAAACGTGTTGCCAACAGTCGCCATCGTAAGCATATTCGCCTTCTTCGGATTCCTCGCCTTCCTAGCATTCATGAAAGGCGCTAGGGCTGAAAAGCCTGAAATCGAAGAGCTAAAAAGGGAAATCTCTGAAATCCGAAGGGAAATAACATACCGCAGGTGAAACTTTGAGCCTGCAAATTTGGCTTCCAGAAGGAAAACATGAAGAAACCGAAGTAAGCGGACACAGCGGAGAAACAAAACACGTCTACTATCACCCATACAAGATGTGGCACCTGGACATCCTAAACCTAGACACTTCCATAGGCAACGTCAAAATAATGGTTAACAACCAAACACTTCCACAGGCATGCACACTTGAACCTGGAAGAGGAAGAGAATACGATGCCAAAAACCCAAAATACTGGCGAGTCACAATATATTTTGAAGGCGAAGCCACCGTGCGCATAACAGCCTCGAGGTAACAGCCATGTCAAGCAGAGGATACACCATAATAAGGGTTCTACTCGACAAAAGGGCAACAGACCCGCCGCCAAAAGTGGGCAGAATATACTTCAACACCGTGGAAAACAGACCTAAAATATGCGTTGAACAGTAAACTTTTAAAAACGTAAACGCTATAAAGAGAAACGGTAAGCCATGCCAGGCTACAAGAAAATCCTCCTTGAAGGCGACGCCGCAACCCTCACAAGCACGGTTACGCCAGCAAACGTGGACTTCACAGTAGCAACCATAGGCACAAGCACAGAGGCTGCGAGAGCAGACCACAAACATTCGGCAGTGGCAGGCTCACCTGTAGCCCTAGACGGACTAAGCGCAGACGGAACAAGCACAGCCTTCGTCAGAGCTGATCACAAACACGCCCTCGGACCGTTAGCCACATTTTTAGACTTCAACTTTAACGAGGCTAGGCGTTTCAGCCTACAGGAAACAAGCGACTATTTGACAACGCCAGGCGGCACGAAACGGGGCACAATGGTTTTCTACACCGTGGACAACCACCCATACATCTACGTCTTCTAAAAACGTAAATTTTAAATCCTAACAGCGTCCTAACTGTTGCTTTAAGGTGAAAAGTGGTGACTGAACCTACACCTTTAGAGATTGTTCCTCCGCCCAAAGAAGCTGAAAAGCCAAAGCCCCAGCCTAAACTTCTCGACATACTGGTTCCAATAGCTGAAAAGCTTGAGGAGGAATACCGTAAACAGAAAACAAGCGAAATCGAGGACCTGCACAACGCCCTAGTGGACGTAATAGACAATTACGTGAAAGACCGCAAAATCCACATAAGCCACATTTTAACAGCTCTTGAAATCATAAAACACGAACTCATCATTGAAAGCCTACGCAGGGAAGGACTAATCAGAACGGGCTAGCATCCCTTTGAAGCCCCTCCACCCGAAACGCCGCCTCCTATGGGTTGCCCCCTCGCCTGACATGCAGTCAAGCTTCAGCGTTGTAAGCCAAAACCTTCTTGAAAGATTAAACGGATGGGAAACAGTCTACGCAGCCCAGTTCCACTACGGACAAATAGAAAAGCGAAGCCGCTTCTACCTTGCACCGTTCCACTCTGGAGACCACCTCATCCACTACGTAAACGTCTTCAAACCAGACGTGACGCTCATCTTCCAAAGCCCAGCCTTCCTCACAAACCTGACATCAACGCTTAAAACAATTAAGCCCCACACCAGATTAATGCTATACTCGCCCATCGAAGGCTACCCCATAACCTTAGACTTAACCTTCTTTGAACTGGCTGACAAAATAATCGTGCCAAGCCGCTACAGCCAAGAAACCCTCGCCAAACACGGCTTCAAAAGCGAAGTGTTGCCACACGCCGTAGACACAAACATTTTCAAGCCTCAGCCCAAACCTGAAGTTTTCACCGTCGGCTCCGTAGCAAGCCACACTTGGCGCAAACAGTTAGACCGCATAATAGACGCTCATAAAATCTGCCTAGAAAAAACCCACGACATACGCTTACTCCTCTACACAAGCACCTACGACACGGCTGCATGGATGCCCAACATTAAACGCTACGCTGAAATAGTCAACCCAAACGCTTACTTCAACGTTCCAGCCCTCCTAAACCTTCCAGCCACCCAAGAAGCCATAGCCAAAATCTACAACCAAATGCACGTCCACATCTTAACAAGCACAGAAGCCTTCGGAATCCCAAACCTCGAAGCCATGGCTTCAGGCGTCGTCCCAATAATCATACCCCACGGAGCCAGCCCAGAAATAGTCGGCGAATGCGGAATATACGCCCGCATAAGCGACTACCTCACAACATGCATAGGCAAAATCGCCCTCGTAGACGTTCAAGACCTAGCCGACAAAATAATATGGGCGAAACAGCACCCGCATGAACTTCAAAAACTAGCCCAGAAAGGCTTAGCCAAAGCAAAACAATATAATTGGGAAAACACAACAAGAAAACTGGAAACACTTCTGGAGGAAGCCTAACCCTTTGCCCTTCAAAAAACCACAATTCCTTCAGCTAAGCCCACAATCAACACCAAACCAGCCAACCAAACCGTCCGACCCCACAGGCGGATGGAAACGCCTAATCTTGGAAGGCGACCCCATAAGCGTAACCGACATAGAAAAATACTTCACAGAAGACAACGTTACAAGCGGAGTCGCCACAAGCCAATACGACAACACAGTCAAAGCGGCAGACCCTACAAAAAGCTTTGAAATAAGCCTAATAGACGTATGGAACAACAGCGGAGCCGACCGCACAGTAGCCTTCCGCTTCGGCACAGGTCCACTACGCTTTCAAAAGAAAATAGCCACCAACACAGGCTTCCTCGTAAACCTAGTAAAAACAAAATGGCGGGGACCAATAAACACACCCTTCAACATTTACAGCTACGACCCAACACCAAACGTAAGCTACACGGTTTTCGGAGAACTAGTTTAAATGAAGCGGTAGAAATATATGGCGGCGGAGCAGTGAACGTTAAAGGCTGGATATGCGTTTTGGAAGTGTAGTAAGTGCCTATTGAAACCAGATACATGCGTTCAGACACGTGGACTGTTAACGGTTTAACAGCGCGTAAACTTGGACTTGACCTCGTTGGAAGTGTTACAACTGAAGTTTACAGGACGGCTGTGGCGGTTGCAAGTGCTGATTGGGGTGTCCGCTTTTTCCGTAGGTTGGCAGACGGCACGGAAGTTGAGATTATAAGTTCTGGAACGCCAATTTTAATAGCTACCAGAACTGCTGTGGGGTATGGTCTGCAAAGCAAAGCTGTGGATGTTCCGCAGATTACTCTGAACCCGACAGACGCTATTGTAATGCGTGTTTACTATCGAAATCCGGCGACAACTGGAACGTGGACGCAGTTTGGATGGACAACGCCTAACTGGATAACTGGAGTGTTGAACGCGTTGAGTTTGGATGCGGCAACGTGGACTATCTATCTATACACAATTATTGTGCCAAGCGAAACGGTTGGCAGATATGATATTGGATTGGGGTTTGGTTCAGCTTCAGAGCCAAGCCGCATAGAAAACTTCACATGGACACCTGCACCACCGCCACCCGTCGTTGCTAAACGCATAATAGGCGACGGACTAGTCTGGATTGTATGCTAATCCTTCTTGTCTGATCGTATAAGCTGCAAATATTCCTCGATTACCTCACCTATTGGGCGCGGTTTATAATTGCTTAATAAAAGGGCAACATAGTTTTTGGTGCGTTTGTAAACCACGATAAGCCAGACAATCGTTGGGGGAGCCAACAGTCCAGCTATAACCAGCCAACCGTACACTCCCAAATTCAAAGCTAAAACAGCATAAATTATCAAGGAAGGATACAACGCCAAATAAACCAGTTCTCCGCAAACCAATAAAAAGCTTTTAAAAGCCTCAAAATTTTCACGCCATGAACAGAAAAAGGGGGGGATTTTAAGTTTAGCCTTAGCCATTCAGCCACCGCCTAAATGTATACCGGCATGTTCCACCATGGATACCGAAATTCCAAAACAATGCCCGCCAAAGCCAAAGCTATGGGCAAAACCTTTAAAGCCAACAGTTTCCAGTTCACTTTACCCCACCCTTTTTCCCAGTTAATAAATTCCCTTTAGCGTTTTTAAACTTTTGGTGATTAGCTTCTAGAAGCTTCTTCTATAGCAAAACTCTTTTAGACAAGGAAGGGCTTAACATTAATTGGCTGATGAGTTTGGACAGGAAAGCAGTAGCCGTTATAGGTGGAATTGCAGGCGTCGTCGGTTTAGGCTGGCTGGTCAGCAAAGCCTTAGCCAAGCCTCCCACAGTTCCAGTGGCGTTAACGTCAAACCCAATCCGCACTGTAATGCTAATAGACGACAAGTTTGAAGTGGCAACGCCTAAAACCATACATTTAACAGGGGGAACCCACAAGTTTAAAGCTTCAATGAAAAGTCCAGATCTGCTCTTAACATACCAGATAGACAAGTGGGTTGTCAACGGCAAAACAGTCGCAACAGACACGGACACGCTTACCATAGAAATAAAAAAGCCCACGACAATACGCTTAGACTACATGCTTGCAGACTCAGGCGTAAGCCCAATCCTCACAATCCCACAGCAAAAACCTTAAAACCTTCAAGAAGCTAAAAGGTAACGAAGAAGAAAAGAAGAAGGTGAAAATTGAATGAGCTTCACACCTTATTCCATATACGCCACACGCCTACCACGCCTAAAACCAGGCTTTCTAATGAAGATAGGCGACAAATACTACATGGTCACTACGGTTAGAACTAACCGCAAAAAAGTCGCCCTGGCAACAGCGCAAACGAAATACCGCTTCTACACGGAAACAAACCCAGACTACGCTTCACTTCATGGAAACCTAGCCCTCAACCGAGTAGTTCACATCCAATACGTAAGCATTGACCAAAACGTGGACACAATCTTCTACTGGGGAACACAGCCTCTCCAAAGCAAAGACGTTGAAGAAAAAATCCAGCCTTGGGGCGCAGGCTTAAGCAACCCGCTTGAAGTTGACCGCTGGAGCTTCGACCCAGCCATGCACCTTTACGTGACAACAGCAGGCGCCCAAAACTTCTACTTCGAAATCATAGAATACGAAATTGTAGAATACACAGGCAAACCGACACGCCCATACCTATACATAGCGCCAAACGGACAAGCCATCTTCGTCGAAACATCCGAAGTTGAAACAGCAGCCAAAATGGCAACCCAAATGGCAATGGCAAAGGCGAAAACAGAGTAAAAAGGGCGCAACAATGCCTCAACAAAAACTACAGAAGCCAATTCCAACACCAATACTCTACGAGAAACCCTATCCAGAATACCCCTTCCAGCCAGAGCCAACGCCAATAGCCCCACGCCAAGTTGAAGCCGACCTCGCCCTAATCATGCCCCCACGCCCAGTCCCACCCCTCCGCCCGCCAGAGCCAATGATGGTTGAAGAACAATACGAACCAAGCGAACGCTTCACGCTAAGCACTTCAACAACAGAAAACTACTACGAAATCGCCACACCCCAACCCAAAGCCATACTATTAATGGCTTACGACAACGACCACATCGTAGAATTCAACCGCCCAACAGACGACAACAGCACCATCATAAGGGCTGACGGAAGCCTAACCCTAACAGGAAAAGGCGTCCGCCGAATATACGCAAAAACCCTCACAGGAACAGGACGCCTACACATACGCGTCTGGAAACGTTAAATGCCCGTCATCCCAGGAAGACTGAACCATGAGCAGTTGCTGGAAAAAGAAAGCCACGGTTCAATCGCTACAGAGCAAGGGAAGCATAGCCTACAAGTGCGCCCACCAATCGCCAAAAATACAAGCCATAACGCCTGAACTTCTCCTATACCCAGCAGCATTTAACTACGACAACCTGGTAGGCAAAATATGGATGCCTGAACCTCAAGGCTACGACAATAGAAGCGGAGGAAGCATTCCAATTGAAGTTAGAGACCCGTTTGGAACAAGCCCCGCAGGCGACCTGAACGGAGGCTCATACGACAATAGGTAGAGGATATAAATGAGCAAAATAGAGTTAAGACTTTCAAACGTTGACCCGCCAAATCCAGAACCTAAACGCACCATTTACAGAGACATAGTGAATTTGCCAGACCCTGTGAAACTAGGCTTGACAATACGCTACTTCAACCACGACGATGTAGGCTTATACTTTCAAATAACAGGTTCAGCGCCAGGCTACACTTTCAACACGGTAAACCTAGGCTTGTTGGCAAGCGGAGCAGACGCTTACGCAAACCTAGACGAATTCGCCTCAAGAGCCAAGCCAAGCCCAAGCGACTTGCCAAACGGCGAAAAAGATGAAAACATAACCCTGATACTGAAAGCCTACACGGACAGCGCATACACAAACCTAAAATGGACATTCGAACGTGTCGTAACGGTTCACTGGATAAACAGCGCAGACCCAGCGTGGACTGTGGATGTGCTAAACAACTTTGACGATGGAACAACTCAAGGATGGGCGGCTGCAAGAGAAACCGACATCGGCATCGCGTATACTGAAGTTAGAACTGACTACGTATTGTCACCGCCGTATAGTTGCGGTTTCCATGGACAAACGGAGGGAACTACTGCTATACGTTTTAGGTCTCGGTTCTACAAAAGCTTCACCACGCCAAATAAGGACAAAGTTTTCGCAATATTAAACCTCCGCTACCAAATAATACCAGAACCTGACGGATGGGGATATGGGAAGAATCTCCGAATACAAAACGGCGACACTATTTTAGTTTACTTGGGAAAACCATACGACACCGTTCTGCAAGACTATTTCCCGAGAAACAAATGGATACGTATAGTAGTCCCGCTTCCCAAAAACACAACCGTTGAAGTAAGAGTAGTTGTCGAATCCATAAGCAAGAATGTTGGGTATTACCCTAATCACCACATAATTAACTTCGACGACTTTAAAATAATTTCAAAATAGAATAAAACCTCAGTCGAAAGCCTTATAGAGTTCCGCCCTCCTTAAATGTTAAACGGTGAAAGTGGATGATGCCTTGGGAAACGTTGGGAACAATCGCCGAAGCCATAGGCTACGCACTTTCAATTCTAGGCGTCGTGGGCATCGGATGGCTCATCGCAGGAGCCGTCCTTAAAAAGCTAGGCTTAAAAAACGAAGAAGCCAAAAGCTAAAGCAAACCTTTAAAACACTTCAACCCCCATTATTTTGTTAGGTGTAAATATTGCTTGAAATAGCCAAGGCAATCCTCAGCGGAATCTTGATAGGCGCAATCACCGCCCTTCTAGGCTACCTGAAAAACTCCACAACAGAAACCTTCAACCCTAAAAAAGCCCTGCAAACAGTAATAGTTGGCGCAGCAGTGGGCGGAATAGCAGGCTACAACGGCTGGACATACGAGCAAGCTGAACAGTGGGCTGCAACCGCAGGCATAACCGTCCTGATCGAATACGTTAAAAAAGCAGTTTGGAGGCGCATAACCCATGAGCAAACGTAAAAGCCCAGATGACCCAGACAGTTTAGCGGAAAGAGTTGCAGTCCTTGAGACGCATGTGAAATGGATAAAGGGAAAACTTGAAACCATAGACAAACGCACGTGGAACACGCTTTTAGGCGTCATAGTTTTCGGCATAATAAGCATAATCATCGCCTTAATAGGGGCGCTCAAATGATAATTGAAGACGAAGAAAAAGTTCTAGAAATAGCAAGGCTCCTCAAAGCCAAAGGAGGAACGCAAGGCGCAGCAGCGGAGATAAGCAGAACCCTAGGCGTAAGCGGAAAAGACATAGGCAAAGTGCGCCGCATGATACAGCAGGGCATAATCATCTTCAACAGCGAAGGCGAACCCCAATTCACCATACCCTACGACAGAGTAGTTAAAGCCATAGGAGGCAGAGGCGGAAAACGCCACATGCTCCCAGAAGACATAAGCCGAGAAACCGTAATAGACGCCTACAAAGAGCAAGTAGCCAAATCCGCAAAAGACCAAACCGACGCCATGTTCATCCTAGCAAACGCCCTCTGGCAAGCCATCGTCCCATGGTTCCTCCGCAGAGGCTACACGCTGGAAGACCTACGCACAAAACCCATCCACAAAACCGTCCTCGAATACATGGAGAAAGGCGAAAAATACGACAAACTGCTCCCCGAATACCAACAACTAAAAGCTGAAAACGAACTTCTCAAAGCCAAAACAGACCCAATAATACGCCTAGAAACAGCCCTAAACTACCTCATCCCCAAAACAGCCCTAAACCTAAAAATCCTAGACGAGCTAGGCGCAGACATAGAACCCCTAGCAAAACACTACAGCCGATTCATAACCCAATACCTTCAAGGAGGATTAAGCTAAATGCCAAGAAAAACAACCACAAGCCCAGCCGTAAACCTAGACCCAACAGGCTACTGGCAAACAGTTCTCGAAAAAATGGGCGTAATAGGACCAATAACCCTCGAAATAATAGCTCCCCAAAACGCTCAGCCCCCAGCCCCAAACATAAACCCCCACGACTTCATGACGTTCCTACGCAACCTAAACAGAGGCGCCCAGAAAAAGGGACTGCCACCCGAACACCCAACAACAATAAAAGAGTTCATGCAACTGCCAAAAGAAGAAAAAGACCGCTACATAGAAGCCTACAAAATCTACAAGGAAGAAGCCGCCCTCTAAACTCCCCCCTTCTTCTTCACCTTCAAAGCCTGCTGAGCCTTCTCAAGCAAATCAGCGTAAGCCCTAACCTGCTCAGGCGTCCGTAAAGTAACATTCTCCAAAAAATAGGACAAAACCATCTGCAAAGCATCGTCAAGGCTGTGCTCCCTATCATCCATCAAAGTCATCAAAGCCCTAACATGCCTCAAAGCCCTAAGCGTGTTAACGCTAACCCTAATATTCGGCAAACCTGCACACCCCGCACACAAAGAAACACCGTGCGCACAAATTTATAAACCCCAACCCTTAAAAACATTACCAAAGGAGGAAACCTAAATGGCAGTACTACGCGAAGCATTAGTAACCCCCAGAGGCATAGTGCTAGTCCGCCCATTAAGGCTGATGATGTCACCCTTCGCAAAAGAAGGCGTGGCACTACAAACAACCCAGCCATGGGTTGGACATCCAGAACGCCTAAGCCCATCACAGATTGACCGAACAAAAGCCCTGATAGAAGCAGCCAAAGGCGCCAAAGGCACTTACGGAACAGTCTACAATCCCAAAACGGGAAAGATGATGCCAGCCATCGCCAAAAAAGTCCAGGAAACAATAAGAGGCAAGCTAACGCCAGAAGAGAAGATTAAGAGGCGCAGAGAGTTCGCCGCACGCTACAGGGAGGCAAGACGCAAGCGCCCAGAATACTTGGCTTACCTAGCCAAGCTGGGGGCAGTTTAAAAATTTTCCCCTTCTTTTTCTAAAATTCCACCAATTTTTTCCAGTCAGTTAAACCGTGTTTCTTCAACAACTCTTCAACTGAAGGGGCAGACTCTATGTGCTCGTAACGTTCAGGATGCATGTCCTTAAGAGCCAAATAAAAGGCTGTAGGCAAAATTTTCCGCTTCCCCTCCTCCTTGTCAAGGAAAAGCGTCACGCCCTTAACCCCTTCATACCTTCGTGCAGCTTCAATGCGCCTATACCTAGGAGGTAGCTCAGGCTCACTCACGCCTAATCTCCCTCAATTTTCAAGTTGTCACAAACCGCTTCAACTTTTCTGGCGGCAGTTCACCCCTCAAAACCTTCTCCAAAGCTTCATCAAACGAAGAAATGCCCAACTCCCTAAGCACTTCTTCCGCCTCACTCTCCGACGACGCGGGCTTAGGTTCAGGGCTTGAAGAACAGATCTCTTGTTTTTTGCATACGCTTTGGCAGTATTCTGCGACATCGCGGGCGACTACGAATTGTATGTCACGCAGGGCATCTAAAAATTTCTTCACTCTAGGAACTTTGGTTTTTGGCAACCCCTCTCTAAGCCCCTCAACTTCTTTGAACATCTCAGATAGACGCCTATTTATAAAAGCCTTGGTCTCTTTGGATAAACAATACGCTCCGTTAGCGGTCATTATGGCATAGTCGATACGCGTTTTGGCATCTGAATCTCTTTCATGAATAATATCTACTTCAGCCCCGCCCAACTCTCTGAACATTTCAGTAACATCAGATACACACATACGGCATTCAGTACTCACGTCTAATTTCCCTCAACTTCATTAAAGCATCATAGACTGCTTTAACCTTTTCTGGAGGCAGTTCACCCCGCAAAACCTTCTCCAAAGCTTCATTAAAAGACGAAACGCCCAACTCTCTAAGCACCTCCTCAGCCTCCTTCTCGGTCAAAGGCTTACGCACTTCATAAACGATTTCAACGCCAACCACGGGCGTAGGCGGAACTGCGGGCGGAATTGCAGGCGGGACTGCGGGCGGAACGGGCGGAGCCTTAACCCTCTCAATCAAGGCTGAAACAAACTTGCT
>ERZ1669248.293-NODE-293-length-27035-cov-16.631727_pt1 | contig 27035 bp, 25 predicted proteins | sample MGYA00579296_ERZ1669248 | MGnify/ENA primary metagenome ERZ1669248 (study PRJEB41166, sample SAMN08046057) | hot springs metagenome | biome: hot spring; feature: neutral hot spring; material: thermophilic sediment; isolation source: thermophilic sediment from...
CAACACCACTAAGCAAAAAACTTGTTGTGCCAAAAGCCCTTGGAGAAATATACTTTAGAGAGGAAAGAGCGGCATAACCATTGTTTTGAATTCTCAAATTCTTAACTATGGTTAAGACCTTCACAAAAATATTAACAAATTTGTCAATGCATTGTTTTCTTGTTTTAAATCCTTTGGAAAAACATTTAACTTAGTAGCAATAGGTCATCAATAGCTGTAAATCAATACACCTCTGCTTCTAGCAAAGTTTATTACTTCATCACCTATGCACACGCCAGCCATTATCGATGTAACTGACTTGCCAAATTTCCTACCAACAATTTCAGTCTTGTTTATCAAATCTTTAACATCCTCAACACTTGGTTTAATCTTTATCTCTGCAACATATACACTCCTATTAGTTTCAATAACCAGATCTATTTCTTCACCATCTATAGCAAGATTTCTGTATCTATTCAATATCTCCTCACCTCTAAACCTGATCTCCTCTCCAAGATCCTCTAACACATATCTAGACAGTGTTGCCTTTGTTAAAACAACTAGCTCAAGTTCAATTCTGGAGAATCTCTTGTTTGCCTCCATCCACCTCTTCTCCTCCAATTCAACAAATCTATTAAAATCCTCTCTTAACCTCTTTAACTCATTCTCAATAGCTTCAAATCTTTTGTAAGCCTCTTCCCATCATCTATTGTTCTCCTCCCAGCGCTTATTATTTTCCTCCCACCTCTTCTCTTGCTCCTTCATGAACATGTGAAAATCTTTCTCTAAGCTTGATTAATTCCTGCTCATTTCTATCAAGTCTCTTAAGAATTTTGTCAAGACCTAGCAAACCTGCTACAGCATAACGAAACTCTTCATCTTCTTTAAAAGCTTTAGAAACTCTTGTTAAGAGTACTTATAGCTTGCTCACCACTATTCCAAAAAATCTTTGATAAGTTAAAATATTTTGTTAGTTGCAAATCTAGCTCTATTTTAATGGTGTTTAAAATGCCTATGATAATTAATGACAAGATTGTAAATATAGCAAATATCTTGCCTAATGTGATTAGCAGTGCTTATAGAATGAATGTTTTTGATTCAAGGCTTTATCCAGAATCTAACGAGCCTTTAGACAATGTTTTGATGTATTTTCTGGTTATGGTCTCTATGGATCATAGGCTTAGCAGACCTGGGAAGCCATATGAGGCTGTTGTTGGTGGTGAAAGAGTTAGGGGTGCTGATCTTCTTTACAGACTTGGGATGGAGATGTTTAGAAGCAATCCAGATTTCTTTACACCTAATCACATGGCTAGAATCAGTGAGGAGGAAGTTGAGAAGTGGTTATCTATAGGAAATGCAAAACCTGTTGACATAAAGCTTAGAACCCATCTTCTCAACGACCTTGGCAAAAAGATTATTGCGCTATACAACAGTAGTCCAAGAAACATTGTTTTGCTGTCAAATGGTTATCTCAGATTACTTAATGGCTATGGTTTTCTGGATTTGGTGAAGGTGTTTAAGGCTTATCAAGATCCTGTTGAGAAAAAGGCTTTTCTTCTTGTTAAGTTCCTTGTCTACAGAGGCTTGTTTAATCCAATCGATAAAGAGAATTTGCATGTGGCTGTAGATAATCACTTAACAAGAATTGCTTTAAGACTTGGCATTGTCGAGCTTGAGAACAATCTCCTTAGAAAAGTTGTTGATGAAGTTGCTATTACGCATGATGAGGATATTCTTATTCGCATAGCCGTTAGAGAAGCATACAAGCAGTTGTCGAGACTTAGCAATGTTGATGTTCTTTTGCTAGATGATTTCATGTGGGTTTTTGGAAGAGGTATTTGCACAGCTGAAAATCCAAAATGCTCTGCATGCCCATTTAAAGATTTTTGCAAATCATTTAAAAATAGCTTGTTTTTCAAAGAGCCTATATACTACGACACATGGTATTATTAAACCCCTTAATACCTGTACTCAAGACCATATCTAGCAATTCTCTTATCGCATAAAAAACCGATCCAGTATCCAAGCAAGGTAAACAAAGCTATTGCTATGGGGATTGAAACAACTAGCGCATTTGATGAAACCGTGTTTGTGTTGTACCCTATTCTCAGAATCTCTGCAACATATGTGGATGGGTTTAAGAGTATTAGCCAACCACTTGGAATTGTCTTTGGCGGTACAATAGTTCCAAATGCAACTATCATTTGAATTATGTTTATCCATGCCCCACTCACAGAGGTTGATGCCATTAAATAGCCTATTAAAGATCCCATCAAAAGATACATTGGTATTGCAACAACAATGGCTAGAAGCAAATATTGAGGGTTTGCTGGAAGAGCATTGAAAAAGCTTAGCCCGGTATAAGACGCGATTATATATGTTGATGCAAAGTATGTTGCAACTCCAAAGAATATTGAGTCAACAATTGAGTAGCTAATCAAATAATGAAACACTGTCAACCCATTCTCTCTATACAAATCTGTTAAGCCATGGTAAACATTCCACCTCAAAAACTCTGTAGCTGTCCACATAGCTGCGCTTGCAACTGTTAATGCATATACCCCTGGTAGAAACATGGACACAGCCATTTTAGGATCCTCGCTAAAAACAGTTGCTGGAACAAATATTATTGTAAACCACAATATCGTGTTAATGATTGCTGCTACATATGCTGTTATATGCATTTTCGACAAGACAAAGCCTACATATATCACATGCAGTGTTTTCTTTAGATTCAACCTTTTCTCACCCTAGCATCAGCATTCTTCGACAAGATACCAGAAACAGCTAGATACAATGATGTTAGAAATGTTATGAACACAAGAAAAAGTGTTATCTCGCTTGGAAAACCCCTTAAAGATATCAAATAAACTATTTCACATGACCTTGGAACAGGAGTTGAATATGCGAAAAATCTTAGAATAGCAGGCACAAGATTTACTGGGATGTAAACCCCGGTTCCAGCAAGTATTGCAGGTGCCAAGGTGTTTGCTATGGTCCAGGGTCTCGAGATTTTTGTGTGAAATGTTAAGGGAATTGCAACAATGGTTGAGTAAAATCCTAGTGCAATAGATGTTGCTATAAACACTAGCTCAAGTAATGCAAATGTTACTAAGCCGCTGAAGCCATTGAGGTAGAGAAGTAGTGGAGCCAGAAACAATGTTGCTAGTGGAGTCATTATAGCTGGTCTAATAATGGCATTTGCAATTGTGTATTTGACTAGCCCAGTTGTTTCAAGAATCATCCACCCAACTTCCATGAATCTGAATTCTGCAAACATTGTTTGAATAACATCGTTAATAACAATAGCAACAACATTGACTATACCTGTTAGCGCAAGTGCGAGGCTATAAGCTGTTTTCAAATCCATTTGATAGTTAAACAAATTGCTCATTCTACTAAGAACAGTGTTTACACCTGATATTGATGCTGGCAAGAATATTACTCCAACTGACAAAGCTAGTGGGAATATCCATGAAACTACATAATCTGCGAAGAATCTTCTAAACCATGCAACTTCTCTATATGTTAAAGCATTCAAAACTCTAAGAACCATGTTCTCCACCAACAACAGCAATGTATGCATCCTCAAGTGTTGGCTCCTCAATAACAAGATCAATTATTTTAACATCAAAAGATTTATGTATTTGCATAATTCCTTGTATAACCTCTTCCCTACTGGCTTTAGTATAGAAAACTATTCTTGTGCTATCAGCATTAAACTCCATGGAAATTTTCTCAACAGGTATCAAGTTCTTCACATATTCAGCAACATTGCTATTAACATCACCAATTCTCATGGAAACTCTTAGCATGAGACCTAGTCTTGTTTTGAGATCTGCTGGTGCTCCAGATGCTATAACCAAACCCTTGTTTATTATGGTTATGGAGGATGCTATTTGCTCAATTTCATACATGTTATGCCCTGTTACAAGAATTGTTCTACCTTCCTTAGCCAAGTCCATCACAAGTTTTCTCACAGTCTTTGCGCTTTCAACATCTAGTCCAAGTGTGGGTTCATCAAGCAGCAAAACAGGTGGGTTTGTTAAAAGAGCTTTTGCTATTGATAGCCTAGCCCTCATACCAAGACTATATGTGTAATATGGTCTGTTGTGAGCATTCATTTCGTAGAGACCAACAAGCTCCAAAACCTCTCTAACCCTCTTCCTAGCTTCACCATATGAATACCCCTTTAGAAGAGCATAGAAAACAAGATTCTCATAGCCACTAAGAGATGTGTAAAAACCTTTGGAAACATCCAAAACAACACCAATAACACTTCTAACCTTCTCAGCCTCTTTAACAACGTCATAACCATTAACATAGGCTTTTCCATCATCGGGTAGAAGAAGCGTAGCCAATATCTTTATAAGTGTTGTTTTCCCAGCTCCATTTGGGCCAAGAAGAGCATGAATCTCACCTCTTCTAACAGCTAGGGAAACACCCTTCAAAGCCTCAACAACACGCTTCTTTCTAAAACCCTCTCTACTAACATAGCTTTTCCTAATGTTCTCCACAATAACTCCACTCATGCAAAACAACCACTAGCATTATCAAATATTTTGCTAAGTTTAGTGGCTAGACTAGTAGTTGAGTACACAAACCTTTATAATGCTTTCTAAACCAAGGTTTTTGTGTATAGCACTTTTGCGGTTTTTGATCATGTCTATGCTGAGATTTGATTTAGAACCTCTTAAAACATTGTTTCCAGAGGGAATTCCAAGAAACTCGTTTATTGTTGTAGCTGGTGAGGGTGGTTCTGGGAAGAGCATACTTTTATCTGTTTTTGCTAAAAGCATTCTTCAGCTAGGAGAGCCTGTGCTCTATCTTGCTCTAGATGATGATCCAAAAACAGTTGTGCAGCAGCTCAAAAGTCTTGGAGTTGATGTTCTGGAGTATGTTAAGCAGAAGCTTTTCTTTATTGTTGATGGCTACAGCTTTAGAATTAGAGGTTCTGAGCCAAGGCTATCAGTATCTGTAATAAGCAAGGTGAATCCTCAAAACATTGAACAGGTTTTCGAATCTCTTCTAGCTATTGTAACTGATTTGGGTATTGAGGATAGAGGGCTTATAGCAATAGATTCTCTAAACGAGTTTCTATTTTACTATAGCAATGATGTGCAGAGCTTAGTTGAGTACATAAAGAATGTTAGAGCCAATTTCTCAAAAGCAAGAAATGTTTTAACAATTGCAACACTGCATACATCAACAGCTTTGGCAAAAGAGCTTCTATCAAGTATAGAACACTGTGTGGATGGCATAATACTTACCGAAAGAATTCAGCAAGAACCTTCCAGTAGTTCAAATGTTGTGTGGAGAGTAATGGTGAAAAGAATGAAGGGTGTGAAACACAATTTGAATTGGGTTAGCTACAGCATATAACCATAAAATCCATGTCTCTGAATATGCAACAATGTTTCTGCTTTTTATACTCTTTCATTATTTAACGCTTTTATTATTAAAGAACCGGGTTTTTAAACAGCTTTAAACTGAAAACACGGTGATTAATTTGCCTAGAAAAGTTGTTGTTATTGGGGCTGGTGGTAGAGATTTTCACAACTTTATCACTGTTTTAAGGAAGGACCCAAGTGTAGAGGTTGTTGCTTTTCTATTTACGCAAATACCAGGAGCTGAGATTAGAAGAGTTTCAAGAGAGGTTGCAGGTGATAGATACCCTGCTGGAATACCGATATACCCATTGGAGATGCTGCCAAACATTGTTAAGTTTTATGGTGTTGATGAGGCAATTCTTAGTTTTAGTGATTTAACCTATGATGAGCTTGGCAATGTGATTTCCCATGTGCTTTCAACTGGCTGTAGCTTTAGAATTCTTGGTTTGAAGGAAACAATGCTAGATTCTACAAAGCCTGTTATAGCAGTTACAGCAACTAAGACTGGTGCTGGTAAATCCACTGTTTCAAAAGCTTTTGTTGAAGAGCTTAGGAGAAGGGGTTTGAGGGTTTCTGTTGTTAGACACCCAATGATCTACAGAGACTCAACTCCACTTGTTCAAGTGTTTAAGGATTTGAATGATTTAAATGCTTCGAGTTTAACAATTGAGGAAAGAGAGGAGGTAGAGCCACATCTAAAAATTGGTGCACCAGTTTTACTAGGTGTTGACTATACAAAAATTCTTGTCGAAGCTGAGAAACTTGGCGATGTGATACTGTGGGATGGTGGAAACAATGACTGGCCTTTCTACAGACCATGGTACTGGGTAGCAGTAACAGATGCAACTAGACCCGGGATTGAGGTTGGGGCGTTTCCAGGTGAGGTAAACATTAGGTTGGCAGACGCCATTATATTGACTAAGGTTGGTGAGGCAAGTAAGGAAAACATTGATAGAATAGTGAAGAACATTAGAAAGATTAATAGCAATGCTCACATAGTTAAAGCTGATTTTGTTGTTAATGTTGATAAACCAGATATGGTTTCAGGTAAAAAGGTTATTGTTGTTGAGGATGCTCCAACAGTTACACATGGTGGAGCAGCATATGGAGCAGGATATGTAGCAGCAAAGAGGTTTGGTGCTGAAGTTGTTGATCCAAGAAAATATGCTGTTGGATATTTGAGGAAAGTATATGAGCAATACCCAGGCATGGGACCTGTAATACCAAGCATGGGCTATTCACTACAGCAGCTAAGAGACTTGGAGCAAACAATAAATAGTATTGATGCTGATGCTGTAATCATTGCCACTCCCACAGATCTGGAAAAAGTTATAAAGATAAACAAGCCTGTTGTGAAAGTGTTTTGGCAACTAAAAATTGTTGAAGGTCCATCAATTGAGGATTTGATAAATGAGTTCCTATCTAGGTCATCACCTAAAAGCATTTAGCAATACAATTTATTTACTTATCAAAATGTTGATGTAAAGCAAAACTGGGTTTTTGATGTTATGGAAATTTGCGAATGAACATTAACCATCAATGTAACTTCTATTGTTTAATCTTGTCAATATAAAAATCATTTGCTAAGCTGAGTTTACATATTATACTCATTTTAAGTCTTATATACCATTAAAGTTTATATACCATATCAAACTTTAGTTTTTTTGGTGTGAAGCGGTGTCTGGTTTCAGAGAAGATTTGTGTTTTAGCTTGAGGCAAAGCATTATCGATGGCGATATTGAGAACTCGTTGAAATATGCAAATGAGTGTATCAAAGCTTCTATGAATCCTCTCGAGGTTCTCAATAAATGTGTTGTTGCTGGTGTTCTTGAGCTTGGCGATAAGTGGATTAGAGGAGAAGCTTTTATAGCTGATCTTGTTGCAGCTGCTGAGGCTGCAAAGGTTGTTATACCTATTCTCAAGAATGAAATTGTTAAGAGAGGTGGGAAGCTAGAGTATGTTGGTAGAGCTGTTATAGGTACTGTTGAAGGCGATATTCACGACATTGGAAAAACAATTGTTGCAACTATTTGGGAGGTTAATGGTATTGAGGTTATTGATCTTGGTGTTGATGTACCTCCACAAAAATTTGTCGAGGCTGTTAAGCAGTACAACCCGGATATTGTTGGTATGAGTGCTTTGCTAACAACAACTATGGTGAAGCAAAAAGAAACTATAGAAGCTCTTAAGGCTGCTGGTCTTAGAGACAAGGTCAAGGTTATTGTTGGTGGAGCTCCAACATCAGCTGAGTGGGCTAGGGAGATAGGAGCTGATGGGTGGGCACCTGACGCCATTTCATCTATTGATGTTGTTATGAAGTGGCTTAGAGAAAAGAGGAGTGCAGTGGGTGAGGCACATGGCTAGACCAAGACTAGAGGTTTTGAGTAGAGAAGAAGTTGAGAAAATACATGTAGCATCTCTTAATGTTCTTAGCAGAGTAGGTGTTAGGATTGATCATGAGAATGCTCTTAAGCTTTTAAATAGTGTTGGTGCTGAGGTTGATTTCAACAAGAGAATTGCTAAAATACCAGAAAACCTTGTTAGAGAAGCCATAGCAAAAGCTCCAAAAGTTGTTAAGCTTTGTAGTAGAGATGGTAAGCTGTGTTATGATTTGAGTGAGGGTAGAAACACGTATTTTGATGTTGGTTCAGCAGCTTATTACTACATTGATTGGAGAACAGATGAGGTTAGAAGGCCTTTATCAAAAGACTTAGCTGATGTTGCGAAGGTAACGGATTATCTTTCAAACACACATATTATGTCAACTGCTCTTGTTCCTGCTGATGTGCCAGATGTTATTGCTGATAGGTGGAGAATGTATGTTGTGGCAAAGTACACTACAAAACCTATAGATACTGGTGCTTTTACTGTTGAGGGAATACCTGATGCTGCAAAAATCATGGCTTCTGTGATTGGCGAGGAGAATGTTTCTAAAAGACCATTCATGTTCTTTGCAGTATGCCCTTCACCACCACTGAAATGGAGTTATTTAACAATGCAAAACCTTATTGATTGTGCAAAACTTGGGCTTCCAGCACACATTATACCAATGCCTCAAACAGGTGGAACAGCACCAGCAACAATAGCTGGTTCTGTTGTTCAAGCGAATGCAGAGTTTCTATCAGGGCTTGTGGTAGCCCAGTTTGTTAACCCAGGTGCGCCGATAATCTACAGTGGTTCTCCAACTGTATTTGAGCAGAGGTTTGCAACATCTTGCACGGGTAGCATAGAGGTTCAGTTGATTAGCTCAGCTATTTCCCAGCTGGCCAAGTTCTATGGGTTTCCAAGTGCTAGCTACACAATTGTTAGTGATAGCAAAGTGTTTGATGAGCAAGCATCTCTAGAATCAGCAATTGGCGCAATAATATCTGTTTTAGCTGGTCTGGACATTGCAATAGGTTCTGGAATGCTTTACGAAGAAAATGCTATAAGCTTGCTTAAGCTTGTTGTAGATGATGATGTTGCTGGCATGGCTTTGAGGTTTGGCAGAGGTATAGATGTTGATGTTGATACATTGGCTGAGAAAGTTTTTGAGGAAGTGGGGCCGGGGGGCCTATTTCTAAAACACAAACACACCAGGGTGTGGTGGAGAAAAGAACACTTCATGCCAAGGCTACTGGATAAGAGATCTGCTGATATGTGGAGAAAGATGGGTGGAAAGAGTCTTAAGGTAGTTGCTAAAGAGTATGTTGAGGAGATTTTGAAGAAGCATCAGCCAGAGCCTTTGCCGCAAGATGTTGAGAAGGAGCTTCGCAAAACAGTAACTGAAATAGCTAAGAGATATGGAATTGAAAAACTTCCTGAGGTTTGAAGCCATGGGCTCTTCCGAGTTGAGAAAGGAGCTTGGGCTTGCTCTTCTTACTGCTATAGGTATTGGCGGTGTTATTGGATCTGGAGTATTCACAATGCCAGGTCTTGTAGCATCTGTTTCAGGCCCACTAGCAATTTTTGCAGTTCTTATCATGGGTTTCATAACAGCTCTGTTTCTATATGTTATAGGGAAGCTGGGAGAGATTTACCCAAGAGCTGGAGCAATATACTACTTCGCTAGAGAGGCTCTAGGGGATTTAGCAGGTTTCATAACAGGTCTAAGCTTCTATGCATGTAGCTTCATAGGAACTGCTCCAATAATCTATGGATTCATTCTATATCTGTCATACTTTGTACCTGGCTTGGCCATTGGATTAACACTAACATCTCTTGGTATAGCACTTGCTATAGCAATTCTAGCAATTGTTACATTGATTAACATTATAGGTGTTAGATATGGTGCTGGTCTAAACTTTGTGCTTACTGTTGGCAAAATAATACCTTTGCTAATATTTGTAGCAATGGGTTTAGCTAATTTGAGTCCAGGTAATTTCCAGCCCATAGCCCCATATGGTGTTGGAAGTATTGGATTGGCGATAGCATTTGGCTTTTGGATGTTTGTAGGATTTGAGGGTCTTGTTCTTGTTGGTGAAGAGGTTAAGGAGCCTAGGAAAATAATTATGAAAGCTGCTATGCTAACCGTGGTTATAGTTTCCATAGTGTATCTACTTGTAATGTCTTCATTTATTGGAGCTGTGAAATGGAGTGCTCTCGGCATAGCTGAAAAAGATTGGAGTTCGCTAGCAAATCTCTCATCACCATTAGCAGATGTTTCAAAAGCTTTGGGAATAGCTTTTCTACCGGAAATAGTTATTGCTGGTGCCGTTATTTCAACTGCTGGATGTTTCAGTGACTGGGTTTTGCTTCAAGCACGAGTTGCTTTTGCTCTTGCTCGTGAGAATAGGCTTTGGAAACCACTATCACGTGTATCTCCAAAGTTTGGAACACCAGTCAATGCATTGATATTCTCATCAGCATTAACAGCAATTATGATGATTCTAATCCCAAGTTTTCCAAACATAGTATTGGTAACAATGATAGCTGAGTTCATACCATATGCAATCTCATCACTATCATACTCAGTTAAAAGTAGTGGAGGTGTTTCAATATTGCTTGGATTTCTAGGATTCTTCCTAGGATCTCTATACATATACTGGGCTTGCTGGCCATGGACATTAACAGGTAGTGTAGTAGCTATAGCGAGTCTCATACTGTATCCACTCTTTGTCAAAAACATTAAGGTTATAGCATCGGAGCTTAGGAAAAACACATGGTACATCACATACCTAGTTGGTTTACCAGTGATATCGCTCCTCGGAGACTCAACATTTGTATACAACAACTTCTTACCGATTTCACCATTGAATGTATTTAGAATGCCTCTAGACGTTGCTGCCGTGTTGCTGTTTTCAATAGCCATATACACCTGGGCTTTGAAAACAAATAAAGTGGAGATATATGAGCAAAAGTGTGGAAGATTACATAGAGAGCGATGAGCGTTTCTTTCCCAAGTCTTTTTCATGGAAACAACTACCCTTGATAGTTTCAAAAGCTTATGGATCAATAATTGAGGATGCTTATGGCAGAAAATACATAGATTTTTCTACAACACTTGCCAATATTATTGGGCATAGCCATCCAGAAGTTGTGGATGCATTGAAGAAGCAGCTAGAGATTCTAACTAGCTTCCCCACATGCTATTTCTACGCCGAAGCACCTTCAAAACTTGCTCAAAAACTAGTGAATATTACACCTGGTAGCTACAAGAAGAAAATTGTTTTTGGTTTTTCTGGTTCAGATGCCGTGGACATGGCTTTAACATCCTCAATATTCTACACAAAGAAAAAGTTTATTCTATCTTTCCAAGGTTCCTACCATGGAACAACATATCTATCTTTATCGACATCAGAAATAATGGCTCAAAACGATACCAGTAAAAACCTGTTATATAAAAACATTGTGTTTGTGCCTTATCCAAACCCTTATAGAAATCCGTGGAACATCAATGGATATGAGAAACCAGATGAACTTACAAATACTATTTTAAGAGAGATTGAAAAAACTTTGAAGAATTTAAACAACGATTTTGTTGGTGTTGTTGTAGAGCCTATTCAAGGTGATGGAGGAATCATTGTTCCACCCAAAGACTTTCTAAAAGAGTTATATAAAATAGTGAAGTCGTTTAATGGTATTTTCATAGCTGATGAAATTCAGACAGGCATGGGTAGAACAGGTAGGTGGTGGGGTGTAGAACACTTCTCAGTTGAACCAGATTTAATGGTGATTGGTAAAGCACTTGGAGGTTGCATGCCTCTTTCAGCTGTTATTGGAAAAAGCGAGGTTCTTGAGGCACCACCTGCCTTAGGTTTTTATCTATCTGGACACCCCCTATCATGTATTTCAGCACTTAAAACCATAGAAATTATTGAAAGAGATAATCTTGTGAATAGAGCTATGGTTTTGGGGGATTACATACTTAGAAGACTAAGTGAATTGAGTGAAAAATTTAATATTATTGGTGATGTGAGGGGAAAAGGGCTTTTGATAGGAATGGAGATAGTTAAGGATGATACAAGTAAAGCACCTGATAGAAAAAATGCTTTAAAAATATGCTGGGCTGCTTGGAGAAGAGGTGTTGTGGCTATGACTGTTGGCAAACACAGTAACGTTATTAGGATAACTCCTGCATTGAATGTTCCAATGGATTTGATGGAAAGAGCTTTAGAAGTTATTGAAGAATCTGTAAAGGATGTTGTAAATGGTAAAGTGACAAACGATGTACTGAGTTTTATGAAGGGTTGGAATCCAAGATTACAAGATTAGTCTTTTTCACTGATCAACTGATAGGTAAAAGCTCTTTGGTAAATAGTAATTATGTTTATTGATAATCTTTGGTGATGCATTAAATTTTTTAGCATATGTATCAAAATGGGTTTCAATTGGTGTGACATATATGTGTAGACTACTTCACTTTGTATCTGTTGGAGAATTGAATAATTTATTTGTTGTTGCAAAAGCTTTTAGATTATCTACTTTGCATGATGTTTTTCTTGATGAGGTTAGAAGGGGTAGAAGGTCGCATAACCATGGATGGGGAGCTGCATTTGTCTACATGAAGTTTAGAGAGCTTGGCTTTGGATACTTTAAAACATCTCTTCCGCTACTTGAAGAGGATTTTAGGGGGTTTGTCAGAGGTGTTCCAAGAGGTTTTCACTGGATTCATATGATAATGCATAGCAGGTTAACTGTTTCTGAACCTATAAACGTGTTTAATTCTCACCCATTTCACATTAGCATTCCTGGTAACATTAATCTTTGGTTTGTTCACAACGGCTCTATAAACAAAGCTGTTGTTGCTAAGGAGCTTGGACTTGAAAATCTCTTGGATAGATATGCTGATTCATTTTTTGTTGCTTACTGGATTGCTAAAACAATTGACAGTGTTGATTCATCATCTATCACAAAATCTTTAAAGAAACTTGTTGATCTTGGTGTTGTTGAAACAGCATTGAATTGCGCTGGTATAGTAGTTGATGAGCCTAGCGGCAAAGTAGTTTCGTTTTCTCTGAACTATATTGGGGAAAAGGGTGAGAAAACCAAGAACTATTATCAGTTATACAAAGTGATGCCAAGTCGAAACACAGTTGTTGTTGTATCATCAACAGTTGATTACTATCTGAACAGCTTAGCTGGGTTAAGAGGAACTCCTCTGGAAAATGGAGAGATTGTTGTTGTGGAAGTAAAGGATAATGCGCTTGTTGTTGAAAATCAGAAAATCTAGTTCTATTCAAAAAACCAGTAGAATATTAGCGAAGCAATAGACAAAGCCATTGCGAAAACCCATTTAGTAATATCATGTCTAATAACCTTGTACCCATCTAGAGGTGGTATTGGCAAGAGATTGAAGAATGCTAGAAACGAGTTCACATAGCCAACAACAGATGCATATACAGAAACACCATGAATTTTTGTTAATGGAATGCATATAAGAGAAATAATGGCATTTGTCAAGGGACCTGCAACAGCAATGCTAGACTCTATAGATGGTATGTAAATAGGCATGTAAATCTCTACAGCACCTGGAACAACAAAAACAATTGATCCACGAGAAGCTATTGAAAGTAGAAGAGATATTAAAAGACCAAAATACCACGCTTTATAAGCAGCGAAAACACCCTTTGATCTAGCAACATTTCTATGGGCAAGCTCATGAAAAACAAATGCTGTTATTGTTGCAAGCAGATATGCTGTAGTCATTTTGTAGTTGAATGAGATTAGGTACTGAAAAGAGAATGCTATAAAAACTACAGAAGCGGATATGAATAGATCAACAAGCTCTCTAAAATTCATAGGTAATCACATCTTCAATAATCTGTTAAATGCCTTTTCATCACATCTCAGATCCAGGGGTACTCTTCACACAAAATCTAATTGTGTTTACACAAGCTTTAAAGCTTTCTGCAAAAACATGACAAATTGTATCTTCTTGAAAAATGATTTATGCAAAACTTATTAGTTTTGCTGAATCTAAATACTATTGGATGAGGTGGGAATATTGAGTAGTGCAGGCGAGGCTCTTGCTAGGCTATGGTCTTCATTTGTTGATTTGTTGCCTAACATAGTTGCTGCAATAATATGGATTGTTATAGGTGTTGTGATTGGCTACATAGTTGGAAAAATTGTGAATAAGGTTATTGACAAGTATGTTGAAAAGCCTTTGTCTAAAACGGATATTGGTAAAAGTGTTTTGGCTTTGGGGCTTGACTTATCTGATTTGATAGGGGGTTTGACAATGGCTTTCATCATAGCTCTATCACTTGTTGTTGCCATTGGCTATATTCCTCTTGGTGGTGATGGCGGTGCTTTGATATATTCTGTTGTTGCTTACATACCCTATTTGATTGGGGGTGTGGCTGTTATAACCCTAGGAATTATTCTATCTATAATGCTTTCAAAGTATCTTGGCTCAACACTTTTGAGAAGCTGGGGAGAGTCATACAAATATCTAATTAGCTTAATAGAAAACACCATATTAATTGGCTTAGTAGCAATAATGCTTACAGTTGCATTCTCACTGTTTAGACTTCCATCAGAAATGATCTATCCTCTTCTTGTAGGTGTTGTTGCAATTGCAATGGGCGTTATAATAGTGATTGATGTTTCTAAGATGATAATTCAGGAGCATCCAGATTTCAAAGCTGTTGCTCCATATCTTCAATTCATTGTTGTTCTAGCCTTTATACTAGTTGGCTTAGCAGCAATATTTAGTAGGTATGGCTATGTAGGAGATGTTTTGAAGATGCTGTCAATAGGAATAGCAATAGCCTTTGGAATAGTTCTCATACCAATAGCTTTCTACTTAGTTAAATCAGTTTTAGCTGAGATAAGAAAGTAAATTCAAATCACATCATTTTTTATCACATAAATTTTTATTGTTTTTCCTTGAAAACTTAATTGGTGCAAGTAGTTGGAGGATTTGCTTTTGCATGCATTGAAAGTTGCTGGAGATATGGGGGCAAGGTATGCTGAGGCTAGATATCACAGAATAGAGTCTTGGGGTGCTAGCTCTAGAAATGGCTCTATAATTTCTGGCTATAGCGAGTTGTCTGAGGGTATAGCAGTTAGGGTTTTGGTTGATGGTGTTCTAGGGTTTGCATCAACAAATAATTTGAGTAGAGAAGGTGTTGTGGAAGCTGTTCGAATTGCTGTTTCCAGGGCAAAGGCACATGCAAATATTGCTAAACAGGCTATAGAGTTTTCAGATGCTAGACTTGGGAGAGCAAAATACTCTGTTGCTCCACTGAAAAAGTTTTCTGATGTTGACTTGGGAGAGAAGCTTAGAATACACAAGGAGTTCTGGAGCTCTGTGTCAAAGGTTGTTCAAGAGGCTAAGGTTCCTGTTGCAACACTTTCATATAGTGAGTGGATAGAGAATAAAGTTGTTGTTAATAGTGATGGTGCATATGTTGAAAGCTTTATTCCAAGAATCTCGATATACTACAACATTGTTGTTCACCATCCGCAGAAGGGGTATATTCAGAGGTTTGAATCTTTTGGAGCATCTGGAGGCTTGGAGTGGTTAAGCAAGTGGAACATTGTTGAAAGCAGTGCTGAAGAGGCGAAGAATCTTGAGAAAGTGCTTCTAACAGCTGTTGAGCCTCCGAAGGAGAGCATACCAGTTGTTGTTGGTAGTGAAATAGTTGCTTTAATAGTTCATGAGAGTTGTGGACATCCAAGCGAAGCTGATAGAATACTTGGTAGAGAAGCTGCACAAGCTGGAAAAAGCTTCATAAAACCAAATATGATTGGCTATGTCATAGGAAACAAAAACGCTACTGTAATCGACGACCCAACGATTCCTGGAAGCTACGGGTTCTACCTATACGATGATGAAGGTGTTGCTGCAAGACCGCGCTACCTGTACAGAGAGGGGGTTATAAACGAGTTTCTGCAAAACAGAGCAACTGCAAAGGTTTTTGGTGTTGAAAGCAATGCAGCTGCAAGAGCAATGGACTATGCAAGCGAGCCTATAGTGAGAATGGCAAACACATATCTAAAGCCTGGTGACCACAGGTTTGAGGAGCTTTTAGAGGATGTAAAGCTTGGTGTTTACATTAAAAGCTATATGGAGTGGAATATAGATGATGAGAGGTGGAGCCAGAGGTATGTTGGTTTAGAGGCGTATCTCATAGAGAATGGGGAGTTGACAAAACCTGTTAGAAACCCTGTTTTAGAGTTAACAACAAAATCTTTCTACAGCAACATAGATGCTGTTGGAAAAGAGCTTAGATTCTATGCTGGAACATGTGGAAAGGGAGAGCCCATGCAAGGTGTTCCCGTGTGGTTTGGAGGCCCGGATGTTAGGTTGAAGAGCATTAGACTTGGGGTGATAGCATAGTGTCTGTGGAGCTAGATCAAATATCAAAGCTTGTTAACGAGCTAATTAAAATGGGTTTCGAGGAAGCTGCTGCAAAGGCAACTCTATCCAATGTTGTAATGACTAAAATTGCTAACAGTAGTGTTAGTGTTGTTCAGAATTGGAGAAGAGTTACAGTGGATTTGTATCTAGCTAAGGAGAGGAGAATATTTGTTTTAAGGTTTGAGCCAAAGAGTTTTGAAGAGCTTTACAAACCAGTTGAATCAATTTTGTCAATGTCTCGAACAGTTGAGGAATCGCCTATTTACGCACCATTGCCAGAGCCAAGCAAGATTAAATATGTTGAGGAGGTTTATGATAAAAGCATTGTTAGTGGTATGGAGGATATAGGCAGATTGGCTGAGAGGGTCATAGAGGTGGCTCACAGGGAGAGGATAGATAGTGTTGCTGGAATGCTTCAAATTGGTGAAGCAAAAACTGTTTTAGCAACATCGAAAGGAGCTTTGCTAGAGGAGAGAAAAACATTTCTCCAAAGCTATTTGAGAGCATTTGCAGAACCTGATGGCAGTGGGCAGTGGTGTTTCACATCAACATCTCTAGATGTTAAGGGGCTTGAGTCAATGGCCTTTACAGCATCTAGATATGCTGTAGACTCTAGAAATAGAAGTGATATCGAGCCAGGGGTATATGACATTATTTTAAGTCCAATGGTTTTTGGCAATTTGCTTGAATACATAGTGTCTATGGCAACAGGTTTTGCAGTTATAATGGGCTGGTCAATGTTTATGAAGAATAAGCCTGGGGATAGAGTTGCATCAGAACATCTAACTGTTTTGGATGAACCAAGAAACAGAGAGTTGCCAAACTTTAGAAGTTTTGATGACGAGGCTTTGGAAACATTCAACAAGCCAATTATAGAAAATGGTGTTTTGAAAACTCTTCTACATAATACAAAAACCGCTAAAGCATTGAATGCAAGTTCAACAGCAAATGCTGGCTGGATAAGCCCAGAGCCATGGAATATTGTTGTTAAGCCAGGAAATACATCACTAGATGAAATGATTTCTGAGGTTAGAAGAGGAATTCTGATAACAAACAACTGGTATACGAGACTACAAAACTATGTTGAAGGAATATTCTCAACAGTTGCCAGAGATGCGATATTCTACATAGAGAATGGGAGAATAGTAAAACCAGTTTCCAAACTTAGAATAGCAGATAAATTCACGAACATACTCAACAACATTGAAATGATTGAAAAAAGCTTATACAACATTCAGTGGTGGGAAGTTTCAACACCCTCAAAAATACCCTATGTTCTCATAAGAAACATTAACACATCAAAACATGTGATATAACTTCACACAAAATCTGTAAAACATAACAAGTTTTTATCATATTACTTGCTCATGAGAACAACTTCTGTATCGTCTTCACTCATTTTGAAGAGATGAAGATACGTACCCCAAACAAGAACATTCTTAATTACCTCATCATTTATTCTCTTATAATGCTTCTCCACAATACTTATGAACTCTTCTCTCGATATTTTCTTCCTATTCCTCAAAACTGTGTATATTTCGTGTAGAGGCTCAATTTTATTTGCAATAACAGCTTCTCTAAGCAGCTTTCTAATCTTTTTCGAGTCAGCTTCAGCAACTTTTCTACCAAAATCTGTTATTTGCAAATAGCCATTTTCATACTTCATAAGATTCAAAGCTTCTGCAACATCTATAGCCTTTGGCAAAACATCTATTGATTCACTTGTTATATCACCAATGTACATTGGATCTGCCAAACCACCTAAACTATACAACGACTCAACAAGACCAATAATGTGATCTGGTAAAACATCGCGTGGTATGAGATGAGGGTTTCTATTTGATTCTTTTGACACCTCTCACGAACACCTATTATTAGCAACTATCTAAAGAGCTTTTTAAATCTATGTTTCACAGAAGCAATATAGAAAGCTGTTAGGTAGGTTGGGAAGTTGGATGTAGTGCTTTTGTTATTGGCTTGTTTAGCAAGCTTTGGTAGAATGGTTTCTGCATACATAATCTCGCTTTTTGTTGCCATCTCCATAGGGATTTCAATGGCTAGAAGAAAAGCTGTTGAGTCTATTCTACTACCTGTTCTAGATATTTTACAATCTATTCCAATACTTGGCTTCTTCCCAATAGCAATAGTTGTGTTTGCTACAGTTCTTCCCAGAAACATTGGGTTGGAGCTTGCAGCTGTGTTTCTCATAGTCACAAGTCTTCTATGGAACATGATATTTGGTGTTTACACTGCTATAAAGTCTTTGGATCCAAGTCTATTCACAATGGCATCTGTGTATAAAATGGGTTTGTTCTCAAGACTTGCATACATCTATGTGCCAGCTGCAAGAGCGGCAATTGCGGCTAACAGCATTATTTCGTGGGCTGGTGGATGGTTCTTCTTAACATCTGCAGAGGTTATGGCCACTGGTTCCGAGGAGTACAAGCTTTTTGGTATTGGTTCTTTGATAATGGATTTCTACAGCAGTGGAAAAACAGTTGAGTTTTACATAACCCTCTCAGCTCTTTTCATAATCATAATAATCTCCTATATTTTGATATTCAATCCAGCAACAAACTTTGCTTCTCAACAATATCTACTGCCAGCATATAGCAAATCCTTTTACTACATCTACAAACTTGTTTCATCCATTTGGAGCTTTCTGACATGGCTTGGAATAAAGCTTGAATCGAGAAAAATTGGTGTGCATTCTGCAATTGTCTTGGTATTTACGTTAACAGCAATGCTAATGCACTTGAACATGTTTGTAAGTATTCAAATAGATTATTTCCCTATACTCAATTTTGTGTACAACTTTTTATTGTCTCTTGCCAGGGTTTCGCTAATAGTTTTGCTTTCCTTTGTTTTAACAATTGGCATTGCCTATCTTGCACTGGTTAGGAGGTGGGGACCAGCAATAGCCATTGCAGGTGAGTTTCTGGCTTCTATACCAGCAATAATTTGGTGGCCTCTTCTATCACCACTAATAAGTGCTTTGCCCTGGGTTGTATCTTTCATAGTATTTCTTCAGGGGTCTCTATGGTATGAATTTTTTAGTGTAATTCTATTTGGTGTTCCAAAGATTCGTAGCGAAATTCTTGATCTTGCCAAGATATATGGTGTTAAAGGGTTTAACTACTTTAGGTACATATTAATACCATCTCTAATGCCTTCAATAGCATCAGGTGCTTTAAGTGCGTGGGGTGGTGCATGGAATGCTACAATAGTTGCAGAGTACTTTGCTAGTGCAACTGGTGTTGTTGATCTTGGTGGTGTTGGCTCAATGCTAAGCAAATATGCAGATGAGGGAAGATTTGATCTTGTTCTCTACACTGTTTTGCTATGGTCTTTAGCAATAGCTGTTTTAAACAAGGTTGTATGGTCTAGAATACTTAAACAAGTTGAAAAATCTTTTTTGGTTGAGTAGCCATGGCAACTCTTGTAAGTCTTATAAACATTGTTAAAAGCTTTGGCGAAAAAGGCAAGGTTCTAAGAGTGTTAGATGGGATTTCTCTTGATATTGGCGAAGAGTTCATAGCTATTCTAGGCCCATCTGGATGTGGAAAATCAACACTGCTTAGAATTATAGCAGGTGTTGAGAAAGTTGATGAGGGTGAGGTGAAATACCATGGCAATGTAACATATGGATTTGTTTTTCAATCCCCAACGCTTTTACCATGGCTAACAGTAATAGACAATGTTGCATTGCCACTAATTGCGAAAGGAGTTGACAAGAAGGTTGCTAGGGAAAAGGCTTTGAAGTATCTATCCCTAGTTGGTTTGCATGGATTCGAGGATTTCTATCCACATGAGCTAAGCGGTGGAATGAGACAAAGAGTGAACATTGCTAGAGCTCTTGTCGTTGAGCCAACAATTCTTTTAATGGACGAGCCATTTTCACAACTAGACCCGTTAACAGCTGAGGCTTTGAGAGCAGAAATATTGGATTTGTGGCTTTCTGGAGTCACAACAGTTAGGGGCATTGTCATGGTTACTCACAACGTTGAGGAAGCTGTTCTAATGGCTGATAAAATAGTTATTTTAACCCCCAGACCAGCAAGAATATCTAAAATAGTTGAGGTTAAGCTTAGAAGACCAAGGGATAGAAGATCGAAGGAATTTCAAGAAACTGTGGATCTAGTATATGAGTATGTTAGCTAGGTTTCAAATCTCTTTTTGAATCAACTGACAATGTGTTACTTAACCTCAATTCCTCTTGCTTTGAGAGAATCGGCCAATGCATTTGTTTTTGCTATTGCCAAAGCCATTGAGGCTATAACCACATGAAGAATGTATCTCAGCTCCCCAGCTCCCTTAGCTCTGTAAGCAGTTGAAATATCTATGACTTCTCTCAATGTGTTCATAAATATTACTAAAAACAGGTATGGCAATGTCCATTTTCTAAGCATCGAGGGGTTTGTCGTAGAAGCAATCAACAATATTGATGATAGTGATGAAGCTGCTAGTATTGTTGCCTTGGTAACACTCTCTATGCTTCCACCAAGCAAAAAAGCTATTGCAACCATTGTTAAGTACAGAAACATGGCTGATGATGCTATGTACAAAGCTGTTTTCCTCAAGCCCAGAGCAGCTACGAGTATTACAAGACAAGCTGCGAAAGCTGTTGACACTATCAATTTTGTTGTCAATGGAATAGCTATTGAAGCTATGAAGAGAGCTGCTTTTGCAAATAGAAACTGTTTTGAAAGCAGGTATTTCGAAGCTCTAAACCTGTACTCCAAAACCTCTTGAACCACAGACACTATCACATATAACACCCCTTGGAACAAGACCTGATTCAATAAGCTCATCATCGCTTAGACTATTCCACTTACCACTGAATTTCACTATACCACCATCTATGATTGTGTATGTATCGGGTTTGAGGAGGCTTGCATAGAAGATTTCGTGAAGAGTTACAATAATTGTTTTTCCTCTTCTCCTCCCATAGTTAACAAGTTTAATAATTGCCTCAACACCATCTCTGTCCAGATATGTAAATGGCTCGTCAAGAAGCCATATCGGCTGGTCAGCCACTAGAATAGAGGCCATTGAAACTCTCTTCGCCTCACCACCACTCAAAGTTGATGGGTCTCTACCCATAAGCTCTTTTGGAACAAGCAACTCAACAACTTCCCAGTTACCATCAACACCAAGTATCCTCGTTATAGCCTTTATCTCATCCTCAACAGTTACCTCTATAAAGCCGTAGTATGGGTTTTGCCAGCAATAGCCAATAAGCTTAGCAATCTCTTTTCTGCTAAAACTTTTAATACTCCTCCCACCAACAAGAACATCACCATCAAACTTAACAAGATTTGCCAACGCCCTCAAAAAAGTTGTTTTTCCAGCACCATTTCTACCCAAAACAATGTGAACACCACTACCGAAACTTGTTGTAATGTTTCTAAGCACCACCTTGTTTCCAAAGAAAACACTAAGATTTCTTGTTTCAATAATCAATGTCTTATCACACTGCAAAAACCATTGCCTGTCACTAGCTTAAAAGTTGATAATCTTTAACTAAAGTGTCTTGAATTTACTTAAACACTTTGTTATAAGTTTTGAGAAAAATACTTTCTAACCCTTGGAACAAGCAAAAGAGCACCTATCATTGTAGCTACAACATTTCCTGTAAACACTAGTATAAACAGCTGTAGGGGGTTACCAGCTCGGAATATCAAACCAAGCAAAATAAATCCTATGTCAAATCCAACAATAGTAGCATCTAAAACCGCTATTATAGGTAATAACTTTTTTCTATAGCCAACTAGCTTTCCAAGCAACCAGTTTACAATACTATAAGTAAAGGTGCATAGAGTTCCTATAACCATGTCTAATACGCCATAAGGCGATACAATATTTCCTATTAAAGTGCCTAGTGTTAGACCAGCAACACCTTCAAGGCCAGTAACATATGTTATAGGCGATAAAATATCTGCTACTCGAAACTGTATTGGTCCAAAGCTAATTGGTTGAAGACCTATGACAAGAGCAGCATATATGGCTGCAAGTACTAGCACCGATAACACTTTTCTTGATATTTCAACTGATTTAGTTAACCAATGAGTTGTCTGCATCATGTTGTCATCACAGGAATTTCTTTTCTACCATCTATATTAACTATAAGTTTTTAGTAACACTACATATTGTATCTATATATTGGGAGATGCTATGAGTGAGAGAGAGGTTGAAAGTGTTACAGTGGCTTCTTCAGCTAGGCTTCACTTTGGCTTTTACAACTTCTTATCTGATAATGTTGCATGGGGTGGGGCTGGGATAGCTATTGATAATCCAAAAGTTATTGTTAGAGTTTATAAATCTTATGAGTTTAAAGTAGAGAATAAGACAAACATTGATGTTTCTGATGTTGTAAATAAGGTTGTTGAGGGTCTTGGGATTAGGGATGTTATTATAGAAATTGTTGATGTCTATACTAGACATGTTGGACTTGGCTTAACAACACAGCTAGCACTATCACTTGGCTATGCAATATCTCTTCTCTATGACCTTGGACTCGATGTTAGACAGGTTGCCTATAGAGTTGGTAGGGGAAGGTTCTCAGGAATTGGTGTAGCTTCTTTCGAGCTTGGAGGATTCATAATCGATTCTGGAAGAGTTGTTTCCCAAAATGGTTTTGTGCCTCCTCCTTCAACTGTTGACGATATTCCATATGCGATATACAGACAGAGAGTGCCAAGGGGGTGGATATTCAACATCTTCATAGTTAAAAATGCGAAGAACTGTGGATTGGGGGAGCACTCTGAAAAAGTTTTGGAGAACCCAAGGCAAATACCAAAAGATGTTCAGATTGAGCTTTACAAAACAGTTTTACACTACATACTACCAGCTATTGCAAAAAAGGACTTCAATGTTTTTGCAGCTGGTTTGCAGAAGTTTCAAAAGCTTGTTGTAGATGCTTTTGAAAAGTTTTTCGATGTTTCTATAAACTGTGAGGAAACAGATCATGTAATCAATTTGCTAAGCAAATATGGTTTGAAGAGTGTTGGGAAAAGTGTTTGGGGGCCAATGGTATATGGATTATACGAGTACAGCTATAGAAAATGTGTTAAAATCTCAAATATTGTTGCTAAAGAGCTTGAGGAAAGAGGTTATAGCATTGAAAAATATGTTACACATCCAAAAATAACAGGTGCTTCGATAACTGTTGTTAGAAGTAGAAAAACCAAGACGTGGAAACTCATTGCATAGCCGAAGGCTTTTCTATGTAGATTTTGCATGTTTTTGCCCCACCCCTTAGGCTATAGGCTTTTAAACCCTTTTCCCTAAGCTCCTTAGCAATAACATAGCTTAGAGCACCAGTTTCACATACAATAACTATGGGCTTGTCCATAGGCATGTTGGAGAAGTCTGCTTTGCTAAGTGGAATAGCATTTGCTATTGGCTCTTCAAAAACTTTTTCACTGCTTCTAGCATCTATAACAATAGCGTTGCTTGGTATGAAATCTATTTCAATATCTGTTTCAGGTATTACACTCTCTGGATTTGCCTTTAGCACATTAACAACTATTCTACTATTCAAAGCTTTGTCAACAATGGATAGATCAAGACTTTTCAGCTTCTCGGAAAGGTTTTCTAGTGTTGATGCTGTAACAACTTTTGTTGGGGCTATTGCACATGCCTCAACAACTTTTGCTGAAAGCTCGTAGAGTCCAAGCTTCTTTGAAAAATCTATTATCTCCTCCTTGTCAAATCCTATCAATGGTCTTAGAATGGGTTTTGAAGGCTTCAAATAGCTTTCTATAGCCTCTAAGTTTTTCAGTGTTTGGCTTGATGCTTGCCCAAGAGATTCTCCAGTAACAATAGCGTTGTAGCCAAGCTCACTAGCAATTTTCTGAGCTGCTATGTACATAAGCGTTCTTAAAGCAACTTGTCTATAGCTCCACTCAACATTTTTTACAATCTCCTTCACAACATCTCTAAAGTCTATTGCTATAAACTTTGGGCTGTAGCCATAGAGCCAATCATATGAAAGCTTTTTAGCAACGTTGAAGGCGTAGTAAGTTGATTGAAGAGGTCCTAGAATGAAGTGTAGAAAATCTATTTCAACACCTCTTTTAGCAGCATACCAAGCAGCAATAGGAGAATCAAAACCACCTGAGAACATGACAAGAGCCTTTCCCTCAACACCAACTGGAAGCCCTCCAGGACCCTTAACAGAGTTTTTGTATAGAAATGCTTTCTGACCCCTAACCTCAACCTCAACAACAACCTCTGGATTATTGAGATCAACACCAGATGAGAAAGGCTTTAAAAGAGCACCAGCTTCTCTAGCAACATCAAGTGATGTGAAGTTGTGGCTACCGCTTCTCTTAACTCTAACAGCAAATCTTTTACCAACAACAAAGCTCTTGGCGTTTTCAGCAATCCACTTAACCAAATCACTTAAATCATTGAATGTATAGCTCAAAACCTCACCAACTCTATAAACACCAAAAACCTTTGAAACGGTGTTAGAGACATCAACATCTGTAACAAGATAAATCTTAGCCTCAACAACACTCAAATCAACTACCTTGCCACCAGATCTCGAAACAGCATCGCGAATACTTCTAGCCAAGGCATTGAAAAATCTTGGTCTTGTCCTACTAGACTTCAGCACAACCTCGCCAGACACAGTAACAAGATATTCCCTCAAAGCGTTTCTCACCACATAAAAACAAGAGCTGCTATGCTAAATCGCAGCCCAACACCTATTCACAATTTCCAACACTTTACAAAACTAAAAACGTTTTTCACAGTAGTGATTCAACTACTGAATTGTTAAAAAGCAAAGCTTTTCTAGTTAAACTTGGCATAGCTACATGTATTGCTAGGTGCTTTACCATGTTCCTAATCGGCTGTCCCAGGGACTGTTACGATACCTGTGGTCTAAGGGTTTATGTTGATGGTGGTAGAATTGTAAAGGTTTTGCCTAATGATGATATCTATACCCAGAGCATTTTATGTCCCAGAGCTGCTGGTGATGCAAAAAGGGTTTATTCTTCTAATAGAGTTCTCTATCCAATGCTTAACACAGGGAATGGATTTTTCAAGAGAATTAACTGGGATGAGGCTTTGGATATTCTTGTTTCAAAGCTTAAAGATGTTATTGATTCTCATGGTGTGGAAAAAGCTATTTTTCTTGAGTATGCTGGTAACAGAGGTTTGCTATCTAGATATGCTAGTAGAAGGCTTTGGTACTTTCTCGGCGTTACCCAAACAGATAGAAGCATATGTGCTTCTAGCGGGCAGCAAGCACTTGAGCTTATCTATGGATCTGCCTACGGCATCTTTCCCAATGAAATTGATAATTTGAATGCTGTTGTTGTGTGGGGATCTAACCCAGCTGTTAGCGCTATTCATTTGTGGAGAAAAATTTTGAATGTTAGGAGCAGAGGGGGGAAGATAATAACAGTTGATATTAGATTATCTGAAACAGCTAAGCAAAGTACTCACTTCATTAGGGTTAGACCTGGTTCTGATGGCTATTTGGCTTTGGGCGTTGCTAAATATCTTGTTGAGCACAATTACGTGGATAGAGACTTTATCAACAGGTATGTCTATGGCTTTGAAGAATTTGTGAAGCATTTAGAGAACTACAGTATGGATATTATTGAAAAAGTTACTGGTGTGTCGAGAGAGGAAATAGCTAGGTTTGCAGAAATTCTTGTTAGTTGCAAGCCTTTTGCCATATTCATTGGTTATGGTGTTCAGAGAAGGTATGGTGGTGGTGAAATAGTTAGATCCATAGCAGTTATACCAGCTTTGTTAGGAATTCACAGAGGATTTTACTATTCCAACACCGATGGTCTTCCAATAAACTTGTCGCTTGTTGATGGAAGCAGCATGTGGAGACCTAGAAAGGTTGTGAGTATGGAGAGGGTAGGTAAGGAGATATTCAATGGAAACTACAAATTTGTTTACATCAATGTCCACAACCCCGCAGCTACTTTGCCTAATGCAAGCAAGATTGTCGAAGGTTTTAAGAGAGATGATGTTTTTGTTGTTGTTCACGATACGCACTGGAGTGATACTGCAAAGGTTGCGGATCTTGTTTTGCCTGCACCAACATTTTTTGAAAAACTAGATGTTGTCTTCAGCTATAGCCACAACATTGTCTATTTGAATAAGCCTGTTATAGAGCCTTTGGGAGAGTCTTTAGGGGAATACCAGCTAATGTGTGAAATAGCTAAGAGAATAGCTCCAAGCTTCTACCAAGAGATTTGCCCAGATCCATACAAAGTATTTGAAATGGCTTTTGGTGAGGAGATTCTTAGAAAGCTTATGGAAAATGGTTTTGTAGAGCTAAAGCCAAAGCCTAGAGACGAGTATCAAACACCAACAAAAAGAATAGAATTTTATAGTACAACAGCGGAGAAAATGGGTTTACCACCTTTGCCAACACCACCAAAAGGAGATTTTGCTGAGGATGAAGAGTTCATACTCATATCCTCAGCACATATACTTTACACACATACCCAATTCGAAGAGGTTTATGGCCCAATTCCAGGAGAGCTTCACATTAGCTTAGAAGATGCGGAGAAGCTGGGGATAAAAACAGGTGATTTGGTTGAGGTATATAACGAGAAAAACTCTGTTGTGCTAAAAGCTGTAATAGACCATGGCTTAAGCAAAGGTGTTTTATGGACACCAAGACAGGCAAAAACAGTTGATGGCAAAAGAGTTAATGTTCTTCTTGATGATGGTGTTGATAGTTTTGGTGGATCAGTTCTAAACTCTACAAAAGTTAAAGTAAGAAGAATTGACACCTCCTAAAGGCATTGCTTTAACAAATAAATCAGTTACATTTTTCAAAAAACTGTAGCAACGTTTGTAAATGTAGATGCAGCAAAAATTTGTTGAGAATAGCCTCT
>ERZ1669248.294-NODE-294-length-27028-cov-64.083343_pt1 | contig 27028 bp, 25 predicted proteins | sample MGYA00579296_ERZ1669248 | MGnify/ENA primary metagenome ERZ1669248 (study PRJEB41166, sample SAMN08046057) | hot springs metagenome | biome: hot spring; feature: neutral hot spring; material: thermophilic sediment; isolation source: thermophilic sediment from...
AGAGCCTCTAGCTCATAGCTTTTTGAGGCGCAAAGTATTGTTTCTCATAGTATGATTTATTGTGAGCATCGTGGACAAACCCTTAAGCAACTACACGAATAGTTCCTAGTTAAACAGGGTTCTATATAGGTGCTATTTTATCAGATCGTGTTAGAATAGAGAGTATCCCTTTTCTAGGTATCGTGCAAATCATTATTATCTAGCGATAGGTCTTGAGGTGATCCGTATCTCGCCCATATAGCGCATGTTCCTTCTATAGAGACCATGCAGGGTCCATATGGTTTCTCGGGGGTGCAGGTCTTCATGAATAATGGGCATTGATTAGGTGTTGTTTTTCCGAGAACTACCTCCGCGCATCTACATCCGGGCGGGAGATCGTTTGCCCATTGAGAGGGTTTCAACTCCTCTATTCTGTATCTCTTGTACGCATCGTTTCTTGAGTAGATCTCTCTTATTCTCAGACCACTATTTGGTAGAAAGCCTATTCCTCTCCAAGCATCATCAACTACTCTAAAAACTTTATATATGCTTTCTTGAGCACCTAAATCACCATTCCATGAAACAGCTCTCCTATACTCAATAACTAGCTCCGGTCTCCCCTCAATATATCTCTTAAGAATCTCGAGAATAGCTACTAAGACATCAAGTGGTTCGAAACCTGCTACCACAACTGGTATCTGGAAGTTCTCAACAACAGGATACCAAGCCTTGGCACCGGTTATAGTCGAGACATGACCGGGAGCAATTACACCGGCTATCGGGGGGTCTATAGGTTTTTCTTGGAGGATCTCCAGGGAGTAGAACATCGCTGGCGGAGTTAATTTCACTAGACTAAGTAGATAGAGGTTCTCAGGGATCTTATTAGCCAGTATATTCCTAGCGTACCCAGGAGCAACGGTCTCAAAACCGATCCCAACGAAAATAGATTCTCTCTTATCTTCTTTAGCAATTGATATAGCCTCATTAAAACTATTAACAACGCGTACATCAGCGCCAAGTCCTCTAGCCTCAGATAACGAGAAGATTTTTTCAATAGGTCTAATAGTTCTCAACCTATAGACATCACCATATGTGTACACAACGATTCCTTGAAGAGCTAATTCAATTACTTTCTCAATTGAGTAGGAGGGAGTTACACAAACCGGGCATCCGGGACCCGCGACTAATTCTATATTTCTCGGTACAAGACTTCTTAATCCGTATCTAACAATACTCCACTCATGTGTTCCACAAAAATTCATTATCTTTACCTTGTAGTCCTCGCCATGAAGCTTCGATAATTTAGTTGATAGAGACTTTATAGCTGAGACCACTTTATTAATTAAATCTCTATCTCTTCTAAAGATCCTCTCGATATAATCAATACCGTACTTAAATGATTCGTTGTTGTTATATCCCAAGTCTCTTAAGAACCTCATTAATAATAACTTCTCGTACATCTCTATAAACAAGAGATGATCTAAGGTTATTAAGAGAACCAATAAATCTCTCGACACTTAGATCATACCTAATTCTACCTAATAGCTCAACCCCGCTTCTTCTGAAAGATTCCTCAACCTCTCTACTTATCTCAGAATCATCTCTATACATATTAATCACGACACCTAGGGGATCCACCCCTACCTCTCTCAACAGATTAACTAAGTTAATAGTTGGTGTAATAGCTAACTTGCTTACTGAAGAAACTATTAGAGGTCTCGAGTATTTCCCTATTAAATTTATTGTGTCTAGAGAGATATCCGATAGCCCAGGTGGATGATCTATTATCAGGAAGTCTTTCTCGCCCCAAATAGTTATGCTGAAGATCTCTCTGTAGATCTCGTATAGCTCTTTTCCTCGAAATGGTGCTGGGTTCTCGCCTATGTAATAGGCTAAGCTCATAAAACTCACTCTATCTACCTCAGGGGGAACAACCCCTTTCTCCTCTCGAGGCTTGGTTGCCGTGGGATCAACTCCTAATACTCTATGTAGAGATGGATTCGTGAAATCAAGATCTAATAAACCTACTCTATACCCCAGATCCGAGAGAGATAATGCTAGCAGAGATGACACAATTGTCTTACCCACACCACCCTTATAGCTCATAACTGGGATAACGTATCTTATAGTCTTCAGTCTATACTTAATAATTGCCTCCCTAGGATCCTCGGAAAACATCATTCAAATACCACCTTCTCAATATATACTCCTCGTCCAGAAAGTATTTCGTAGTCTCTAGAGCCACATCTAGGACACCTAAGATACGAATGAATCGCCTCAGGAACAAAATGAAATACCTCTATCAACTCCTCAGGGATCTCAGATAGGTTAGGGGACCAGGTATATTTACATGATCTACATCTTAACTTAGTAGGGATCCTCTTAACACTAATCTTAGGATCTCCCAGCTTCCTTAATTTAAATAATTCTTTGATTGAGAAAACAAGGATCTCTTCATCAATATTCTGCAACTCGCCTAAGCCAATAGAGATCTCTAGAATCTTCTTACCCCTATAACTCTCCTCAATATAACTAACAATAGATTCAGATAAAGCCCACTCATGAACCAGAAACCACACCAATGTAACTGAATAGCACAACCTAATAAACCCGTGGGAATAATATCAAGCCGATATACATTTAATTACTGATAGATTTCTCTTAGGAAATTTTATCTGGAATTCTAATAAGGAATAATTTTAAAGTGCTTCCTGAGTATTCAAATTAATAATACTGATACTACATTCGTTTTATTATTTCTTCTAGAATTTAATTTTAATACCTTTGTTTGTATTTTTATAAATATTGTGCAAAAATATTTATATATTTAACTCACATTTATATATATAATGGGAAGATTAATTATGGTGACCAGAACTTTTGAGTCGAGGGTTACATACAGAATTAACCCCGAACTTATGGATAAGATAAAGAAGCTCGGTGGTGTAGGGATCTCTAAGTGTTTTGATTGCGGAACTTGTACTGTTTCATGTCCTTTTTCTGAGGAATTAGGTCTCGAACCTTTTCCCAGGAGAATCATTAAGTACATAAAATTAGGTCTCGAGGACAGACTTCTTAGCTCTCTAGAACCTTGGCTATGCTACTACTGTGGTGATTGCTCAGATACTTGTCCTAAGAATGCTGAGCCTGCTGAGACTATGATGGCTACTAGGAGATATCTTGTTTCTAAATATGATTTCACAGGGATCTCAAGAATCATGTATTTCACTAGATTTGGTTGGTTAATCGCTGCCATAATATTGGCTGGAATAGCATTTATCATAGGCTGGATCTTTAAAGGACCAATTGTTACTGAACGAGTCGAACTGGGGACCTTCGCACCTGTTGATATTGTTGATACAGCTGGTATTGCTGTGCTCGTTATTTTAGCATCTATATTGATCGTAAATATCTATAGGATGTATAGATTTACCGTAGGTAGCTTGAAAGGGATATCACTAAGCAAAGCATTTATTGAATTAATTAAGATAGTTCCATTACATTTCTTGACGCAGATGAGATTAGCTAAGTGTAGTTTTAGAGAGTACTGGTATATTCACTTAATGATATTCTATGGATACGGTCTATCCTTCATATTATTTGTCCCACTGCTGAGACTAACCCTAACGAACAAACCGTTCTTATTCGTGGATCCATTAAGTATCGCAGGTGTGTTATCGACTATACTCCTTATCATAGGAGCTACGCTAGCTATTAAAGGGAGATTAGAGAAGAAAACACATGTGTGGAGATATTCGCACCATACAGATTGGATGTTTGTTATTCTATTATTCTTAGTAACTTTAACAGGTGTATTAACAGGGATCTTCAGAACACTAGGCTACCCACTACCTACATACGTAACCTTTGCGCTACACATTGTTCTAGTAACTCCTTTCTTAGCTCTCGAGGTACCTTTCGCCAAGTGGTCTCATTTAGCGTATAGACCATTCTCAATTTACTTCCATAGATTGAAGACCTTAAAAGAGGGGGTGGTTCTATGAGTTCTGTGCGTGGGAAGGTATTAGTTATTGGTGGCGGGATTGCCGGTATTCAAGCCTCTCTAGATCTTGCTGAAGCAGGCTTCAAAGTCTATTTAGTAGAGAAGAAACCGAGTATAGGCGGTAGAATGGCTCAACTAGACAAAACATTCCCAACGCTTGACTGCGCATCATGTATACTTACTCCCAAAATGGCGGAGGTTCCGAGGAAAGCAAATATAGAGCTCATAACATACGCAGAAGTAATTGATATAGTTAAGGAGAAAGATGGTTTCAGGGTTGTTGTTAAGAAGTATCCTAAGTATATTGATGAGACGAAATGTATTGGTTGTGGAATCTGTGTCGAGAGATGTCCAGCTAGAGAGAAGTTGGGCGCACCAGATGAATTTAATGAGGGATTATCAACTAGAAGGGCCGTATGCATACTGTTTCCGCAGGCAGTTCCCAGGAAAGCGGTAATTGATCCTAATATATGCCTGTATCTAACTAGAAAAACTTGTAAAGTATGTGAGAAATTCTGCCCCGCTCAAGCAATTGATTGGAGTGATACTGAGAAAATACTTAATCTCTATGTAGACGCTATCGTTGTGGCTACAGGATACAGATTCGTTGATCCCAGGCATCCCGCATTATCAATATATGGGTATGGAAAGTATCAGAATGTCTACACCAACATAGAGTTTGAGAGAATACTAGACTCAAGAGGACCAACAGGTGGAGAAATCCTCAGAAGATCTGATAAAAAGCATCCGAAGAGAATAGTATTTATACAATGCGTGGGCTCAAGAGACTACAGAATCAATCCATACTGCTCAGCCTATTGCTGTATGGCATCTATTAAACAAGCTGTTCTAGCTAAAGAACACGAGCCCGGTGTGGATATAGTTATTCTCTACATGGATATTAGAGCATTTGGAAAAGGTTTCCAAGAATTCTATGAGAGAGCAGTAAAAGAGTTCGGCATAAGATTCGTGAGAGGCAGACCTGCTAAAATAGTTGAGGATCCCAACACAAAGAATCTCATTGTCTACTACGAGAACACGCTAAAAGGGACGATTGAGAAGATCGAGGCTGATATGGTGGTACTAGCATTAGGCATAGTTCCTAACCCACCTGATTTCATGAAGAGACTTGGTCTTGTGGAGCCGGATGGAAGAGTAAAGATAAAGGATCCCTCAGACCCCATAGCGACACCTGTAGAGGGATTATTTATAGCAGGTATGCTGGCTGGACCCAAAGATATTCCTGACTCAGTAGCTCAGGGTAGTGCTGTTGCTATGAGAGTTATGCAACATATCCTAAGAAGAAAAGTTGAGGTGGTGGCTACATGAGTGGAGAGGAGATAAGGATCGGTGTGTATGTTTGCCACTGCGGAACAAATATTGCCGGTACTGTAGACGTTGAGGAAGTTGTTAGATACGCATCCACACTACCAAATGTTGTTATTGCTAGGAACTACGTCTTTATGTGCTCAGAGCCTGGTCAGCAACTAATTAAGGAGGATATTAAGAAATATAATCTCAATAGAGTCGTTGTCGCAGCATGCTCACCCTCACTACATGAGCTAACATTTAGAAACGCTGTTAAAGAAGCAGGATTAAACCCCTACCTCTTCGAAATGGCTAATATAAGGGAGCACTGCTCATGGGCTCACCCAGACAGAAGGAAAGCTACTGAGAAAGCTAAGGATCTGATTAGAATGGTTGTTGCCAAAGCAAGAGAGCTAGAGCCACTAGAAGAGATAAAGATTGATGTGACTAAGAAGGCTCTTGTTATCGGAGGTGGAGTAGCTGGGTTAAGAGCCGCACTAGATCTTGCTAGATCAGGGTTCACAGTCTACTTAGTTGAGAAAAGACCCACATTAGGAGGACACACAGCAAGAATACCATTTATAAGATACTTAGGTGTCAGAGGCGATGAGCTTATTTCCTCAATAGTTAAGGAGCTAGTTTCAATGCCTAATATAAAGATCTATACTAACGCAGATGTTGTTTCAATGGAGGGCGGTGTTGGGAGCTTCAGGGTCAGGATACGAGTCAGACCTAAATACGTTGATTCTAAATGCAATCTATGTGGTGAATGTGTAAAGGTATGCCCAGTTGAGGTATCAAATGAATACGAATATGGTGTTGGGACTAGGAAAGCTATTTATCTACCTTATCAAACTGCTTATCCACAGATCTATGTAATTGATCCTGAGGTGTGCACAAGATGTGGTGAGTGTGTTAAAGTGTGCCCAACAAAAGCTATTGACCTAGATGAAAAAGAAAGATACGAGGATATTGAGGTAGGCACAGTTATACTAGCAACGGGATACGACCCCTATGAGCCCGAGAAAGGAGAGTTAGGCTATGGATTAAGTAAGAAAGTGATCACGTTGTTCCAGTTGGAGAGATTACTAGATGAGAGAGGACCAACAAAGGGTGTATTAAGGATCGGGGATACAGAGCCTAGGGTAATAGTATTTATCTCGTGTGTAGGTTCAATGGGTACCTCACCAAAAGCTGGAAGCTATTGCTCGAGAATGTGTTGCTCAACAATGCTATCTGCGGCTCTCAAGATCCGTGATCAATTGCCGGGATCCTATATCTACGTTATTCATAAGGATATAAGAACATATGGATACGACGAAGAACTCTATTGGAAAGCGCTTGAGAGAGATATTAGATTTGTAAGATACGAGGAGCTTCCAGAGGTCAAGGTTAGTGGTGATAAGATTGAGGTTGTTGTCAAGGATATAACCATAGGCGAGTACATATCTGTGCCAGCTGATTTAGTTGTCTTAGTGAATGGAATGGCTCAAGGAAAATATCTCAGGGAGGTGCTGAATGTGGTGAGAGTTAGTTGTGGTGACGAGGGCTTCGTTAAAGAAGCTCATGTTAAGCTAAGACCCGTTGACGCAGCAAGCGAGGGTATATATCTAGCTGGTTCTGTCACAGGTCCTAAGAGTGTTATAGAGAGTATAATTCATGGTAGCGCGGCAGCCGCCAGAGCAGCAACAGTTTTGAGTAAGGATCACGTGTTCGCAGAACCTATTATCGCGAAGGTTGACGAGGATCTTTGTAGTGGATGCTTGGTGTGTGTTGGTATGTGCCCGTATAACGCGATTTCCACTAAGGAGACCGATGGTAGAAGAATTGCTTTTGTTAATCCTGTGCTGTGTATGGGGTGTGGCACATGTGCCGCAGCATGTCCTTCTGGAGCAATGCAACAGCAAGGATTCAAGGACAAGCAAGTGTTTGCCCAGATAAGAGCTTTCGCGAGGTGATGCTATGACAGAGGAGTACGAACCCAAGATCCTTATGATCGCCTGCAACTGGTGCTCTTACGCAGCGGTTGATCTTGCTGGGACAAGTAGGATGAGGTCTCCTCATAACATAAGAATTATTAGAGTTATGTGCTCTGGTAGAGTAGATCCTCAGATGGTTTTAGAGGCATTTGTTAATGGGGCTGATGGCGTGATTGTAGCGGGTTGTAGATTAGGTGATTGCCACTATATTGAAGGAAACTACAAGACCCTGAGGAGAATGGCTCTCCTAAAGAAACTCCTTGAGCAATTAGGTGTTGAGCCCGAGAGATTCAGACTTGAGTGGATCTCTGCAGCAGACGCTAAGAAATATGTTGAGGTGGCTAATGACATGGTTGAGAAACTAAAGAAACTTGGTCCACTAAGGATCAGTTTCGAAGAAATATCTAAATTAATTGAGGAGGTGAAACATATTGAGTAAGAAGGTGCGTGTAGCACTTTACTGGATGGCGAGTTGCGGTGGTTGCGAAGAAGCTCAGGTAGACGCGATAACAGATGAGTTAAGTGTGATAGATTATCTTGATATAGTCTTCTGGCCTGTTGCAATGGACTTTAAGAAAGAAGATGTTGAGAAACTACCAGATCAATCAATAGATGTAGCCTTAATAAATGGTGGAGTAAGACTCTCAGAGCATGTTGAGATGGCTAAACTACTAAGGAGAAAATCAAAGATCGTCATAGCGTATGGGAGCTGCTCCTCGTGGGGCGGTATACCTGGGTTAGCTAATTTATATCAGAAGGAGGAGATACTCTCAAGAGTATACTCGGAGGTGCCTACAGTAGCTGAGGAAGGTAGGAGACCACAGAGAAAGTACGTTACTGAGGAGGGCGTAGAGTTAGAACTACCTGAATTTTTACCAATGCTACTACCGCTAAACGCTGTAATCGAGGTAGACTACTACATACCGGGTTGCCCACCTTCTCCTGAGACTACACTTAAAGCCTTAAAGACATTACTGAGCGGAGAAACTCCTCCTAGAGGAAGTGTTTTAGGAGCCTCATCAAGAGCATTATGTGAAGAGTGTCCACTTAATAAAACTAAGCCTGATAAAGTACTCGTGAAGGAGATTAAGAGAGTTTATAACGCAAAGATCGATCCTGAGAAATGTTTACTTATTCAAGGGATCCCGTGTCTAGGTCCTGTGACGAGAGGAGGTTGCGAAGCATTATGTCCAAGAGTTGCTATGCCATGTATAGGTTGTTATGGTCCTCTTGATAGACATATTGATTATGGTGGTAAAGCACTATCATTTATAGCTAGTATAATTGATGCTAGAAGCGAGGATGAGATTAAGAAGATAATAGATACCGGTATCCCTGATCCAGCTGGTTTGGTATATAAATTCACTTTACCCGCATCTCGTTTCAGAATGAATCTCCGTAAATGGGGTGGTTCAAGATGAGTGGTATGAGAATGAGTGAGGTAATTATTGATCCAATTACAAGATTAGAGGGACATGGAAAAATAGTAGTTGTATTAGATGAGAATAAGAATTGTGTAAAAGCATATCTACAAATTCCTGAGCTAAGAGGTTTTGAGAAATTCCTGGAGGGTAGAGTAGCAGAGGACGCCGCCGTTATAACACCTAGGATCTGTGGTGTGTGTCCAACAGCTCATCACATGGCTTCTACAAAGACTCTTGATGATCTATTTCACGTTGATCCTCCGGTTGCAGCCAAGAAAATACGTGAATTAGTGTATAACATATTCATGTTAGAGGATCACGCATTACACGTATATGTCCTAGGAGGACCTGATCTAATAGTGGGACCAACGGCGCCTAAGGAGGAGAGAAATATACTCGGTGTTCTAAAGAAGGTTGGTGACGTAGGAATCAAGATACTTACTCTTAGAAGAAGATTTAGGAAATTAAATGAGAAGATAATGGGTAAAGTAATTCACCCACTCTTCGGCAGACCAGGTGGAATATCTAAGCCCCTGACTCCCGAGATCATCAAAGAATTAAGAGAACTGGCAGATCCCGGCATAGAGCTAGCTATATTAACTCATAAATTCTTCAAAAACATAATTGAAACCAATAAGGAAGTGAGTAAATTAATAACTAGCGAAGCATATAGAGCTGAGACTTATTACATGGGTCTCGTAGATGATAAGAATAGAGTCAATTTCTATGATGGAAAAATCAGGATAGTTGATCCAAGAGGAAGAGAATTTGCTAAATTCGATGTTCATAACTACCTGGATTACATAACAGAACATATTGAGCCTTGGACATATATCAAATTCCCATATCTAAAGAAAATTGGTTGGAGAGGATTCGTAGATGGAGAAGAGAGTGGAGTGTTGTGTGTAGCTCCTCTAGCTAGACTAAATGTCTCAGACTCAATGCCTACACCGAGAGCTCAAGAAGCGTTTGAAGAAATGTATGAATTCTTCGGAGAAAAACCGGTTCACTACACCTTAGCTACTCACTGGGCGAGAGTAATAGAGATGATATATGCAGCTGAGAGAATTAAGGAGTTAGCTGAGGATCCTGATATAGAGTCCACAGAGGTACTAAATATACCTACTGAGAGACCCGGGCCCGTAGGAATAGGTGTTGTTGAGGCTCCAAGAGGAGTCTTAATACATCACTACGAATCTGATGAAAAAGGTGTGCTTACTAAAGCGAATCTCCTCGTAGCCACACAATTTAATGCGGCAAGAATCAATATATCAATTGATAGAGCTGCTAGAGCATTTATCAGGGGTGGAGAGATCAAAGAAGGTTTCCTGAACATGGTTGAGATGGCTTTCAGAGCATATGACCCATGCTTCGCCTGCGGGACACACGCGGTTCCTGGCGGACTAAGACTAGTGCTTGAGTTCTATAATGAGAGAGGAGAATTCTTATATAGAAAAGATCTTGGTAGTATTAATGCGTCATCCTGCGATCTTTAGCGAAGATACTTAAACAATTCTCTTTTTTATAAAGATTTACTGGGTATAGATAGTGCATAGGAAAATAATTTTTCTAGGTAATAGTCTTTATCTAGAAGATAAGATTAGTTTAGTAATTGGGAGATTACTACAAAATAAACTCTCTATCGCAGACATAGAAGTTGAGGTTACTGAGAGAATAAATATTGGTCTTTTAGACATATTAATGGATCTTGATCACAGAGCAGATCTCATTATCATAGTTGATAGTGTTTATGTGGATAGAGATGATTTATATGGAGAAGTATTTTTAATAGACCCAGAGAATATGCCTTCAGCTAGTATTAGAGCTCCTCACACTATTTCTCTAAAGGATCTTCTTGATTTAGTAAAGATTCTAGGCAGAGGCGATATTAAGTTCTATTTAATAGGTATAGGTATAAGAGATCTAACTACATTATCAGAAGATCTATCGGAGTATCTTAAGTCAAAACTAGACTACATAGTTAACAAGGTCTATGAATTAATTAAATTAATAATTGAATAAAATATTTAGCTTCAAAGGATCTTCTTAGCTATTGTTTCAAAGATTCTTTTTATATCACTACTTGAAACATGTAGGAGACCCTCACTAGTCTCAATTAAAATATTTTCTCTCTTTAGAAGCTCTATTGCCTCTTCATGAGATATATTATGGTATGCACACGTAAAAACAATTATTTTCTTAGCTAATGAAGTTAGTTCTCTCACGAATTCTAATTCTTTAATACATCTACTGATCCTACTAGCTATCTCTATTAACGTCTCGTATGTTGCATTAGTCTCTATGCGGTTATTAATATATTTTGCTTCGTGTCCTTGTAGAGATAGTATTTCAGTCAGGACATCTGGTATTATTGGACCAACACTTCTTTGTATTCTACTAATCTCTATTTTTCTAGTTAAGTGTTTTGGTGGTAGGATTTCAGCCATGATCTTTTTTATTTCTTGGATCTCTATCTCTGGTGAGAGAATATCTTCGGAAAAATAGATCCTCAATGTGTCACCTATGATCTCGACGCTACTAAATTCTATTCCCTCCTCGCTTATTCTTGCGGCTAATTCTTTACACTTAGATCCGCATTTAATCACAAAACTCTTTTTAACCATCTCATTTAACTCCTCAGTATCAACTTTTCTTTAATTCACTAAGTTTATATAGATACTTTGTTATAGGAGATCTTACCTCAGTAAATCCGCATAGTGGGCACACAAGATTCTCCTTGAGACGACCCATAAAAGATCCGCATTTAGGACATATAGCTACTATAATACTCGCATTCTGAGATCTCATTGATAAGAAGTAAGGTGCTGATCTAGATATTATTTTTGCGTATAATATGTCTCCTACTCTCACGAATTCATCGATGCTCACACTTCTAGTCTTTGATGGTATTTGAGAAATATGTAGTAGTCCAGTAGTATTATTTGGTAGTAAATTAATTAATTCTTTCCCTATTATTCTCGCCATAGCTAATTCACCTCGTGTCTGAGTAACTAAGGCGTATACAAAATCACCTGGTTGCAACTTCTTTATTTTCTTGATCGGTTTCACACTGGCTATTCTATCTCTCATATCAACCTCTAGTAGTCCTACTATGGTAGAGTATAGCAATCCATTTCTCTCAATAATATTGTCTCCTGCAATAAATTCCTCAACAACACCTACTACACTACCTGGGGTAACAATAACTCCTCTAAGACCACTATTCTTCTCTAAGCCACTCATTTTCTCAGCAAATAATTATCTTGTTAAACAAAACATATTTTTTCTATCTCAACATAGAAATAACTCGTAAATTAATAGAGGTAGTTTTTATACATTTGTATAATGATCATTTAACAGTAGACTAATGCTTAAATACTTCTGAATTAACTAGTTCTTGGTTGATATTTTGAGTGATCTGAAGGCAGGAATAGTTGGTTGGGGTGCATATATTCCGCCTTACAGAATAAAGGCTGAGGAAATAGGTGGGCTGTGGGGTTTTGATCCTTTCACAGCAAAGATTATATGGATCGAGGAGAAGGCTGTTGGGAACATTGATGAAGATACTATAACAATTGGTTGGAGAGCCTCTAAATACGCTATTCAGAGAGCAGGTGTAGATCCCTCTGAGATAGAGGCTGTTTTTGTAGGAACTGAATCAAAGCCCTACAGTGTAAAGCCTTCAGCAACAGTTATAGCTGACGCATTAGGTATACCACCAGCTAAATTAACATCTGACCTAGAATTCGCTTGTAGAGCTGCTTCTGAGGCTATTAGAATAAGCGTTTCTCTTGTGAATACTAAGACGGCTAAATACACACTTGTTATTGGAGCAGACACTGCACAAGCATCACCCGGAGATGTCTTAGAGTTCACAGCGAGTAGCGGAGGCGTCGCACTAGTTATAGGCTCTATCGAGAACGCCGCTGCGATAATAGAGGATTCATATACCTACGTAACCGATACACCTGATTTTTGGAGAAGGGAACATGTTCCATACCCAGAGCATGGAGAAGCTTTTACTGGAGAACCTGCTTACTTCAATCATATAATAAATGCTGTTAAGGGTTTATTCAGCAAGGGCTATAAACCAAGTGATTTTGACTACGCAATATTTCATCAACCCAATGGTAAATTCCCTCTCCAAGTAGGATCTAAATTAGGTTTCCCAAAAGAGAAGATCTTGCCAGGTTTGGTTACTCCATATATAGGGAACACATATAATGGATCTGCTCTAATGGGTTTAGCAAAAGTCTTGGAAGAGGCTAAACCAGGGACAAGAATCCTACTAGCACCATTTGGCAGTGGAGCAGGGTCTGATGCATATGCCATAACAGTCACCGAGAAGGTTCTCGAGAAGAGAGATAAAGCACCCAAGGTAGTTGATATGATATCTAGAAAGATATATGTAGATTATGCTAGATATAGTAAAATGAGAAATAAGATCCTTAGATACATGAGGTGAATAGATCATGAAGAGCTACATAGTCGCTTCATCTGCTATTAAGATAGATAGATATTACGAAAAAGGCTACAAAGAATTATTCGGAGACGCTGTTGAGGAGCTGTATAAGTACGTAGACGAGTTAGATATCGATACACTAATTATCTCCTCAATGGCATCTGAGCTAATAGATCATCAGAGTAATCCAGCTGTAATATTAAGCGACTATATGTCTATTAGAGATATAAGGATATATAGAGTAGAGAGTGGAGAAGCCTCAGGAGCCGCGGCTGTTCAATTAGCTGATTCATTGATTAAAGCTGGTGTATCAAAGAAATTATTGGTTGTTGGAATAGATAAATTATCTGATCTACCGGTCAGCCACATGGCTCATGCATATATGGCTTTAAAAGATGCCGACTATATTCAGATCCAAGGCGTCTCTCCACTAGCTGAGTCAGCTATTTTAGCTAAGCTCTACATGAGAGAATACGATTACTCCTACGAGGATCTGTTTATTTGGCCTTATACGATGCATCAGAACTCTCCCGAGACACCTCATGCTCAACTTAGATTCAAGATATCACCTGACAGTTACAAAGAATCTCCTATATTAGCAGAACCTCTCAGGCTACTCGACTCGTATCCATTTGGAGATGGTGTATCTATTCTATACATGGTGTCTCAGGAGTATTTGAGAGAATATGATTCTGCGGTCTCTGTAGAGGGTACAGGCTCATCTAATGACATAGCAGATCTTGCCTCTAGAGAAGATCTATTATACTTCAAGACAGTTCGAAGAAGTTTTGAGCAAGCACTTGCGATGGCTAATATTGATAAGAGTCATATTAGATATATGGAGATTCACGATAATTATACACCGAATGCATTTTTAATAATCGAATCCCTAGGTCTCGTAGAGAGAGGAGAGGCTCCCGAGAAGTTTGAGAATTCAATGATTAACTCGATCCATATTAACTTAAGCGGTGGATTAAAAGCAAGAGGTCATCCATGGGGTGCCACAGGAATCTACCAGATCCACGAGATATTTAGTGCATTAACGGGATCCTTCAAAAAATCAATACTCGGAGAAATAGAGTATGGACTCGCTCAAAGCATGTCTGGCATAGGAGAAGTGAGTTATTGTACGATTCTTAAGAGGGTGAAATAAGATGTTCGAGAAGTCACCTGCTAAGATATGGAGAAATAGAGACGTGGTATATAGATTAAAATACACCTACTGTAGAAGATGCGGAAAAAGCTTCTACCCTCCAAGGGCAAGATGTGTCTACTGTGGATCACAAGATATAGAGTATAGATACTCTAGTGGTCGAGGAGTATTAAAAGAGTACACCATAGTATACCAGGTGCCGAAAGGATTTGGTGAGCAAAGCCCTTTAGTAATTGGGTTAGTGGAGCTAGACGAGGGGTTCAGAGTAGTTTCTCAGATAGTAGATGTTGAGTTAGACAAGATCCGTGTAGGTATGAGAGTAGAAGCTGTTTTAAGAAGAATGTTTGTTGATGGACCCACAGGATTAATACAGTATGGACTAAAATTTACACCCTTACCACAATAATCTTTTAGGGTGTCTCATATAAGTGCTGAGAATTCTTTAGAGAAAATTGTGTCAGAGACTATAGAGAAATTAGAGCGTGGAGAGATAAGATTCAGTGAATTAGATAAAGTAGTTGGAAACAAGAATCTCGCAACAATTATAAGAAGAAAGTATCTCGAGAAGAAATATAATGTATCGTTATCATCAATAGCTCACACAATAATTGATTTCGAGGAGGTTATTGGTAGAAATATTGAAAATCCCATAGGAGCGGCTCAGATACCAATTGGTGTTGCTGGTCCTCTGAAGATTGTTGGTGAGCATGTTAAGGGAGAGTTTTACATCCCAATGGCAACTACTGAGGGTGCTCTCGTGGCAAGTGTCTCTAGAGGTGCTAAAGCAGTTTCTCTAAGTGGGGGTGCTTATTCTCTTGTTCTTAGAGATGGTATGACTAGAGCACCTCTCTTTAAGCTACCCAATGTGAGAAAAGCTAAGGAGTTTGTAGAATGGGTGAAAGAGCATTTCGAGGATATTAAGAAAGTTGCTGAGTCTAAGACTAGGCATGGGAAACTTATTTCGATAGATCCTTTTGTAGCAGGAAATAATGTTTGGCTCAGATTCAGATACACGACAGGTGATGCGATGGGGATGAATATGGTTACTATAGCTACTGACGCTGCCTGTAGATTCATTGAGGAGAATTTCCAGGAGGCTAAGTTAATGGCTCTCAGTGGTAATATGTGTAGTGATAAGAAGCCTACGTACATAAATGTTTTGCTTGGTAGAGGAAAAACAGTTGTTTCAGAAGCTGTATTAAAGAAAGACGTGGTTAAAGAAGTTCTTAAGACAGACACTGATACGATGATTGAGGTTAATATCAGAAAGAATTTATTAGGAACATCATTCGCCGGTGGAATCGGGCAGAACGCGCATGCAGCAAATATCATAGCCGCAATATTCATAGCGACTGGGCAAGACGTGGCTCAAGTAGTTGAGAGTAGCATTACCTACACCTGGATGGAGGAGACACCTGAGGGAGATCTTTATGTATCAGTGACTCTACCTAGTTTAGAGGTGGGGACCGTTGGGGGAGGCACATGGCTACCTACTCAGAGAGAGGCTCTAGCTCTTTTAGGCGTCCAGGGATCTGGTGAGGAAACAGGTCTAAATGCTATCAGATTCGCTGAGATAGTAGCAGCTACAGTATTAGCAGGAGAGATAAACCTAATAGCAGCAATAGCCTCTGGAGTACTGGCTAGAGCCCACGAGAAATTAGGTAGAGGAAAAAAATAATTTCTTAAAAAGATTTATCTCTCAGGTATCTCTGGTAAGAATCTCTTTACAATAGCGTAATAGAAGGAAACTAAGAAGAGAGCTATCGCTAAGAATAAGAAACCTAATATAACGAATACTACGGAGGCCGGCACATCCATGTATAAATTAAAGAATGCTGAAAGAGATAGTCCTCCCTCGCCTAATGTGACTATGTATGGATATCTTGAGCCATCATTAAGCAATTCTCCTAAGAAAATCACTATGAGAGCTATTAATCCTATGTACCTGGTGTATCTATATATTTCGTTTCTAAGATTTATCATAGCTAATGAGTATAGTCCTAAGACTATTAATGCTATCACCAGAACCATTTTTAGTATTAGAAATGGTGAGAAATCTCCGAATGTTACTGCACTGAATATATATGGTGAGTCTCTATGAAGTGTGTACCAGTACAGAGGTCCTGCGAATAGTTGTAGTATCAGGAACACGAATCCGTATTTTAGAGCAATTGATACTCCTTTAACGTCTTTTACTAAACTCTGGATTGAGGCTAGGAAGAAGGCTCCCGCGGATATTGTTGCGAAGACTGTGTGTAAATAAAGTGACCAAAAGAGTGGTGAACCATATGCTCTCCATGGATTAACGGATCCCTCACTTAGGTAAGTTGCCACTGCGTAGGGATAAGTTATTTCTGAGAAGAGTGTTCTGAAACCTAGTGGTATACCAAAGCCCGATAATGCCATTATCCAGCCTATAAGACTATGGATCCTAGGACTTATTCTTCCCCATGTATACCAGAATATTACTATTGAAGGTATTCTAATCATTATACTGGCGACCGCTACCGCTAGAGGTGTGAAGAGAACGTTTGTGGCTAACGCAACGAGACCGGGGAAGAATCCTGCTAAGAACACAGTTATTATTGTTCCCCAGACCCCCGAGAAGAGTTCTGTGACAATCATTACCCTGAATCCTCTCCTGGCAAAAACCTCAAGAGCAGAATCAGATCTTCTATAGGCTAGGTATCTATATATTGCTGTGACTAAACCAACTCCTAGAGTTATTGCTACAAAAATCATGTGTAGTAGAACTGATAAACCTAGCCCCGCAAACCCTAGGAACTCCAATGGCTTAACAGAGACTTCTGGGCTCATAACGATCACCTCACTGCACCTAAGCCTTTCTTAAGAAGATCTAGAAACCTCAGTTCTTTAGTGGCTACAACATACATAGCGTATAGACCTCCTAAATTAACTCCTAAGATAATTAATGCGGCAGCCACCACGAAAGTTGCTTCTCTAGATACAGGAGATATTGATACTAGCTCCTCAGGATAAAGCAGTCCATAAACTGTCCAAGGTTTTCTACCAACTTCTCTAACAAACCACCCAAAGAATGCTGCTAGGACAACGCCGATGAATATTAGTGATGCCAGTAGAAAGATCTTTGTCTCGTTTCTCTTAATAGGTCTCAGCACCAAATTAACGAGTGGAGTGATCACTGGAATATTATAGAGTAATCCTGCTAATGCTATAGAGGTCAAGAATGCTACCACGCCACCCCCTATCTTAGTGTAGTAAGCTATGTGAACAAGTTCTAGTCTTTGAAGTGCTTTGTTGAGATCACTGATACACACATCTCTTACCTTAGTACTTAATACAGTGTCTAGTTTATTAGGATCTAGTTTCACGTTTATGCTATTCGCGATAGATATGAGAGTGTCTTTACTTAGGTTAAGGGTCTTAGCTAAGTCACCAATTGTTTGATTACCGAGTGAGTCGCATCTCTGCGCTAATCTATCGAAACCAATGATTGGATGATTAAGATCTCCGTAGGCAACCAGCGCAACAATTGGATTATAGAATGTTTCTTTAGCACCTTCCATCATCGCAAATTTAGTTGGGTTATACTCAACTACAGCCTCACCCATAAAGTGTCCAATAAGCGTCGGCTGGATCAGTATCAGTACTAAGAGTGGTATGAAGAAGGCTCTCAGGATCTTCACATAATCTTTGTTCCCTGATCTATAGTATCTGTAAGCCCAGGCCACTAGAGGAAGTGATGAACCAATTATAACTGCTGCAATGAGATTATGTAAAACACTTATCACATTATATGGAGACACGAGAGAGACTAAAGGATCTGTTAGAATTATTCCAATACTCTTTGCGACATCAGGCATCTGAAGAACAGACTGCAGAGGCTGTCCAGAGGCTAAAAGAATAATTTTTAGAGCAACAAGTTTCTGCGGATCCGTGGCCAGTGGTCCATAACTAGGCATAAATGGGTATAGAGCGCTTGTCACCGGCCCAACCCCCCATGGAGCAACTAGCCATGAATTCACAGTAGTTATTAGTAGCCCGGAAAACAATGCGAATACCCAGTACAACGCTAGGATAAGGATACTATATATAGTTTTGATTCTTCCCAATGTCACGATGAATAATATTAGGAAAGCTATCTCATTAGCAAAAGCGATTAATTCAAGTGCTAGTGGAGCAAATGCGAAGGTTGCTATAGCTAAATTAGTTCCAGGCCATATTTGAACTAACCCAAATTCCACCAAGGTCCCTGTAATAGCCCCTAGAGCAAAATTCACGGCTAAAACCATTGTTGCTATCCTAGTAGAGTTGAGATATTTCTCTTCACCAGTTCTGGTATACATGTACAGAAGAGACATGATTACAAGTGGAAGACCCAGCGTTAATGATACAAAGACTGCGTGGAAGTATATTCCCAGTGCTGACAAGTATAGTAAAGAAGCTATGGAGTCCATAGAAAACGCCTCTTAACAATATATCTCTATACTTCTTCACCAGAGCTTATAAATTTTATTTTTTAAATTATAATAAAATTAAGTAATCTGAGATCTGAGCAGTCCTACTCTTAATAATAGCTCACATGCTTTACAAATATCTCTACCAGGACTAGTAGGTTCTCCACAGATTCTGCAGACACCTAGCTTAATACTTGATCTGATTGTTTCTTCGGCAAATATCTCATCAAAAGTCTCTAGTAATCTAAGAAGAATACCTGGTCTCTCTTCCTCAAGCAAATAAAGAATTTCTCTTACTCGAGCTCTCAGAGAAGGCATTAGATTTAGATAGGGGCACTCAACAACTTGAGGTCTGTACCCCTTTATCTTAGCGTATATAGCTGTCTCATACTCATATATCTTCCTCAGAGGCTTAACTCTCTGTACAAATAGTTCTGAAGGATTCTTCCTCATTGGATGTATACTCATAGTTCTGTTGATATCTCCTCTTAAAATATTAATAATAACCGTCTGGGCCTCATCATCTAAATTATGAGCAGTCGCAACTTTATCATATCCGTATAGTCTAGCTATATGATTAATCCCTCTTCTCCTAAATATTCCGCAAAATGTGCATGGTGAGATCTTAAGGCCTTTCTCAAAAGATTTCTTAACTACCTCATCTAGTGAATACCCAGATAACTCTTTGATTGATGTGGTATGAAGCTCTACACCTCTCTCTAGAGCATACTTCCTCAACTTCTCCAGATCCTCTGCTCTATTATAACTTTCAATCCCCTCAATAACAGTTACGCCGCCTAGTTTCGAGGGATCATGTATCTCTGATAATACGTCTAAGAGAACAAAACTATCTTTTCCTCCGGATAGGGCGAGGAGGACTCTATCGCGTGAATTAATCATATTGTATTTCTTGATCTCTTTCTTAATTCTTTCTTTTACACTCTTAATAAAACACTCTGAACAAAGCTTCTTACCAGTATGTCTCTGATAAATCGTGGCCTCTCTAACACCACATGTATCACATAGCGGCAAGTTTCTCGATAGATATAAAGGATATGAATATTTAAAAAACTTTTATTTCGGATAATACTATTATTCTAAGATACAGATGCATCTCATTGAAAAATTAGATGATCTTGTTGAGGGCAGAATAATAAAAAGAATCAATAGATTCATGGTCGAAGTAGAGATCAACGATAGAATTACGCTAGCCCATAATACTAATACTGGCAGATTAAGAGATTTTATAGTAGAAAATAGAAGAGCACTTCTAATAAAGAAATCCTCGGATAACTCAAAAACGCTTTATAGATTAGTGGGTGTGGAGGATATCATAGCAGGAGATTTCGCAGTGATAGACACGATTACTCAGAATAAAATATTTGAGAGATTAGTGAACCTAGGGTTCCTTAATTGGTTAAATGGATGTAGAATTGTGTCAAGGAACCCCGTATATGAGAATGCGAGATTTGATTATAAAATAGCTTGCTTAGATAAAGAGTATCTAGTAGAGACAAAAAGCGCTGTATTAAGAGGAGAGAATAATGAGGCTATGTACCCAGACTGCCCAACCGAGAGAGGGAGAAGACACATCGAGAAATTAATAAGATTAAGTGAAACAAAAGAGTATGAGCCAATGCTAGTGTTTATTGCTGCCATGAAGAATCCTTCATGCTTCAAACCATATAAACAGGGAGATCCCATGGTCGAGAAATTAATTATTGAAGCCATAAAGAAAAATATTCCCGTAAAAGCTCTTAGTATGTATATGAGTGAATTTGGCGAGATATTTCTAGAGAGATTTGATCTTCCTATATGTTGGGATTTCCTAAATAATGTAAAATTCCTTTGAGATTTAGTAATAATAAATACGATTTTAAAGTAAGTATTGTGTGGAGTTAATTTTGTTAACACCGTATAGCATGATCTCAAAGACTCTAGAGACTTTTCTCCGAGCGTATCTAGCTAGAAAATTAAGAGATAAGGGTTACTCACAACCCAGAATTGCTGATTTTTTAGGAGTTTCTCAACCAACTATTCACGCGTATCTAAATAGCGAGATCTATAGTATTGAAAATATACTTAGCAAAATTAAGGAGATGGGTATCTCGGATAAAGAATTTACTTTAGTAGCTGAAGAGATCATGAATCTTCTGCTAGAAGAAGATCGAGTTGGTGCAATGAGAATATTCATTATCTATATAAATAACTTATTGTTGTCTCTTAAACTATGTAATTATCATAGAAAAATAGATCCTAGGATCCCTGAGAATTGTAATATATGCGCAGAAGTATTTATGATCAGAGAAGATACTGAAATGATTGAGGCATTAGAGAGAGCATTTCAATTAATAGCTTCAGTTAAGGGTCTAGTGAATCTTGTTCCAGAGGTAGGGATGAATATCGCTTATAGAAAAAAAGAAACTAAAGATCTTAAAGATATACTGGCATTCCCCGGCAGGATCTTTAAAATCAATAATCAAATAGTTAAGATAGGAAAACCTGAGTGGGGCGCTAGCAGACATCTAGGATCCATATTATTGAAGATCTCAAGTTCTAGACCGGAGCTAAGAGCTGTGGTAAATCTCAAGAAGCACGAGTGTATTAGCGAATGGATAAAAAAGAATAAGATCCCTCATAAGATAACAGGACCTCATGAGACAGGCTTAGAGAAAGAAGTTATAGATAGCGTCGCTAGAGCTGTCAGTCTCGATAAAAATATTCGTTTAGTAATTGATGAAGGTGGTATGTGGCTTGAGCCTAATATATATATATTTTCTGAGGATCCGTTATCGCTATCCTTGATCATTAGAGAAATAGCGAGTTTTTGCCTAGAAGAAACTTTTTAACTAGAGAAAGATCTATTTATCTTACGACAATAACAGTTACTGGGGCATTTATTACTATGCTGAGCGCTGTGCTACCAATGTTGATATCCTCGGATAATGTTCTGCCTCGAGCACCAATTATTACTGCGTCAAATCCTTGTTCATTTATATATCTAATTAATTCACTTGATACACTTGATTCACCCGGGTTATAGGTTAAGGTCTCGTAATCTATATGTATCTTCTTCTCCAAGGATTTTTTCTCGATTAATTCTCTGATCTCTTTATCATCTTCATTTACTCTCTTGACGTAGGCACAATAGATCTTGGATCCATATCTCTTAGCGAAGTCTAGCGCGAGATCAAGAGCCTTAAAACTATTCTCACTACCATCAACTGGAACAAGTATTTTTCTAAATAAGAAACTTATCTCATATCTCTTCTCAATACTCAATTGAATCACCTCATCTGATCTCTCCTGATAATATTCCAAGACTCTTATTTGTTTTCTCAATACTTCTCCAAGGATCTTTTTCTAAAAGAGATAGAGCTCTTATAGCGTCTATGTTCTCGGGAACGACAATTGCTTCTTGATGAATTGCTTGTACAAACATTATTTCTCTGCCCTTGACATATATAGTATCTTTAAAAACAACATTTTCATAAACATCGTATCTCTTCCTCCCCAGATCTCTGGCTAATTCTATGATCTCTGACGATGACTTAATCCCTGTTCTAGAGGAGTCTACTAGAATTATCCTAGGAGTCCTCGAGAAAGCCTCAATTACTTCTTCTTTCGAAACATTATTTCTCATCTTGATATTGAGAACGTGCATATGCATGAGAGTAGTTGGCGAGGCAATTGCCACTGTCTCGATGTCTAAGTCCCCTAGAACTGTTTTTACATCAGGTGCGTGATGACTAGGAACAGAGGGAGGGTCTAGGACAAGACTATTAATTGGTCCCCGATCAATTTCCTTAGGATCTGCCCCCCTTCTAATAATAATGGCTCTTACACTCTCGATCTCCCCGATCTTTGATATGATCCACAGAACCCTCACCAAACCAGTAGTATTGCAACTAACTATTCGAACAGATCTTGCCCCTAACGCTTTTTCATAGTTAACAAAAGAATTAAAACTCAGATCAGCTACACTCGGTTTTTCACCACCCTGAAAGATCATTTTTAAACCATATTTTTCATAAATAGATCTATATTTAGCTCCTACTCCACCAGGCGTTGTATCCACTACGATATCTATTTTCTCCAAAAGATCCTCTACAAAGCCTTTGAACTCAACCCCTCTATCGATAAACTCTTTCTCTTTATCTCTAGGAATATAGAGGTCAAAACCTCTCTTCAGAGCTGATATAGCCTCGTAATTAGGTCTTGTCTTAACAACGCCTATTAGTTTCATGTCTTCTTGAAAAGCTATGGCTTCAGCAACTCTCTTACCTATTGTTCCATAACCATTTACTCCTACACGTATCATTTCTCACCACCCCAGAACTTCCTATATGAGATCTCCAGAGCCTCTATAGCTGGTAGAGTTAACTGAGAAAGATATTCTAGTAATGCACCACCTCCACTCGATATATGGATCCTATCACTTTTCACCTTATCCTCTGGGACATAGATATTTAAATGACCACCTCCTATAACAACATATGCTTTCGAAGAAATTGCCTCGCGAACAAGTTTCTTTGTTCCTTCCGCGAATCTCTCATCCTCTATATATCCAGCAGGACCTCTCATCACTATTAGATTAGCCTCTTTCATTATAGATGTATACATCTCAATAGTTTCTTCACCAATATCTAATGGAGCTCCTGTTAAATTATATGCTGGTTCATTGGATACTTCATTATTTGATTTCAGAACTCTATAGTCTATAGGTGTCTCTATGGGTGCTCCTTGAATAAGTATTCTCCTAGCCCTCTGAATAATGCTTAGTAGTCCTCGACTTTCTAAAACCCTCGTTACATGAGGGCCACTCTTAATACCCTTAGCGACTTGGAAAACTAATCCGACTAAGCCAGTAGTTAATATTCTATCAGCAATTCTTCTCCGAGTAATATTCTCAATTACTCTTATAGTATCAATAACCTTAGCACCACCTAAGACAAATATTTTAGGTGATGTGCTCTCTTCATTGATCCTGGAGATCGCATTTAATTCTCTCATCATAACAGGTCCTGCACAAGATCTGACTGCGGGTGGGAAACCAACAATACTGGGCTGAGATCTATGTGCTGCGGCAAACGCGTCATTAACATACAGATCTATCAAAGGACTTAATCTCTTAACTAAATAAGTTCTAGCATGAATTTCTGGAGGAGCCTCTATGAGCTCCTCAGATAAGAACCTAACATTATCAAGTAGAATAGCCTCGCCACTTCTTAATTCACTGATTTCCCTAAGCGCGGTAGGTCCTATTATATCAGGTATGAATCTTATATCAACACCACTATACTTTGATAATAGCTCAGCATGTTGAGAAAGATCTGTGAAATCACTTTCCCCAGGTCTTCCCTGATGAGACAATAGAACAAGTGAAGATCCTTTGTCAACCAATATCTTAATAGTCTCTGAATGAATTTTAATACGCGTATCGTCAAGCACTCTACCAGTGTTCGGATCTATTGGAGAATTCAGATCAAGTCTAACAAGAAGTTTTTTATTACTTAACTCAATTTCATCATAGCTTTTTATCAAGTTCAATTGTTATAACCATAATAACTATAATACTTAAGGTTAATAAGTATACTCCTCACACCCTTTTAATGAATATATTAAGAGATCTAGTAATCAGCTTCTTACATAGAAGCTATGGGGCCGCCGGGATTTGAACCCGGGACCACCAGCGCTCTGGGTTGGGGATACTCACCCCAGGCTGGCATCCTTGCCAAGCTAGACTACGGCCCCCATAACATTTATTATACTATTTCCTACTTTTATAGATTTACTCCGCGAGATCCCAATAATTTTATTTATAGGTTATAAGGGTTTGGGGAATATATATCTGGGTTGAAGTAATAGGATGTCTTTGATCTATGAGCCCTTTAGAGCTGTTAGAGATCGTGTTCTTAGTGATATTACCTCGGGACTGGGAGTTTCTAAGGACTCTATCATTTTCGAGGAACCCTCTAAACCTGAATTAGGTGATTTAGCTTTTCACTTAATTAGAATGGGAAAGTTGTTGAATAAGGATCCTGAAGAGCTTAGTCATGAACTGAATAGAATACTGAGTAGAAATGTGTTTGTTGAGAAAGTTATTCGGATCAAAGACTACTTAGATATTTACTTAGATCCTGTTCATCTATCAACTGCACTATTCTCCTCAGTAAAAGAGCTTGGGGAAAACTATGGGTTGGTTCCCGCAGAGAAGAAGTATAAGTATGTAATCGAGTATGTATCCGCGAACCCTATTCACCCACTTCACATAGGTTCTGGAAGAAACGCTGCTCTGGGAATAGTACTTTCATCAATGCTTAAAGCACGTGGGCACGAGATCCAAACAAGATTCTATGTAAATGATATGGGTAGACAAGTCGCGATTGCTGTGCTAGGATTTAGATTATTAGATGAACCTAATCCACCCGAGGGAGTAAAACCCGATGAGTGGATAGGATTTATCTACGCAGCCACACACACGATAATAGACATAAGAAATTTAAAGAATGAGCTAGAGAAAGCAAAAATAGATCCTACTAAGTATAGAGAGATATTAGAGGAATTAGATGTTTTAGTAGCAGATTCAGCTAGATTAAGAGAGAGATTCCCTGAATACTTCGATAAATTAGTTGAAAAATTATCAAAGATCGAGGATCCTGAGAAAGAGATCTCTAGACTAATGATTTCTTACGAGAAAAGAAGTGATGAAAGTATAATTAGAAGCTTTAGGAAATTAGTTGATTTATGTCTAAAAGGATTTAAAGAGACACTGGATAAATTAGGTGCAAGATTCGATAAATGGGACTACGAGAGCGATATTGCGTGGAGTGGTTTAGTTGATGAAGTAATCAATCTAGCTAAGAAATCAGTATACTACGGCACCCACAAAAATGCCCCAGCCATAATATTTAAGGATCTGCAGAAAGACAGTGTTATTAGAGAGAGATTAAGGCTCCCAAGAACACTTGAGATCCCGCCATTAATAATTATGAGAAGTGACGAGACCACCTTATACACCCTCAGAGACGTAGCATATAGCATATACAAGTTCAGAGATGGTGGAGCAGACTATGTAATTAATATTATAGCTTCGGAGCAAACATTACCACAAGCACAGATTAGGTTAGCTCTTTACGCGCTAGGCTTTAGAAGAGAGGCTGAGAACATGATTCATTTCAGCTACGAGTTAGTATCTCTGCCAGGCCACAGAATGAGTGGAAGAAGAGGAAGATACATAACCTTAGACCAAGTAATTGAAGAAGCTAGAATAAGAGCCGAGAAGATACTTGAGGAAAGAGGCACTAGAGCAGAGGAGAATATAGCTGAGAAAATAGCAGTCGCAGCTGTTAAATACGCCTTGGCCTCGGTATCGCCCTCTAAACAATTGGTATTTAAATTAGAGGAGGCTTTGGATTTCGAGAGAAATTCAGCACCCTACATACTATATTCACGTGCTAGAGCTAAGGGAATACTAGATAAAATAGGTGAGGAGCCCGAGCTAGATGAAGTTGATTTTCGCGGGGGTGTGAGTGATTGGTTAAGGAGGTTATTAGTTCTCGAACTCTCTAAGGCTCCGTCTATTTATGCAAAAGCTGTAGATGAATTATCTCCTGAGATCATAGCAAATACTCTTATTAAGATCTCTGATTTATTTAATACATGGTATCAGAAAGATCCTGTTATACACGAGAAAGATCCTGGCTTAAGAGCCTTCAAGATACTTCTTGTAAAAAGTGTTCTGGTAGTATTAACCAACGGCTTAAAAATGATGGGTATTGAGCCTCTAGACAAGATATGAAGAAATTAATAGTGTGAAGCAATGTTCAAACAATTTTATGTTTAGCGAAGAAATTTATAAGGATTACCAGATCTATATCTCTCGGGCTATACTCAGGTGATGAGAATAATGCTTCGAGCCTAGATAGGTTAACTATAGATAAGAGCCCTGTGCCGTTGGTCTCGACCGCCGCCAGTGAGCCCATAGTGATTGCTCGTGATCTGTATGCGAAGTCGGACTCCCTACCGCTTCATTTTATTTAAATTTGGTTTTTGTGTCTGCGGTAAGGAGAAACAGATAAATTTATAAGCTATGTAAGCTATGTATCTTCTAGTATTCTTAGTGTTGATAACTATGTTATGTGATTCTCGGGACCGATCTCTAGCAATACACTATATGTGTGATAGGTACAAATCTATTCCCCGAGACAATGAAAAGATCCATAGCCCCAAGTCCCTAAGAGGGTTAAGGGCAATGGGCGAAAGACCTAGCCAGGCTAAA